>Ga0065711_1052358_pt1 | contig 9997 bp, 6 predicted proteins | sample Hoacrofraction12_FD_59098 | JGI IMG/M metagenome (GOLD analysis project Ga0065711, IMG submission 59098) | Hoatzin crop microbial communities from Cojedes, Venezuela - Epithelial fraction 12 v2 (version 2) | ecosystem: Host-associated > Birds > Digestive system > Esophagus > Crop | place: Cojedes... | reverse complement strand
CATGCTCCAGTTTGTGCCCGTTTCCCCTTGTCCTGTCGCTGGGCACCACTGAAAAGAGTCTGGCCCCGTTCTCCTGACACCCACCCTGCAGATATTGAGAAGCATTTCTAAGGTCCCCTCGCAGCCTTCTCTTCTCCAGGCTGAACAAGCCCAGCTCCCTCAGCCTCTCCTCGTAGGAGAGATGCTCCAGTCCCCTCATCATCCTTGTAGTCCTCTGCTGGACTCTCTCCACCAGCTCCTCATCTTTCTTGAAGTGGGGAGCCCAGAACTGGACACAGCACTGCAGATGGGGCCTCGCTATTAAACTACTCTTGACCCTGTGCTTCTGCCTATTTTTGCGTGCCTGGGATAAGAATACTGTACCACGGCCTTGAGATAAAACAGTCCAGCTCCCGAAGCACGAGAGAAATCGCTGTCAGTGCTCGCCCAAGGAAGAGTTTTTCAGGTAAATCTGAACGCAGAAATAGCAAGATCCATGCCAAAATCACGTACCGGGGCTCAGTAGATACAAATCCCGGAATCGAGATAAGCCAGCCTAACCATCTGGATACCTATGTCGTACAACAATCTATGCAATTTGGGTTTCGCTCTTAAATCTGCCTGTCCTAAAAAAAACCAAATCAAGTTAACTTTAAACAGGTTTTTTTCTACCACAAACAGCTAAATTGAAAAATCCTTGAGCAAGCTGTTCCTTTCCTATTGCAAATCTTAAAACAAAAAAACCTAGAAAGCCCCGAACAATTAAATTCTGCCACAGAGATCGATGCAGGCAGGCTCCCTTTCAATGCTAGGTGTTCGTTTTCATGTACTAAGTGTTCCTAGTAGATGTGTGAAAGAAAATATCTCAATTTTTGCCTTTCACAGTGTGACTTCTAGGAAGCGTTTTTTCAGTGCCAAGAAAGATCAGTCGCATTACGGCTGACAGTAGGTAGCACTCCCACAAGCTGTTAAATTCTTTACCTGCAGATGAGTGGCCCTCAAATAGGGGAAAAAAACCCTATTTCCTGCCTTTTGAAGATATGAAAAGGACCCAGAAGGATTATGAAATCACCGTAACTGATAACCCTCAGATAGCAGCGTTATCAGAAGGTGAGGATAAATGACCAAATTCATCCAACATCTAACTGGTTGGAGTCAAGGAGTTCAAACCAGAGATGAATTGCCTTCAGCAAAGCTAGGGTCTGCGAGGTGTTGTGTTAATGAGTACAGTGAAAGTATAGCAGATATTATGATTGACAGCAGTAGTGTATATATATATATATAAATACATATATCTCTGTGTGTGTGTATATATAAAAATCTAGAAATAGCATACGACGCTTCAGAGGAATGAAACTCCAGAACTGGGGTAAAATTAATTCCCAATTTAAAAGAAAAAAAATTGCTGCAGTCTAGACTGGGAGTCTGGAGCCAAGGAACTCCTGCGGTCACTTTGTGCAGGAGAGGAGACAAGCTCTCCCACAGCGTGCCAGCGTAAGAGAGCTTAGAAAGGGCTCATTCATTGTGCGTAGCCTACAATCACATCTGACCAGGTGGCTACCCGAAAAGATTTTTGATGCGTTACTCTTCTATGAAATCCCGTAAGTCCAAGTCCTATGCACGCAACGAGCTTTGGGACTGGAAATGGGCTGTAGACACATCTCTCCCCTCCTTCTTCCTAGAGCCTACCACCTTTGTTGCTCACTTCATTTATGGCTGGCCCATGGTTACCCATCTGCCAGAAAGGTCAACATCAGGAAAATTAGGCCCATGCCACCACGTGCTCCTCATGGTGTAGCACACACCAAACCCAACTTTCCAGGCAGTGGCAGCTCTGTCTTTAAAGGCGTTGTCACCCCCAACAAAAGCTGTAAATACTTCAAGCTGTCCCTGCTGTCAGTAGTAACTGAGGATGCTCTGCCTCCCATGGGAGTAAGCTTTGTTTCCAGCCATTTTAAAAGTACTTTAGGCTATTTTGGCGTCTCATATGAAATAATTCCATTGGGCTCTTGCTTTTATTGTGCATACTAGGTTTGTCCGGTGTTCCACAGGGCACGAGGCTATGGCATGAGAACTAAGTAGTTCAGTCCTCTGCTTCTGCGTTATCTTCATCTCACTTGTGATATTTTGAAAATTCACGAGAAAATCGTAACTGTTGTTATTCATCATCTCTCAGCGGTAGCACCCTCACAATCTCAAAGGATTTCCTCGCTCTCAAGAGGTAGAAGTTCCTGCTCCATGAATGGCTTAGCATCCAAGTGTTGGGCAAGTGAAGAGAGGGCCATGAACAAACACCATGGAAATTGAAAAAAAGAGGAAGTGGCCTGTTGATGAGACATGGGGGTTTTCTGGCAGGGCTAAAGTGTATCAGCAAAAATGTCCTCCCAGTAGTGTAAACTGATTATCAACACTGATAGGTCCTCCTGCTCTTCTGGCTCATGCCATTTGGGAGATCAGTTCAAGCTACACAAAAGGAAGAGTTCTGAAGTCAGCATGAGATGTATTCCCTGAGCAAGGGTTATCTGGTTGCAATGGTACAACTCTGCTCCGAACTCCTCTGGGCATAGACAAGACCGGTTCCTGCCCTACCCATCCTCACCTGGAGGGCTAAATCTGCTGAAAAAAAAAAGTGTTAATTCAGAACTATTCACCTGAGGCCACACCTGATGGGTGTTTGCACCAACGACTGAGCCAGAAGAAGGCTGGACAAGGCAGGAAGAGAAGCCAGTGAAGGATGCACTCTGCAAGTACTTCAGGAGTGGAACTCCTGAGGGTAACGAAAGACACTATGGCAACCAGCATGTTTTTGTATGTCCTTTGATCCCAGTCCAGACGCTCCTCTCTCTGTGCCCTCCACATCGCTCCGTGAACAAGCTCTGGATGAGTAAAGCTGAGCAAAGGGTGGCCCATGCTTGGGTTCACAGAGGATGAACTGTGTACCAGCAGGTAAGAGCAAGCCAGAAATTTGAGATTAACGTTCTGGTAGCTAATATTTTGCCCAGCATAGCTGATGGGGGACTTGGAGACGGATATGTCACCTGCAGTGACAAATGAACTCATGTTTTAATGTGAACAGCTTCCCTTGCGTTCCTCTTGTTACTCTATACCATAGACTGCCATCGCTTTGCAGACATCTTGTCTTGAGCCAACCCTACCAGAATGACCGGATTTAATATGATATCACAGAGTGCCAGGAGGAGATAGTGACATGTGTCCCCTCTACAAGGCCTAGGAAAGATTATCATACCTTGTTTTATGATCGGTGGATCATTCATCTAGATCTGCTTTGAAGCCACAGTAGACTTTTGCCAATCACTAATAGAAACGAAGTAAACACAGCCAAACAGTGTCATCTATCTGTGTGGTGAGTAATTATGAGGGATTCCTCTTTAAATAGATGCTTAAGTAAATATAGAAATATCATTTTACAAGTGCTGGCTCAAGAAGAGATGTTGGGGAGTTACAACAAAGGGACACCTCACATATGTACGCATATAAGTGCAAATGTGACCCTCTGCTGTTATCGAGGGCATAGCAAAGGAATTTATTTGGGCTTTTCTAGCTGCCTGCATGCTTTCTTCAATGCACCACACTCAAGATGGAAAAGTACTTTTCTGTTTCCAAAGCTTCATTCATAAAAATGACCTTTTCATTGAATGTTTTCATTCTAGTATGCAGCACTGTTGATTTCCCAAGGAGGCTGTTGGGGGACTATCTCATATAATGCATTACCAGTTCGGGCCATGCAGTGGAGGGTTAGAACGCAGCTGTGTGATCCCCCTATACCCTATATACGTGTGTTTCGTAACGACCCCGTAGCGCTGAGCACCAAGCACTGGGCGTTCTGGCTGACGTGAGTTATTTAGCTCTGCTCACTTCGATCCTCCCTCCACGTCACCGGGATGCGGTATTCGGCCCCATCTCTTCTCTTGCAACGTCAGGCTGTGCTCTGGGTTGAGAGGTGGATGTTTCTTGGTGCCATGCGGAGCCGTTTACTACCTGTAATGCTGTAATTTAAATATTAAGGATGGGTTGGCTTGGGGAGCTCAGCTCTCTGTGAGCAAAACTCAATGAACAGTGGGAAGAGGGAAGCAGAAATCAGGACAGGGAAGCAAAAAGGGTTTTGAATGCTTCTGTAATCATCTGCGGATTGGACAAGTGGCTGGTGACTCCCATTGATGCCTGCCAGAACACCACCATGGTGGCTCACCCAGCCAGCTGAGTTCGGCTGAAAGCTTCATCTCCCGGGTGAATAATGGAGATGGTGTGCTGGGGGAACGGGCAGACATGCAAGAGAGAACGGGCACAGAGAACCGCTTCCAGGCAGGGAACCAGGGCACCCAAATCTGGAGAAACAAGGGAGCAAGTCCCCGCCACGGGCAAGTAAATGGATGCTCTCGGAGCATCTGGGGTTTGAGCATTGGATGTCCTATCTCTACCACTGTTTACTTCTCTGTGCTGCGGCTCAAATCCCTCCAACCTCCCCATGCTCACAGCCCCTGATAGTCCTACCGATAAACCTCTTGAACCAGAAAGGAAGAAAAATGCAGAGCTTTCGCAATATCGCTGCCATTGCGTGAAAAGAAGTTGGCAGGGAGATCAGGAGTCGGGATTCCTGGGGCTTGCCGCCACGCTGAGGGAGGCGGCAATAGGACACAGGCTTTTGCAAGAGGACATCCGCCCTCATCCAGCACCCAGCGGCTCCGAGCTCAGCAGGATTGCGTGGCGAAACGCCACATCATTGTTCGCTTTCTATCAAACGGGGCCGTGCCATCGCTTTTTTTAGGGAAACGGCTGCTTTCTGACTGCCTGCAGCTGCTTGGCCATGGTCAGTGCCAGGCACGCGGGCTAGGTACAGCGGGTTGAGGGATCGGGTTCTGCCCCTCTGCCCCGCTTTGCTGAGACCCCCCCCGGGAGTCCTGCATCCAGCTCTGGAGCCCTCAGCACAGGACAGAGCTGGAGCTGTGGGAGCGGGGCCAGAGGAGGCCCCAGCAATGATCCGAGGGCTGGAACCGCTCTGCTGGGAGGAAAGGCTGGGAGATCTGGGGCTGTTCAGCCTGCAGAGGAGAAGGCTGAGGGGAGACCTTGGAGCAGCTGCCAGTACTTGAAGGGTCTGTGAGAGAGCTGGAGAGGGACTTTTGACAAGGGCAAGGAGTAATAGGACAAGGGGTGATGGCTTTAAACTAAAAGAACGGAGATTCAGACTAGATATAAGGAAGAAATTATTTATGATGAGGGTGGTGAGGCACTGGCAGAGGCAGGGAGGTGGTCAATGCCCCATCCCTGGAAACATCCCAGGTTGGATGGGGCTGTGAGCAACCTGTTCATGGTAGAGGGGATGGACTAGATGGCCTTCAGAGGTCCCTTCCAACCCAAACCGTTCTATGAACACAGCTGCTCCCAGGTGGGCAGCAGCACTGTCTCCCCCCACGCTGCTGCAGACCTCCCAGGATGCAAGTGTTAGTTGGGGTGCAAAGCTCTGGTCCCCAAATCAAACCTCACTGAGCTGCAGCGCATCACTCACCTGTGCCTTACCTTGGTCTCTCCCCTGGACCATGCAACTCCATGGGCGTCTCCTGGGAGCGAGTGGTGTCCCACCAAGGGTGCCTCACCCACACTGTGATGGGTGTCGAGGAGAAGGGAAAGGAATCGTCCTCTGGAGGGATTTGTCTCCTCTGGAAGCCACTGAAGAGATCCTAGATGACAGTAGACCAGAAATCTAGCTTTATTCTGGCCAAATTTAGGTAAGGTGAATACCATCATATAAATGCCCCAGCTAGGTAAGTACCAATAGTGATGTTAATTCAGTCATTGTCAATGAGTCGATGAGATAATTGAGATTTTTTTTTCCCCCCATCCAGCCTAGAGGCTAGAGATGAAGTGCCTTGGAAGATGCTGGAACAGAAAGACACACTGCCCTCAGGGGTGCATATAATGGCATGGGATTTCTGTACGTTACAACATTCCTTTAAAGCCATGTCATCTAATGACAGACTTTCTTCTCTTTGTTTGAGAGGAGGGAGAGAGAAATTAGCTTCATTATAGGATTTCCTCCCTCTTAGCTATTTCTCGTTTTAGTTTTCGGAGAGATGCATGCTGTATATATATTAACTGTAAATAAAAATATGTTCTGCTTTGTAGTACCTGCCTTTTAAGTCTTGGATGAGTAACTGTGCATCTCTGCACTACAAGTGGTTCATCAGGCCTGGAGTAGTAACTCAATGAGGAACCTGCTAGTAAGCGAGGCTACAGCCTGGTAAACTGAGGCAGGGGGTTGGCCTCCTTAAAAAATGGTCTTATGGAACAGGGATTAAACAAGCAATTCTGCAGAATATATGAAAATCTCTATAAATCTATTAAAATCTCTATGAAACTCAAATTATCTAATACAGAACAACATACTTCCAAACTGAAATGATTTCTTTTTTTTCCTATTTACCTGCTCCCCCACACCAGGGCTGTCAATACTCCCGATTAAATGCTGGGACAGTTCCATCCCAGCAGCGCAGAGGCATGCACTGGCCCCACCAGTGCCGCGCGTGGAGACACAGATACGCATGCGGGGCAAGTAGCATGGGTTGGAATTTCATTCTATGTTAAATAATAAAATTAGTTAGGAATTATTTACCTTGCCAAATATTTCACACTTGTGCAACTGAAAGATGCTCTGAAGCTGTGGCATGGCTCGTATCTGTTATCCCAGGGCTGCATCCCAACTGGTGCTGTGCAAGAGCTGTGGGGAGGGGTGGGGGGGGTTGTCAGCCAAACTTTGTACGCAGCAGTGAGGTGGTGCTTGAAATGGTTCAGAAGTATAGAAAACACAGCCTTGCTTTGGAGACTGACTCGTCTTGTGTTCACGGGAAGTCAAAGCAATTAAGAGGGCTTTCTGGCTTTCCTTAATCTAATTTACCACATTTTTCTGTGATGAATGTGTTGCAAAATAGTTTAACTAGTCCAAACCAAACGAACCTTCAAATTGGTGCCAATTTAGCTTGCCTGCTGTCCTGCAAACTGATACCCTCGCTGGTGTGAGGCAGAGGAAGATGATGCGCTTGGGCTCACCTTAAGACTCACCGGAGGTATCAGGACAACGTGTCGTGATGCTTTCAGCTTGAACCAAGAAGCTGAGAGCTTGCTAGTCCTTCTTTCTCTCTCCGCTCAAGTTTTGCGTTGAATTTATGGGTTCAGTTATTGGAGCGGAACATGAAAAGCTGGAGGTTGCAAGCACAAATGGCCAGCTGTACATCTGCTTGCCGTATATATGGGTCAAATCTGTCATCAGGCTGACGCAACTGGTCCCTTCAATTAAGCACGTGCTGGCGTTTCCCTCTTCTCGTGCAGCCACGTACTCCTGCAAGTCTGAAAAATGGGACTGAAAATCTGGATGGCGTTTCTCAAGGTGAGCTAAAAGCCAAGGCGCTTGGGTTGAGGGTGTCAGGATGGGGCAGGGAAAAATGAACAACTTTGGCTTCTTGCTTTGGAATATGATTAATCCTGCCACCCAACAAAATTACCACCCAAAGCTGGACCTTGCAAGGGGCAAAGTGCTAATGGGGAAGCCCTGGGAGCTCGCAACTCCCATTGACACCCTTTGGAGATGAGGCTGCTCCTTGTAGGAGTCAGCATGGTCTTGGGAAACCCGAGCTACAGACTTCCTAGCACATCACCATAAACAAAGAGAGTAATAGGAGTAATAATAATAATACTTAGCAGGTAAGGACAATGGCTGTTTGGTCTGTGAATGGGATGGTTCTTGCAAAGCTCTGTTTATGGTGCCGGTGATATCACTCAGTCTGGCAGGAGGTCTGGATTTCTTAAGGCCTTTAGGAGGTGGTAATTGTCTCACTTTTGCTTTATACACAGTGTTAATTACGTTTTTGAACAATGGCTATAAACTCATCCTTTAATTCTTTGTAAAGCACTCTTCCCTGTCTCTATGATTTGGGGGGGGGTGAGTGCTGGGAGGGGTCACAGGTAAATACCATCACTGGGGCTATCGAATGAAAAAAAAAAACAAACCACTTTTTAATTTTGCTCAATGTAGTTGATACACTTTAATCTCTAAGTCCCTTTATTTAAACTTGAAGGCACAACTGGCATAGGATCCATTGCAGTGCCGCTTCCCTCTTTGCTTCAGATGGGTTTTCTTCTCTGTTCCATAGGTGGTGTTGGGTGGTTCAGCTTTGTGGCATCAAATTATGCCAGCAAACCCTCAAAAAAAATTGTAAAATGAGAAAAAAAAGCCAATAATATCCTTTGGATATTTCAGATCCAAAGTTACTTTTATGCCTTTGAAAAAAACCCAAATATTACTGCATTTGGGAAATGGTAGGCCGTGTTCTGCAGTCCTTAGAAGCAGCCCACGGGTATCGCAGCCAGTGTGGCTGCTTTCACCTTCTTGCAGAATATATAGTTTTTTCCGCTTAAACAAGGAGAACAAGTCTGGGCCTCCTTTGGATTAATCACTGCTATCAGATGGCGTGCCTGCTTCCCTCCAGATGAAATGAACGTGCAGGTTTGGGGAACGTGCTTTTGGAAATCCAATCTTTAAATTGCACTTTACTATTAATGCTTTTTTTTTTTTTCTCCTTCAATTTGTGCAATTTGGATTGTGAAATCAGGGTAGGCAGTTCCTGTCCGAGCCTATATTCCTTGTTTACCTGAAACTCCCGTATTTCAGGTTCAAAGGGAATTTCTCACCCTGGAGGTAGTCGCTGTCGGATGGGGCCCCAATTTCATTTCGGTGCCACTCTCCAGCTCTCGAGCAATTTACACCACTTGGGTATTTCACAGAAAAAATCCAGTTCTGAGCAGGCTGTTTTCCCTGGAACTGGGCCACGTGGAAGACTGTCATGAAAGCATTTCTTGTTGGGCTTAACACTTGCAAAAAGGTATTAAAAAAAAAAATCCCAACCCTACACTTAGACAAACGAGGACTTCTCAATTATCTGTTTTAATGCACTGGCTCTACTAATTCATAAATTATCGGGTACGAAGGGCTATCCCTACTGTCTAGACTACTCGCCTGAGTAACTCAGCCCAGCAAGACTTCCTGAGTCCAGACAGGTTTAAACCAGCTGGAGCTCATCCTCTGAATACCACCAAAACCTCACTTCGAAGCTATTATTGACAGAGCAACCACCACAACCAGTGGTTAATTACTCTACCTGGATCATTACCGGTGAAAAATGATGCTTTGTTTCTCACTTCCATGCTCCCAGCAGAACCTTCGGCTCATCCTGTATCTTTGAGAGACTCCAGAAACCATGATCAAAACCGTTTTTTCCCCCCATGCAGGTATTTTGTGACCAAGTCAGTCCAGGCTTCTAGATATAAAAGCTATTACTCGTCTGCAATTGTCCTGGTGTTTTTTTAGAGCATCTTTTAATTATTTGCAGGCATCTTCTCAGTTCCCTCTTAAGCGCATCATAGGGGTGTATCATACTGAGCGCAAAACGCTGTCAGATGGAGGTAAAACGCTCAGATAGAAAGAAGCATCCAAGAATTTGTCATTTCCAATGAGAATCTGTATTGGATTTGAGGACAAGAAGTCGAAAACCTGTTCTTGAAAGCAGGCTGTTGCACAATGGAACTACAATCCCCTACGTGTAAAATGTCAGAGCTTTATCAAGAGCTGGCATGGCAGAAACCCGATCATTGAATTATTTTTCTTTTTTTTTTGATGCCAAGCTGTAGGTCAGCGTGAGGAACAGCGAACTTGAACAACCCATCATAAATGTGGGAATCTTCTTTTTACCAGAGGCTGATCACAGTCTCTGACCGGACAAAATTCCTGTTACAGAATCACAGAATGGTCGGGGTTGGAAGGGACCTCTGTGGGTCACCCAGTCCAACCACCCTGCTGAAGCAGGGTCACCCAGAGCAGGCTGAACAGGACCGTGCCCAGGCGGGTCTTGAACATCTCCAGAGAAGGAGACTCCACAGCCTCCCTGGGCAGCCTGGGCCAGGGCTCCGTCACCCTCAGAGGGAAGAAGTTCTTCCTCATCTTCAGCTGGAA
>Ga0065711_1052355_pt1 | contig 9997 bp, 7 predicted proteins | sample Hoacrofraction12_FD_59098 | JGI IMG/M metagenome (GOLD analysis project Ga0065711, IMG submission 59098) | Hoatzin crop microbial communities from Cojedes, Venezuela - Epithelial fraction 12 v2 (version 2) | ecosystem: Host-associated > Birds > Digestive system > Esophagus > Crop | place: Cojedes... | reverse complement strand
TCCCCTCACCATCCTTGTAGCCCTCCGCTGGACTCTCTCCAGTAGCTCTTCATCTTTCTTGAAGTGGGGAGCCCAGAACTGGACAGAGTACTCCAGATGAGGCCTCACTAAGGCAGTGTAGAGGGGAAGGAGAACCAGAATCAGCCTACAGGGAGAAAATTTTTTGCTCCTTCCTTCCTTCCCAGAGGAAATATAATCAGTCAGTAGAGCAGGCAAGGAAGACCTGATACGTAACCTCATTGTTCTCTCTAACACGAGTCTGAGTGACATTTAATACAGTATCCCTGGCTGTAGAATAATACAAGTAATACTTACCTACATTGCCAGGACAATGTAGAAATTTTAAAAACAAATATTTATAAAGAACTCTTCAATCTGCCAGCAAAGAACATTTCATATATAAAATACTCTGATGTGTTTGGGTAAGCTTTTTAGTTTGTTTACACAGAAAATTTCCTTTCTCTAATTATGTTCAGAGAAACCTCAGTAGCATAACTTCAGTGAAATACTGTTCTAATTTAGAGCTTTTACCTAACTTTTCTTACTGCATTAGGCTTATGTTTCTACCACTTCCTCATTAAAATTCAACCATATTTCCAGTTAGATTCTGTACAGACGTTTTAGAATGAGCAGTCATCTGAGTCTCTGGAAAGCTGAGATGCAGAAGCTGACTAGAAATCTCACGTTAAATTTTGAACTTAAAGAGACTTCAGATAGACAGGACTTGTTCACTAAAAACTGTTGGGGTGGTAAAATGATCTCTTCTTTACCATATACTTGTCGTATTTAAGAAGCATTGTCTTTTCAGGTATGCAGTGATCATACATAGCTTTACTGAACTCAAATGTTGCCACATGGATGTAAAATGTAAACTGAAATTACAGACAAGGACTGAAAAACTCCTTTAAAGCAACTGCAACATCTCCTGGCAGAGATCACAGAAAGAAAGTGAAAATAAAGCCCTCAACTTCATAGAAACATAAAATCTTAAGAACACGCTGAAGAAACACATTTATTGCTACATAATGGAAAAATACTAATCATCACCTCCAGTCTCTTAATTAAAGGACAATGATAGTCCAGAAGGAATTAAAAGTCACAACAGACAATCCTTCGTAATTAAAATCTTGATTGGACAACTCCTTGTTGATAGCTTGGAAAGGCCACCATTTCAAGGGAATAAGAAATGCAAACAGTCTGCTGTAGTAGAAATTTATGAGCTTGGTTCAGTAGAGGCTTAAAGTAAGTATCATGCCTTGGTGAAACATTAACTTAATGAGAAATCAAACTCCAGCATAATGCATTACTCATACAAGGAAACTTCCTTTGTAATTCTGCGCAGTGCATACAAAATGAGGGCAGAAGACTGCGGGTACTGCTCCCTCCTCCCACCTAAGCACGCACTCTGCACCTGCACTCAGCCCAGCCAGAATCCAGCCCATGAATAACCTCATTGTTTACACTGTTAACAGCCATTCAAAACAGCTCATGGCTCCTCAGCTATAATTAGACTTGTGTAGATGTAATTTTCTTAATGCATATGCATATATGCTGCAATGACTCCACTAATGAAACAGGCCTCCCCAGCCCTAGAATGGTTGTTTAGTAACAGTTTTTCCTTTTAAACTAGTATTATTACATAAAAAGTTTATTTTTGGTTGCTATCTATTCAGCCTTTCAGAGAACTGTGTTTTCTTTTGGATCTGTTTTCCTAGTTCATTCACTGACTTATTGAAGGGGATCAGCTTTTCCTATCAGTGTCTACACGCATTATTTGGAATTCTGGAATTAAACATCTTGCAAAATGGGCGTGTGATCTTCACACACACAGAGGTTCCTGACTACAGCAGGACACTACACGGACCTTCGTTCACCTGCCTGGAAATCTATGCCTAGCCTCTAGGAATGCACGTTCCCTCCCAGATCTGGAGGCAGATGCCACAGGTGCCCAAATGACACCATGTAGGAAGACACAGATATGCACGAACCCCTTCTCCATCACCCTTGTGTCTCCATTCCTGAGACTCCACGTGCACCACAAGCCAGAAGCAGCCTTTTTGACCTGAGTGTGAATCAGTCCAGTCTACACCTTATTTCTTACCTTGTCTCTTTGCAAACCTTTCTTTAGGGGGGGGGAAATCTGCTGTCTTGAGGGGGCAAAAGAAGGAAAAACCTGGACTTGTTTCTGTACTAGCTTGCTCTGTTCCTTCTGTTCTACCAGCGATTTTCAGTCAATTTCAGACTAGCTGCAAAGTAGAGAAGCAAACCACCAGCTCATAATAACCATATTGTTATCATCACTCCTTTTCCAGGACACATTTTTACGGCAAAAACTATGGTTCACTGAAACGCAAAGGTTTATTTGAAACTGCTTAGGTTCAGCAGACTTCTCTGGAACTGAAGACAGACAGACAGAACTGCATCTCAAGTTGTTGAGAATCATGAGTTTAGGAGTGAAACACTCAATTCACTCAAAAGCTACACCACCTTGGGAGCTTCTAGTCTGCCAGCAATTTTGGTGCCCTCTGGTCTATGAAATAAAACGTAAGCAAACAAATTCCAAACTTCAAGAAACTTCATTCTTAAGCCAGCTCTAGTCATTAGAAACTGTGATGACATCAAAATCAGAAAATACCGAAAGTATCTAAACAGTTTAAATCAAATGTGGTCGAAAGGATTAAAAATATCAACCAAACAAAATCAGTTTTGTGAATGGCTGAGTTACTCGATTTCATAAAAATAATTTCTAAGTGTCCCAAAATGTCAAATACCATCATGAGAACTACCTGTAACTAGTCAGCAGTTTTCACAGTGTTTGTAATAAGAATAATCATAAGAAAAATAAATGTGTAGAAAAGAAAGGAAGAGGAATTCTCTGAAATGTCCCTGGCACACATGATTTCTCTTGTTTTAGTCTTGCAGCAGATTCTGAGTAGGCTGTGCAGACACACAGAGAAAATTCACTCTGCACATACAAAATGCAGACACTCCAAAGAGCACATCATCCACCACTCAAGCACAAGAATTCTCACATGAATTTAAACCTGTAAGTCTGCATCTCAGCTCTCTGAAAATGTGACCCTCTGCATTCACTGCACTTTGGGGCATTAGCGATGGATCAAAAAATATGTTTTTGAATCACAGTTCACCACAGTTTAAAGGTTTTCACTATAAATTTAGCTTCATGTGAAACATCCCAGGCTCTGTTCAAAAAGCAAGATAAATTGCAACTTTACCCATTCCTAACAGGTCTGAACTTGACTAAATGGGACTGGTAACTGCAGCATGGCAACAGGCATCAGTTTTCCATGCAGAAACAATGCAGATATATGACAGGTAGGAATATGAGCTCTGGGCTTTTTGTTATATATGGCACCTCGCTGTAGCCAGGGGCCAAGGAACAGGGAGGCCCTTACAGGCGCACAGCTCAGTGTAGCAAACTGTTAATGCCCAGCTGACCCTCCCACACGTAAAATCAACAGTTTCAACAAACTTACATACACTTTGCTGATACCAGGAGGGACACACCTGTGCAGTTTTCCACTGTAACATGTCACCCAGGAAAGCTCTGCCTGGACGACCCGCAGGCATAGATTCAAACAAATAAAATAGTGACTGTAACTTTCAAACAATTATTCCTCACAAGCTTTCATGGCAGCTCATCCGTGAGATATATCCATATGACATTAATTTTCACAGTGGATCATTCAGTAGGGTACAGGATCACTTGCACATGAAGCACCGCCACATATAAGACCCACACACTAAACCCGGTTCCTTACAACGCTCCTGCGACAACATTAAATTACTAAGTGGCCGAAAACAATGACAGTTTCCCTTCAAATCATTTTTTCTTTTACTCCTCTTTCTTTTCCCTAGTTCTTAGGAAAGTCTCATAGACCAGTGGTCTCCAAATGCTTTGGATCACACACACCATCATTAAAAAAATGCCTGAGCATACACTCCCAATGTATGTACACAATTTATCTATTTACAAATTACACAGATCTACCACTGAAGGTCTAATATTTTCTTCCCACATGCCGACAGATTTCAATGCATAGCCCCAGTGATGCATGCACCCCACTGTGAAGTGCAGTTCCAGGTGCACTGAAGAACTCCTGAAGTTTTCTATGTAAGAAGGAAAGTCAGAAGACATATAGTGTATCAGCTGAAATACCGTGCAGTTCTTGTTCTCTGCACGCTTTCTTTTATCATACATCATCTATAAGCCCACAGACGAGAACGTATCTCTGGACTTAAAACTCACTTTGGGACTTTAGTAATGCCTGTTATTAAAAGTTCAAGAATAATTCTACAATGAATTCCCCTAGCCTAATAATTAAAATAGATTAATCGTGAAGACAAAATTAACTTTCCAGTATTTCTCTCCTCCTTTTGTCTCTGACCAAATGCAAGGAAAATTCCAAAAGGAACAAAAGTACACTTAGTTTTAACAGGGAGGTAAAAAAGAAATAGTACTAAAAGCAGAGTATGGTAAATGCAGTCAATGTGAGAATGTTGGATTTAACAGTATCTCAGTATCTGTGGTTGCTATAGCTGTTAATCCATCTCTCTCGTACTCGTTCAAGCTATTGCAGTTTCGGTATTGGGCATGAAGCTGGCTATGTGAGAAAGAGATTTCTTATGATTACGCTATCATCAGAAATTCACTGGAAAACAAAAGGGAGGGTCAGAAAGTACTTATCTATCCTACAAAATCCAAAAATGTTCAGTGGTCATGGACATAGAAGGTTTTTATTGATATAATAAACGTAAACTTCTCTGCTTCTTGAAGTTAAAAAACCAAAAGATTATTTTATTTTTTTACAGATCTTTTTCTTACCTAATAATGACACACTGATTTTCTCTGTCAATAATCATGTTTCTGTACATGCTGTCAGCCAGCGCATAAATGTGTGGTGGGTTTTCATATTGTGCCTAGGAGGGGAAACAGAGAATAATTTTTCAACACAGCAATAAACAATGCAGAAAGAGCAATACGAATTTTTATTTAAATTGGAAGAAATATTTTCCTGGAAAAAGAATTCTGAATCCCACTTTATACTGAATTTTCCCCAGGAATTGTTTTGTTCGCTTAATAAAAACAAACCAAAGTCTCTGGGTTATGTTACTGATCTTTCTCTCATCCATAATTTTCTCCTAAACTATCATAAACACTCTGTTCTAAAAATGGTCTGTGCTTGAAATATATTACTTGTCCAAGAGAAACCCACATAATTTAAGTCTATTCCACCAGTGGACATATGCTAACAATAAACTACCTACACCGCTACACAAAGCCTGGTGCTGTATGTCTCATTTTCATCTACTGAATCCATTCAGACTGAATTGTTCCACGAATCTACAGACATGGCCAACTCGACCAGAGTGGGAAACTGAATTTTAAGTCCCTAATGTCCTTGTGCTGACTCTCTTCAAGCTACATTTTCTAAAGTGGCATCTAATGTTGGCATCTCATTTTTTTTAATTGTTCTTGTACACTTTGGGAGTCCTCAAGTCATAGTACTCAAACCCACTAATGGCCGTTTTGTATTGTGCACAACACTTAAAGCACACAATAGCTTAAAAACTGCCTTTGCAGGAGGAGGGACGTGTCAGGGAGAGACACCTGATATGGATTAGAGTTAATCAATCTAAGTATTCTGCTGAAATATGAATCTTATGTTCCAGGGAATTAAATCTGCAGACTCAATATACGGTAATGGATATCGGGCCAGTTCTCCCAGGCTAATACCACACTACCAAAATCTAGAAACTAACGCTTCCAAGGGTTTAACTGTGTAGAATAATATTTAGATGCCCCTGAATACTGCAGTACATTTTAGACCACTTTACTTACTGCTCCTTGGTACATTTCAATTTCCTTTTCCCCGAAATATGGCATTTGCTTGAAAGGATTCACAGAGATTAACACAGAGCCAATATACGTCTGTATTCAGAAGAAGTTAAGGTAACCACAGTTTTCATAAATTATTATCTTAGCACTAGTGACTGCCAAACAATTTTGCCATCTATTACATAATACAGCACAGCTTCAAGTAATAGTAAAAAACCCACCGCTTGCAACAATTGTCAATAAAAATGAGATTAGCAGGCTAACAAGAATATAAACATTTCATTCAATGGGATACTTTCATATTATCAAAACATTTATTTTAGGACGAGCTAAGTATAGAAACATGTATTAGAGGCCCAAACACAACACATCTTGAATACAAATACAGAAAGGAAATGGTATACTTAAACTGTTTTACTCCTTTGTAACTGAGAAGGCTGCATTGTCAGTATTAGCAAAGATTGTTTTGACCTTTGCAGAGTGTAGCACAGTGACACATTCTGATCTCACAGAGATAGTGCTGAGCATGCACAGTTGGGACGGAAACAGCCACTACTGAGCTAAATCAGACAATTACTCAGCTGCATGTACTAGTGGGGGAGCTAAGGGAATTAGGTAATTCACTATGTGGTGTTATTTTGTGAGTGTAACTATTAACAGTCCCTACGAGTCTTATCCTGCGGGTTGCCCTATAAGACGACACTCAGTTTCAAGTCATTATTAGTCCCCGGAAAGCTTTTTTGCAACATTTTGAATGTTAGCATTTCACCTTTCTGCATTCAGCTGCATATGTACCTACACTTACAAAATACTTTAGAAACCTTTGGAATCAGAATTGCAGTACACATACATGAAGCAACTGATACTACTTTACAGGTAGGACTGGTTCATTGAACTGGGAGTTAGCAGGGTACCCACGTCAGTGAGTCCAAAATGTTGTACTGCAGGTTTCATTTTACACTCTGGAACTGTTCACAGACAAGCTTACTGTCTAAGCTTTCCATACAAAAGTAGAAAAATTAGCAAAATTATCCTGCTGGATTATCCTGCGTAGGAATCTATTTCGGTGCCACAGCACAAAATGGTAACATGTTAGAGAAGAAGTACAACTCCGTGAACACAGTTTCTGTACTGTTAATTTGCAATGCTGCCTTCATAGATTTTAAATTTAACTCAAGGAAGAATGACAACATCTGGATCTCAAATATGATAAATCAAGCATTCATTGTGTCAGTATAAACATTCGAAGCAACAGTTTTCTGTTGGTAAACAATACCAGCATTTTCCGGGATGATTCGGTAATCCCTATGCAGCATAGCACACAGAAACATTTATTCATGGGTGGACATGCAAACAATTGAAAGATTCAAGAGATGATCTCCATTTTAGAATGAAAAGCCTTCGCAGAACTGCAAAAGGAATCCTTTCTCCCTAAACAAAGGAATTATAATGCTTTAACAGAAAACTCTGATCCCTCATGTGACCACCAGCCCCTTGGAAAACATACTTATTCCTGCTTCAGCAGAAAGACCATCTCCATGTTAATCACACTTACGTTCACAAGAAAAAACAGCATAAAACCTTTTCTTGAGCATAGAGCACTTTGGGAATGTACTGCATGGAAGATGCAGCATCCCATAGGGACAAAAGCGCTCATGTCACTAACAGGAAGAGCGCGATGGTTTGCCCCAATACTATAGTTTGACAAATACTGCGCAACTTTACCATGTTTCTGTAAGGCAAATTTAATAATGGTGTGGTACTTTATTGAACGGAGGATCCAAACCCATGTGCATACACATATTAAAAACCTCTTCAGTTTGGGATGGAAATGTCAGCACAACTGCAACACTACTTTTCCTCTATCAGTCCTTGCTAAATTGAGCTGCTACTTAGCTCTTAACCATCTGAATATATGGAAATAACCAGGAGATGTTATATTTCCTTCCCTTTCTGCTAAAAAAAGTTAAACTCTTTAAGGAAACTATGCTCCAGATACAGCTAGGAAGTACAAAAACCCAGCTACAGCAGAAGAAACAATATCACTTTCTCGTACATAATCATATTGACTAGCGTTCACCAAATTCATTATTGTAGCTCATGCTACATCATGAAAGCTAAAAATGAAATACTGACTATTCTTACCTCAAGGAATTTCTTTCATACGAAATCCCCTCCCCATCCTCCAAGAAAAGAAAGGCAAACCTTTGGTGCTGAAATCTGTTTTTCTTTTTCACAGAATCACAGAATAGTAGGGGTTGGAAGGGACCTCTGTGGGTCATCTAGTCCAACCCCCCTACCAAAGCAGGGTCACCTACAGCAGGCTGCACAGGACCTTGTCCAGATATGTTCAGGTATTTAAATCTTCCATGTTTTCATTAATCATAGAAAAAAAAATTTAAAGTGCAAAAAACACTGTAGATTTGCAGACGTTCATCTGTTTCCATCAGCCCATGATTCACAGTATTAACAATTTCAGAATAAGTTGTAAATGGGGTTATATCACAGAACAAATGCTATTTTGAAAGCATTAGAATTTGGGAGGTACAGAACACAACATGGTATCAACACACTTATATACGCCTTAAACCTATTATTTCTTGCTCTTGGAAGTAGCATTACTGCAGTAGCTTCAGGGGACACGTGGACATACACATACATAGAGCTACAGGCCTATCTTCAACAATGACAAGAACAATTCCAAACATCAAAAGGAGTATCTTAAAGTAATTTTTCAGATCTTAATTTCAACCCTCATCATTAGCTCTGTTTACAAAGCATTTTGTGTAATCTCAGGTGAATGTCACATAAAATGTTCAGCACCTTTGAGTAATCTGCCTAAATAAAATACATACATGTAATTAGTTTCACATTGGCTCATCAAGTGCACAGGGCCCTGCAAAAATAACACTATAAAGGATACAAAAATATAATCATCCATGTATCGTTTCTTTAGATTCTCCACTATGGAATCCTCTGTGATTTTGGAAAGAAGGACCATATCATCCACTCCACTGTGCTTGATATTGTGGCTCTGCCAGTGATATCTGTAGTGTCCTTTGCTGCCCTGCAGGAAAGCATAATAAGCATCAAAAAGGTTACTACGTCTCTCATTAGCATTAAATAACTGAAAACAATCTATTCAAATCCCAACTTCCAACATGTTCCTCTTTCATTGAAGTCTACTCCTTGATCCAGGCATTGTACACAAGCATATACAAATGATGTCAACTGACTTGCCTCTGAACTATTAAAGAATTAAACAGCTCTCAAAAATTAAAAGGTAATTCCATGGGATTTTGTGAATGTCTATGCACAGAACGGATTTCAGATGGTAGACATTTCTAAATCTAGCAGAAAGAAACCACAATTATTCCAACCGAGATGCAGTTATTAGAAGCCAAAGATGCAAAAATTACACTGCTACAGTGCAACTACTACTAGTGAGGATAATTACCACCTGAACTATGAAATTGGGTACAGTGGATTCTCCATCCTTTACAGTCTTTTAAGTCAAACCTGCACATACGCTGTTACTCAAATGGAAGCTGTGAGCCTGATGCAGTAAGTATTCAGTGATGTTCTGTACATTATGTTACACAGCTTGTCAGCTTCATGTCTTAACAGTCCCTTCTGATCTGTTAGTCACCACGCTGAACTGACATCCAAATAGATATTCTCTCCCCACACATACAGACTGCTATTTCAGGATGCTACTGAAAACCTGTGACATTTCAAGCTGTACCACTTGAAATCAAAATCTGTTTTTTTCCAGCCAATTTGAACAGCAGTTATGTTCTATGGATACACCCACAACAAATTTAAAGCCAGTCTAGATCAATGCTATCAATTCAGCTATAAATCTGGTCTCCAAACCTATTTTCTGTAGCCTGGCAAATAATGCTAACGGAGTTCTGCCCTCTTGCCTTTTTGCACTTTCATTTTTGTTTACACAATACTGAAATTAGTGATGCTGGAATTAATACCTTAATTAATAGAATATCTTAATTAATAGAATATCTCCTTCTCTGGAGATATTCAAGACCCGCCTGGACAAGGTCCTGTGCAGCCTGCTGTAGGTGACCCTGCTTCGGCGGGGGGGTTGGACTAGATGACCCACAGAGGTCCCTTCCAACC
>Ga0065711_1052354_pt1 | contig 9997 bp, 8 predicted proteins | sample Hoacrofraction12_FD_59098 | JGI IMG/M metagenome (GOLD analysis project Ga0065711, IMG submission 59098) | Hoatzin crop microbial communities from Cojedes, Venezuela - Epithelial fraction 12 v2 (version 2) | ecosystem: Host-associated > Birds > Digestive system > Esophagus > Crop | place: Cojedes... | reverse complement strand
CAGAAGCATGGTGAGCAGCGTGTCCAGCTGCCTTTGACTCATGGCCCAGATACCTAGGTGGCTGCTTGCATATGGGTCAGGCTGATGGTACCACCAATCCTGGAGCAAATTTGGAAGTGGTGTCTTGGTTTCTGTAGCAAGGTGCCTTTGCCAGTCTGCCACTACGTCCTGAAATACAGCACCCTTAGTACACCTTCCTGTGATGAGTCCTCATTCAGGAGTGGCTGCATTTGTCCAAAAAATGTTTCGCTTCCCTCAAAATGGTGTCAGGAACTTGTGAAAGAGATGCCCTGTAAGACCCATGGGGATAAGTGACATAGGGTGAAAAGTTCCATTCCTTTGAGATTACGGTTGGTTCTACAAGTCTGAAGCAGATGGGATCCAACACAGCTTGAACCAAATTCACAAGGAGCATTTGAATGCCGAGACAATTTTCAGTAAATACTTTGCGCTATGACATCCTGTGGGCCTCCTCAGAGTATTACTGGAAGCCTGTTTAAGCTTGCCAAACTTCCAGCAAATTTAATTTATTTTTTTTTTTAACACACTTGATAGATCAGCAGCTCAAGTGCCTTAACCGCCCTGACCCACCGAGGGACCGGCTGTGCTGGGTGCTGCTGCTTGAGCTCATTCCTTCAGCCTGACTCACCACATCTGACCTGCACCTAGGGAGACAACACAAGCCCTTTTTGCCTTTGGAGGGCCGTTGACTCATTTTAGGTGTCTCTGTCACTGTCTGGATATGAACCACTGAGCAAAAGAGTCTACTGTAGGGGAAAGAGTCAAGAAAATAGGTATTGATGCCTTCAGGTAGGGAATAGATAAAGGGAAGAAATGGCCCTGGTGGAACAACAGCTCTGGCTTCACTCCAGAACTGCAAAGCTTTTGGCCTGGCGTTTTATTGCAGACCTCTGGCTTTGGCTCTTGCTCTCCCAGAAGCCTTGAGACCTCCTGCTGGAAGGAGATAAATGCTGAGTTTGTTATGAGCTGCTTCAGCTTGCTCAGGAAAACCAGCACAAATGCTTCTGCTGGTTTCAGCTGCGGCTTTGCTGTTGCGGCCTCATGTTTGTTTGACTCTCCAATTCAGAACCTCCTGTGGCATAGCAGAGATCTGAAAGCAGCAGAAATTTAGCAATGATCCTTGGTGACTGGAAATCACCGAGTTTTGCGTTCAGTTTGAGCTCTGCCGTCACACTTCTCCAGCTGGAGCAGCACTCCTGACCGGGCAGGTCACTTGCCGCAGAGCAAACATCAGCGCTCCTGGACCCTGGAAGCCTTTGAAGCCTTTCCTTCAAAAAAAAACCCCCTGTGATGAAGGAAGATAAACTGTGCCGTGTACAAACCCGGTCCTCTAAGAAGCGTCTTATCTCTGAGGGGTTTGTAGAAACCCTCTCCTGTTTGGGAGGGATGAAAGCCAGACAGCTATTCATAAGCTGAAAAGGGAAATGGGAGCAGGAGGCATCGAGTTTTTTGACAGTGGCATCTTTCTCACGTTTTCAGCAATTGCAAGGGTTTTCTGTAGAAATGTTTTGAGACACGGATATTCATGAGACTGTGTTTCTAATATGGGCAAGGGAGCACTGGGAAAGCTAAAGAAACTTTTCTGGCAGCAGTTCGTCTCTCTTAGCCTAGTGTACTTGCCCAATCTGTGTCCCTTTTAAATTCTAATGACTTCCTCAGGCACCACAAACACTCTGGCCTTGTCACTTCCCCTTTTGAAGTTTGCTTCTCATAATGCAGCCTTTTCTGAAGTGCTCCTGCTGTCAGTCAGCTAACTAGTCCAAAGCACTCCCCTGCTTCAAAATCGCTTAATTCCCTGTCAGTGGCAAAGAGCGGCTCTGCTGCTGCTGGCGGCTGACTCACGCGAGCAAGGCAGCGTGTCCTGTGTCAGCTGGGAGAGCGAGTTCCTGCAGCCACCCAAAATAGGGCGGAAAATCTGAAAAGCGAGGTGGGAAGCAGAGGTCTAGATGCAGTGAGGTGCATTAAGAGAAAAACGTGTCTCGGTGAAGCTGGTGTGTGAGCATCGGTCAGTGCTGTGTGCGTACCTCTGCTGAAGCTTAGGGTATCAGCCCCACCGCTGAAGTTTTGTGCTTTGGCCTAAAATGTTGCTTGTGATGAAGGGTGAACATTGAAGGTTTGCAGGACCAATTTATCAAGAGTTGCAAAAGGTGAGTCTGGAGTTCAGCCCAGAGATACCTGAGTTAGTAGAGAGGCAGAGCCTGTGAGCACTGTGCTGTCCCAAGATGCTATTTCCAGGAGAGCATGCTGGCCTGCTCAGGGAGAGGTGGAGATGCTGCAGCATTGAGGGATATAAGCTGTCGCACGTATTTTTCTTTACTGACCTTCCTTCCACTCCCTCCTTTATCCCTCACTGCATCTCCCTGCTCCTAGCTCAGGCTAGACTCACTGGTCCTCACTGAGATGTCTTGGCCTGCATCAGGGGTTTCACTTGTCTTCTGCTGCTTTATACCAACATGCAACACATCCTCAGGTACCCTTTTGAGATGACACCCTGAGACAGGCGTACAGAAGATGTGGGTGAAAGAAGCTGGAGCGTTGCCCCTGAAGCACTCTGGGTGAGGAGTGCAGTGTATTATTTGGTTGCTGAGAGGTTCCTATAGATCCAGTTTCTCTTCTACTTCTCTGGAACTATTTCCTGCACTTTCCTTGCCCCCCAGCAGGAGGAATTTGTAAAAGCATGAGTTGGCATGCCCCACCTGAAAATCTCACACAGATGTTACTCAGAATGGAGAGGAAATTTAGATCGTGCGTTTCTTGAATGCCATGGTGGAGCTGAGGAGTTCGACAGCTTGAGCAGCCCTCGAGAGCTTGGCTGCTCTTGTGCCTGTGGTTTTTGGTCCGCATTTCGTGCAGCGTGTGACCTGTTCAGCAGCTGTAGCAGATGTCCCTGCTGAAGGCTGAGATGGAGCTGATCACTGCTCCCTGCCCTTCCCGACTGGCTACCAGGCCAAACATTCTCCTGTGAGTAGTTTTTCGCGTAGGCGAGTGTCAGGAGGCAGCAACTGTGGGTAGGCAGCAAAGTCCCATCAGTGCCAGTGTGAGAGAAATGACTGCCCTGGGGCGGCTGCCGGGCAGAAATCTTGTTTGGGGGGCAAATAAAAAATTATTTTGGCTTTTCTTTTTAATGAAAGTCAAGTGATGAAGGGCTGGGCACAACAATAAGTAGAAGCTTTTCAGTGGACCAGAAGGAGACACGTGGTGATTACATTCCAGTTGCTGTTTGAGGTGGGCGTCTCTGGGTGGGAGACCCCGTGCTCCTTCCCCTCTGGAGTAACGTAAGTGGATGGAGCAGCCTCCAGAGAAGCCCAGTTCAAATCCCTTCAGTCAGGGAAGGGATCTGAATCCACCTCCCCACCTAGGAGGTAGGGGTGAGAGGGCAGCTGCCTGGTCTTTGGGGACCCAGCCTCCTCCCACCCTCTCTTTTTTGCTTTCCTGAAATAAATAAGTGAAACCAAAATTACTTTTACTTGATCTCAAAAAAATCACATTTTTTTATTGTTTTTGGTGATTTATGTAACAAAATATACCTAGCACTAAAAATGGGGAGTGTTTTTCTAGTCATTTGTCTTTCCTTTTTCACCTGCCTGTCTGCTCCTTAGAAAGCCCGGGCAAGCAGATAACAGTAAAACAAATGAAAGTGCAACAAACCACAACAAAAACAATCCTCATGTTTTTCCTAACCCCAGAAGACTGAAAGGCCCTGTGGCTTTGTGCTCCCTGGCTGCCTCCGCTTCGCCTTTGAGGCTGGAGCTGAAGTGCAGAACTGGTGGCAGGAAAGTCGAAAGGTTGAGTGGACGTTTGCAGTGGCAGCCTGCGATCCCTCCCTAAGCGGTATCCAAAGTGCACTGCTCCCGAACCAGGCAGGCAAAGCACCGTCTCTGCCTCCTCTTTTTCCCTGGGCCGTCGGCAGGTTGAACGGCCAGCGGTTTTCGGTACCTTCTCTGCAAAACTGGAAGGGCGCTGGGTCGGCTGCGGCTGGCTGTCCCTTACCGGCTAGCCAGCAGTGGTGAGGATGTGCCTCGCTGTGCTGTGAGCACTCGAGAACTATGTCCAGGGCAGTTCCTGCTTGCAGGATGCCAATCATGTCCTCGACTGAACTGCTGCCAGCGCTGGAGGCAGCGTGGTGGGCTAGCCAGGCTGCGCTCAGCAGTAAGGAAGTAGAGAATTCCCTCAAGTTATTACTTTCATTAAAAGCTATTAGTTTATTAGTGCCAACGCTTAACTATATGTTCACCTTTTGGATGCAAAACACAGCAACGTGGTTTTGAGCGAGAACAGCATGGCCTGCCCTAACCACAGGGAGCTGCTGAGCCCAAACCACTGCTACCCAAATGAGCCGGGCGGGAAGGGATCCCCAGTTACTGAGGATGACATCAGTGTTCATTAGCATGGAATGCTGAGAAAAGAGAAGTGCCAGGCTGGCTAAACTATAGCCAAGCCACAAAGATGCCTCCAAAGTCTGTTAAGAGGGAGATGAAAGAGTCAAACGTGAGTTTAGAAAAGCTCCAAGGAAGCTGAATTTGCTGGAAGGGCTTGAACTCGCTCATCAGCAGTTTCTTGTCACAGATTTTCTGCTGAAATGGTAAATGAAAATAATGATCTAACTCTTAAGTCTGTGTAGGATTAGTGATACCTTCGGCGTGTTTGTGTAATGGGTTTCAGAGATTTAATTCAGAGTATTGTTCCCAGTCTGGATAACTGGCTCTTGTTCATGTAAACAAAGCGCAAGACAGACAAAGTAAGAAAATCTTTTTTATCCAGTAAATGGTTGTTTTGCTGATTTGAGAGCTGTCTTTCATTTCCCATGCCTCACGGTCAGGACAGAAAGGGAGAAGCTTTCCAATTCACATGATAAAAAAGAAACGCCAGTCTTTGTCCTGGTTCTCCTGCCTCATCCCCCTGGGCTCCCGCGGGGCCTGGCTCGGGAGGCGGACGAGGTGCCCTTGGCCTCAGCCACCTCTTTCCCACCACTCCATGGATGTGACTTGCTGCCGCTCAGTGATGAGACTCCAGCGGGGTGCAGGTGTTGGCTTCTCCTGTGACCAAGGAGTAATAAAACAAGGTTTATTTCTCAGTCTTGGCAGCTCTTTCGGTGCTTGCATCTCCCATGCCTTGTAAGAGATTTCGCCAGGCAGCAAAGCAGCGGTGGGCAGTGGGACAGGTCCATCACCATGAATCAAACCAAGAGCACTCCATTGGGTAGGTCACTGCAGAAGTTGCTTATCTCAGTAGGTAAATGCCCATGGCTTCTCTGATCCCTGCTCCTTGAGTCTGACCATCACAACGTGTGGGGTCTGGATCCATAGGGAGACAAACAGGAGCTCACGTTGCATCTCCTGTGCAGTGGTGTCCAGCTGCAGCGGTCTCCGTGGCGCTGGCATCATGACCCTGTTGCTTCATTGGTTCCGCACTGGTTTGCATATTACTGTCGCTTATCCCAGTATGCTTCTGGCTTATGAGAAGTATTGTATCACCATTTTGCCCCAGGTATTGTCACCTGTGTTTTAGCAGGACGCGTTTCTTTCACGTGCTGACTGGGACCCGTGCTGGAAGAGTAATGTGCGTGCAGCCATTGCGTCAAGTACGTGGCTTGGGAGTGGCTCTCTTCTGAGGCTCTTTCCTGTGAGTGACACTTGCTTTCCCCAAGGCAGCTGGTGCTTGTTTTTATGAGCATTGGACAGAAGAGCTCCAGTAATAAAACGTATTTGGGAGTTTGTTGGGCAGCGTGGATTAATAGCACAGATGCCAAGTAGTACCAAAGACTTGAACAGCGTTTGAAAGCCTGTTGAGTGATGAAAGCAATGTTTGGGGCATGAAGCAGGGCAGAGCCTCTGTTTTTGTGGAGCACCGCTGCGGTGTTAGGACAACATTGGTGTTTCCCCACAGGGCGCATGTGTCTCGAAACGGCTCATGTGGTGCCCAGCTGCTTTGGTAATCCACAGCGAACAGGGGAGCTGCCTGCTCCTGGGAGGCTGCCCTTCCACCCTGACCTCAGCTAAATGTCATGTCGGAGGTGTGCGAGAGGAATGAAGATGGCATCTCTTAAATATAAGAGCAGGGACATCCAGCCCTGTCCTCAGGTCATCTTCAGGCATCCGTGCCCTCCCCGTGCCAGTGGGAGGGTGGGTGGGAGTGGTGGCCTCCTGTAGTGGCAGATGTTGGAGCCCTGCTGGGAGATACACAGTGGGTGCTGGTGACTCATGGCAGGAGAGGGTTTGCCGATTGACCTCTGAAGTGCTGCCCAGTCATTCCCAAACCTTCCCTTTCCACACCTCTTAACCCTGAACTAAAGTTTAGTAAATATTGGTTTGCTTTCAGTCCTGTTGCTAGGAAGGAGGAAAGCTTTGGTCCTTGGTGATGTCTGTAGGTTGCAGGGGAGGATGTTGTTTTGGGGGGTTTTTTTGAGCAAATTTGTCTGCTGATGGTTATATACTGGAATTCCAGAGAAAAACTCCGATTTGCACGTTGCTGCACCAACACTGCTGAGTGCCTCAGCTGCATGCTCCCTCCTGGTGTCAGGGCTCCCAGGTCACCCTGAAGAGGATGGATAAGGACTGCACGCAATGTTTGGACAAGGGATTGAGCAAGATTATTAAGAAAGAAATCTAGCAATCAATAACGATGTTGCTGTAGGCTCTACCAGCCTACCCAGACATACTTCAGGATACTTTTAAACCCTGTTTTTGCCCTGCACTAGTGCTATAGCCTGGTGTGGTTGTTCTGCTCTTCAGCTGTAGGAACAGGGGCCCAGCCCTGGCTGTTGTGGCCAGCATAGCTTGAAGAGCCCCTGCTGCAGAGGAAACAGTAAGGAAAAGACTGGGGACTCTGACCCCAGAGTTCTTGCTTTTGCTTTCTCAAACATAATTGCTTTCCCCTTCTGTGATGTTTCTATTGTTCGTTGGAGAAATGATGCCATTAAGTCAACAGAGAATGGTGGGAAAATGCTTTGATATGAGGCCTTCCGAGGGTGTGTGCATGTGTATGTGTGTGTGCGTGTCCTCTCTCAAAAAACCAACACAACCCTCTGTGTATCTGGCAGCTTCCTTTAATTTGTGTCTTGCCTGCGAGAAAGAAATCCATCTCCAAATATTTTTGGCAGTTAACCTCCTTTATTTGTATTGCAGGGGTACAAACTGCGGGGTGTTGTGCCAGGGCTGTCGTTCACCATCATTGTGATAGTTAATCTCGTTAAGACCTTGCATTTTCCCAGTCGCTATATTGGGAACGTGGTATCCCAGGCTTCCTTTTTCCATGGGAAGGAGGGGTCCGGTGGCCACAGGCTTTGGTGGGCTTTAGGACAGCCGTGTGCCCTCTATTCTGTAATGCAGAGAGGGGTGGCAATGTGCTTTCCTCTAGATGTAGCCATGTAGAGTGATGAATAAGGATGATGCAAAGTCTGCCACAGCATTTTGACTACAGTTGTGCGGCTTAACCGAGGAGGCTTGGCTTCGGGAGCCTTGGCAAAGACCTGAGCTGAGGTGCAGGAGCACGTGTTGCCACCTTCGCGGGGTGAAGATGCATTGAGGCAGAGGAGAGCGAGGCTGGGCTGAGTGGGTGGCTGCAGGATGCCTCCTCACGCTGCATCCGAGCAGCAGAGCCTCACGCGTTTGTGTTGTGTAGCTGAGTTTTTTCCATATTTCTTTTTCTTGAAAACAGCTGTTCTGTTTGATAAGATGCCTCTTAGTAGCCCCTTCCTGGCTATAGCTATGCATGACGTTGGAGAGCACGCGATGGGTGTGCTTTCAGTTGCAGGTCAGGTGGTCACCAACCCCCCAGTGAAGTCAGCCGCATACAGTGATGGAGAGGAGAGCAGAACTTCACAAGACAGGAAAAAACAAAAACCCCAAGCCCCAATCTTAGCTGAAAACTGAAAGAGTAAGGGGAAGAAGCAGCAGAAGGGACTGTGGGGAGAGAAGGGAATCAATGGTGTCAGCTTGAGAGGAAATCGCGTGTCTGTCACACCACTGTACAATTCAGCTCGAGGGCTTGGCAGCAGACGTGATTTCTGCTTTGTGCGAGCTGTTGGGATTGTTTTCCTCCCCGCTGGGAAGGGAGCCCACTAGGCCCTGCTCAGGGGGATATTTCCCTTCGAAAGAGGACCCTCTCTAACATCCTGCCCTGCCTGACTTGCACCAAATTTTTCCAGCTGACGGCTACCTTGATTTGGTTTGGTCCTTGCCTCCCCTTTTCGCTACTGCGCTGATGTTTCTTTAGTTGCTTCCCTGATGTTTTCCCAGCCCGGTTTTGCCCCAGCAGGAGTCACCGTGTTACGCAAGTGATCCGTGACCCGGTCCCCCGCGCGCTGAAGCATGCAGCGCTGCTCGCGGTGACAGTCTGATCGGCCCCCGGTCCCAGCACGGTGTTCCGTGGCACTTTGTGATGTGTCCCCGTTTGCTGGTGCTAGGTGCGTCGCTGAGCACCTGAGCACAGACCTGCAGTCTGTAGCCTCGTAAAGCTTGGAGGGTCTGCTGAGTTCGATGGGCACTCTGCTAATAAGGTGTGCTACAGAGGAAAGAGATGCCGGCTGCTTTCAGATGTCATCTTTGTTTCAAATCTGTTTGCCAGTGTGAGACCTCCAGTGACTCACCAGTTGATCTGTCATGGAAAGACTGAGACCCTTTGCAAAGACGTCACTGTTTTACCCCTGAAGATTCATGCATATACCCTCTATTGCATATGATAAAGCAATATGGCACTAAAATACAAGACCGCTCAGTAAAAACTCCTTCTGACACAGTCATTTTCATGTTTTGCTTCTCTTCTCTCTTCCTTTTTTTTCGCTTAATTTTTCTTGGATGCTGTTTCCCACCTTTCAGCAGAGGGAAGAGAAATCTGTTGTTTGCTCAGCTAACTGAAAAAAAGCTTTGTGTGCATTTTCTGCTGCCGTTTTGTTAAAGTTCAGAGTTCCTAGGTTAAGAGCTGCTGCTTCTCAATACGAGTCTTGTTCGAACTTCCAGAGCAGCCCACGCAGAGCTGCTTGGGTTCGTCTGCGCAGTTCACAGCCCACAACCGGAGACACATTGTTTGCCTCTCTCCTTCCATGATTCATACTTTGCCACAAAGAGGAGCCTGGTGCTCCCAACGTGAGCGTGAAGCCAGGCAGCACTGGATTTTAGGTACATCAATAGAGGCAGTCTGGGTGGTTTGCTTCTTTCTTTCTGCCTTGTGAGCTCATTATGTCTGAAAATCAGACAGCTTTGTGACAGTGGTCATAACTGTCTGACACTTGTCTGGCTTAATAGGGAAGCTGGGGTGGGAGTTCTCCCATTTTACGGTTCTTATTTTGAGGAATTTTAGCTTGTCTCGGGTTTGTGAGTTTTGTCATTTTTGTTTAATCTAGCAGTCATTCTCCAATGAGAAAGTTCACTGTTTACCGGAAGCTTGGTGGGGGTTTTTTGTGGGTTTTTTTTCTTTTTCTTCTTTCCTTTGATAAACACAGCACTTCTCATTTTGCTGTGGGGAGATTTCTTTTTTCTACAAATATTTATGTATTTACAATTATTTTTCTGTGGAAAAAATGGAGGCATTTCAACTGGCCAACAGTGGGCTGGGCTTCTCATTCTTTTCCCATGAAAAGCTAGAAGGAAGGCTGGCCAGTCCTTGCAGGTGCAGCGTGAGGAGGGAAGCCTGGTTTCTGATGATTAACAACCAAGCTGGTAAAATTCAGCTGACACTTGTCTGCTTTTTTCCCCCCACTCACAGAATCACAGAATCACAGAATAGTAGGGGTTGGAAGGGACCTCTATGGGTCATCTAGTCCAACCCTTCTGCCGAAGCAGGGTCACCTACAGCAGGCTGCGCAGGACCTTGTCCAGGTGGGTCTTGAATATCTCCAGAGAAGGAGACTCCACAACCTCTCTGGGAAGCCTGTTCCAGTGCTCCGTCACCCTCAGAGGGAAGAAGTTCCTCCTCATGTTCAGACGGAACTTCCTGTGCCTCAGTTTGTGCCCATTGCCCCTTGTCCTGTCGCTGGGCA
>Ga0065711_1052353_pt1 | contig 9997 bp, 8 predicted proteins | sample Hoacrofraction12_FD_59098 | JGI IMG/M metagenome (GOLD analysis project Ga0065711, IMG submission 59098) | Hoatzin crop microbial communities from Cojedes, Venezuela - Epithelial fraction 12 v2 (version 2) | ecosystem: Host-associated > Birds > Digestive system > Esophagus > Crop | place: Cojedes... | reverse complement strand
AGGTAGTGGAGGCCCCATCCCTGGAAACATTCAAGACCAGGTTGGACAGGGCTCTGAGCAACCTGATCTAGTTAGCGGTGTCCCTGCTCGCTGCAGGGGGGTTGGACTAGATGACCTCTAGGGGTCCTTTCTGACCCAAAACTTTTTATGATTCTATTCTATTCTATTCTATTCTATTCTATTCTATTCTATTCTATTCTATTCTGTTCTATAATTCAGCAGCACCAGCCTTTTTTCCAGGCACACTCAAACCACCCATCTCCACCCCATCGCAGACTGAGTCTAAGTGCCCTGAGAACCTAAATGCCCCCTTGGGCACAACTGAAAAATACAGCAATATCATGCAGCTCTGCATTTACGCTATCTTTTATATTCATATTTACACCAGCTAAGTCTATCACACTTACAAGCTCTCATTCAGCCAGACCTCTCAGAACCTCCTTTTCGGGTCAGGATCTGCACAAAATGCAGGGAGAGAGATGAGTCTTGTGTGTCAGAGGCAACTTGTCAGAGCTTTAATGTAAGTGAAGGGAAAAAAGTTTCATCCCTTTTCTCTGCCCAGGGAAATGGAAACTCTTATCACTACAAATCCTTGATACAAGCAGCAGTCTAGAAGGTTTTCTAGATGCCCTTTTCAGTCCTTTCTGTGCAAACTGCTACACAAGACAATGAATAATGAAACAGCTGATGGACTGTAACAGCCAAGGAAACGCTATAGGTAGCAGCAAACCAAACACATGACCCAGGCGAGGCATCTGAGCAGGAGCTGAGCACGGCTCCAAACATTCCGACTGTAAGCCTTTCATCCACCACTCTCAAGCCTCTGCTCTAGTTACGCTAGGAATTAGTAGTGTAGCAGTTAGCAATGCTGGCGAAGGAAACTGAAGGCTGGGTGTGGGAACAGGCCTTCTGTCTGAACACATTTCTTATCTTCCCTCGATGCTTAAGCTGCAGTCACATCTCGTCTACCACAAGAGATCATTATCCTCTCTGCCTGTCCCAGCGCTTCTGCACTGGCAGTATCACTTCGTTACTTGTCATCCAACCCACAGGTTCACATGTCTGTGATCATCTTGGCTGTCTTTTGCTCTACTATTGCTTGCTTCATTTAGATTCATATGCCACCTACTAGCAGAAAGGCAATAGTTTTATTTCTTTCCGTAATAAGCAATTTAATTCTGGAAGAACTTGATTTTTTAACAGTTGGAAGAACATTTATCAAAAGACTGAAAATACTATTTCTTTATCCTGGGATATTTTTGACTGATTTTTCCCCTCTTTTTCCCATCTCCAATCCAGTTCCACTGATGCTTGAAATGGTCAGATAGAGAATCCTACTTAAAATACTGCCACCAGTGCTTTACATTCTGCCTCACATGGATCTCTTTGAGCTGGGTTAGCAAGCACAGTCTGTACAATCCCAGCAGTCTCTTGGAGCTCTCTGGGCTAGATACCAAACCCTGCTATCATCATCATAATCCAACGAGTGATTGTAACCATGGGTTATTTTATTTTAAGCATATCTTGGAGTACGCGCAGTTTCTGTCACCTAGGAGATGCTGAGTGAGTAGGAGGTCAGCCACAGATAATTTTGAAAAGTCATATTTTGCAGGATGAATCAACTGATCCTTTCTTTAGTTGGGAAGCTGTCCACGTGACTATTGTAAAATAAAACATTAGAAATAATTTCTCCCGAAAATGTAGCTGCTTACAGTTGTGCTCATACCTGGCACTTTAAAAACAGTAGTAAAAGGAGTTGGGTAGAAACAGAAAAGAGAACAGTGTGAGAGGAAGAAGCAACACAACGGCTAAGGAAATTACTGAAATCCCAGTTACTTAACAACAGACATAGAAGTGAAATCTATGGTTCTTGTATATAATTATGTAAGTTATTATCATTGGTGCTGTGCCCACAAAAACACTAGTGAATATAACAGAAATAAAAGTTTCTTGTGCATGTAGTCTGTCTAGACACAAACTCTTGAGGGGGAAAAAGAAAAAAAGGAAACAAAATATACCCTTTTAAACAAGGGATATTATAACCTTAACCAAAGGTCATACGAAAAGTGTCTTGCTTTTCCAAATAGAATTAAAAGGCAGAAAAAAACAGAGACTGTAGGCTTAGCTTTGTGTGTCAACACAAACATTGCCCTGCAGACAAATCGTTGTCTACTGCCTCTTAATTAAAGGAGCCGTCCTGGAGTTTTCTTAGATTAAAGAGGGAAACAAAGGAAAAGAAAACTATATGGGGAGAGAGAAAATAATAAGGTCTCTGTTTCCTTCATGAACTTAACTGGGAGAATCGCCGTTTTACTGCAGAGCCACAGGCCTTTTCTATTTACAAATTCAAAGCCCAGTGCTGGACTTTCAGCGATGCTTGTGCCAGGTTCTGTTTCCAATTACCTGCATGCTGTGTGGTTTCCTAACTGGGGTTTCTGCTGAAACCGTAATCAGTCGAAAGTAAGTAATATCCACAAATGCTGTCTTGGACCAACAAGCTATGCTCCATGTCTCCAGCAGCCCCATCCTGCCTGCAGATAAGTGCCTTTTTTACCATCAAAAAAACCCAGCTAAGCTCAGATATATTTGGCCTTAAATTAAATGTAGGCCAGCAGCCCAGGAGAAAACTGGCAAGCGGACATAAGGGGAAACTGATAATAACTATTCTTTCTGTAACACCTCTTGGCAGGCTTTCCATCCTCCCAGACAGTTTGCAATGGTGAGCGTGAGAGGCTATGCAGGATGCTTGGGCATCCAGAAGTAAACATTGGCCCCATTTGCTAAAAAACTGTGTCCTTAAAGGATCTCCAGCTTAGGGACCTCCAAGTTTCCAGTTTTGAAAGAAAGGGGAAGCTACATGCAGAAGGACTGCAGGAAGCAGCTTTTTCGGTAAGCAGGCTCTGTCCTTTAAATGGAGCAAAGCGCCCTTGAAATGGAGCAAAGCATCCTTGCTAACTGGTTTGCACAAAGAAGGAGTTGCTGCACTGCTGAGAGGAACTGGCAAGGGTTGCCCCATACTTTGTTTTGAAATTTTAAACCAGCCCTCTTCCTCTGCTGCCAGCTGGGCTTGAAGCTCCTCAGCTGCCTTCTGTGAGACTTCGTGCTGCTTGTCCTGCGCCAGCACAGCCCCAGCAGGCTCTCTCATTTCTCCTGGCCTCTGCTGAGGAAACAATTTCATGCACAGTTCCTCAGTGGAGCTCTGGATAGGCAGTGGCACTGGAGTATTCATCAGGTGCTCAACCATCTCCTGCAGACACCTGCTTCTTTCTCTTAGACGCTCGGTGAGGGCAGATGATTTAGTATTTTTCTGCTGCAGCCTCTCTGCCTCCTTTCATGCTTCTGGAGAGTTTCCCTTGCTCAGGAGGTGGGTCTCCATCTCAAGGGCACTGCATTGCCTCTCCAAGACTTCCAGGGCACGTTGCAGGCAGGGGGCTCTGCTCCAGGAGCTGGCTGCATGTGCTACCAGGAGGCACCAGGTCTTCCCCCCAGGCTCTGGCACCTGGAGCAGAGCATCTGCCATAGCCTTGCGTGTTTTCTGCTGCCCAGCGCTGTGGCTTTCAGGGCGTCTCCCCTGCAGTGCCAACCGGAAAGACCAAGGCTTGACCTGGTGGCTGGCTGCTGCCAGGGTTGAGGCCCATCTCCATCAGGGGAGCAGGAGCTCTGCATCTCATGGTGGTCATGGAACCCAGGAGGGCCTTTGGAGTGGTCCCTGAAGGGGCAGGCGGGCAGCCATCCATCTCCCAGCAGAGCTTGTTGAGGATGTCCTGGAGCTTGCTGTGGGCCGCCCTGCAGCTCCTGCCTGCCTTCCCCATCTCCTGGGCAAGCTGCAGCTGCAGCAGCTCCTGCGCCCCACGGAGCTCCACCTCCTCCCCACGCAGCAGCTGGTGGGTCTCTGCTGTCCGCTGCCACTGGCTCCACATCCCGCACAGTCCCGCACCACGGCTGAAAGCACGGGGAACAGGCTGTCAGCCACCCGATGTGGCTGCCAGCAGTCACCCATGGGTAAGCTTCCTGGGTCTGTGAGGGGCAGCAGCCCCCGACCCCGCTGCAGCAGCTGCCTCCCTTCACCCTACGGAAGCAGAAGCAGCTTCTGCCACATGTGTGTCCTGGCCCCGAGTGGTCAATGGAGGGGTGGGGCAGTATGGCCTTGCAGGGGATGTCCTGCCCGCCCTGTGCCCTGGCCCTTGTGGTGGGTTGAGCTTGCATGGCCACCAGGTGCTCACCAAGCCACTCTATCAGTCTCCCTCCTCAACAGGACACGGGGGTAGAAAATAAAACGAAAAAGAACTTGTGGGTCAAGATAAAGGCATTTTAATAAAGGAGAAGCAAAGGCTGCGCATGGGAGCAAAGGAAAACTAAAAGATTTATTCTCTGCCTCCCATCAGCAAGCCATGTCCAGCCAGGTCCTGGGAAGCAGGGCCTCAGTACTTGTAGCCTTAAAATTATTTATAAGGAATCAAGAACTGTAACACGGGGACCTACTCATGCTCCCAGCCGAGAGCCACCTTTATTGCAGGCAATAAAAAAGAGGTTTCAGCTAGTGCCTACTTGTGCTGCCTTCTTTCCAGTACCCACACACAAACCAGAAGAAAAGAAAAATGCAAGCAAATCCATTTCAGTAACAAAACTCTGGCAAGAGGAGGCGAGAATTTTTTTCAGCCAATCTGGTGTTTTCCTTCATCCTCTCCAGAAGCCGCACCGGTAACTCCCCACACCTTCGGCTGCGACCATCACCGGCTGGCTGGCAGAAGCAAGAACAGACAGCTCAGCGAAGTGCACCACTGAAAACATCTAAAAGGTCTTGACACAGGGACGGCTAGTGCGTTTTAGATATCCTTAAAACCTCAGATCCTCCCATCTGCACATGGAAAGGCACTGGCAAAAGTAACTCAGCAAGCAGATTTTTGGGAAGCACAAATCAGCGTTGTTCTGTTGACTTCATGTATCCAGGTTCACAGCCTGCAACAAAACCTATGAAATCTAATAAAAATGCAGTCCCTTCCAGGGAATACACTTGGTCGTTTCTTTCCCTCAAATATTAGGTGACTGAACTTCATTACATTGAAATTTTTATTCATTTTCTTACTGATAGAATTCTAAATTCTCTGAAGTCTACGAAACAAACACTTCAATGCTGTAACAAGGTTTTACCCGTATAGGGCTTCATCTGGAAGAGAAAAAAAACGGACTTCTCATTTGTTTGAAATCATACAAAGGACTCTAATGACCCGTTCAGTGCTTTTGACTGTTAGAGTTACGACAAAAACATAACCAGCCCCCAAATCTTAAAAACTTGAAGTTAAAAAACTTAAAATTTGAACATTTGTAACCTTAATTATATGCAGACTGTGAAGGACTTCATTACAGACAAAGGGAGCAGAGAAGAGACCGACAGGACAATCTTCACTTCTTCACCCACTCCTCTGCAGAGCACGTGTCCTTCTATGAGCGTAAGATACAAGGGCAGGAGGTGAAGGTAGAGGCACAGACACAGCAGCAGCGTTACCGTTCCCAAGCCGCGTACGTCTGTGTGTGAACTCACCCGGCTCCTCCGCCGCAGACACCTGTGCACCAGCGGAAAGGCAGGCGTCCCGCTGCCTTTGTCCCAGCCTTGGGGGCAAAAGGGTGCTGCAAAAGGCTACAAATAGCGACCAAAGTAGGAACGGTTTCGCTACACCTTTTTTACTGTGTTCAGCTCCACAGGAAGAAAAGACTCTGTTCACAGGGAGCAAATGCAGTAAGAAACGAACCGGTAAAATGATGCACTCTGCAGTACGAGCCAATATTCCCACAGCGCTTTGCTGATGCAAAAAAATGAATTTATTTCCAATATCTGATGGGATCAATCATCTTTCCCTCCCTCCCCGCCCCCACTTTTCAGAGAAAACTGATGCTTAAACAGCTTTTCCCCAGGAATAAATGGAAGCTTATGGCAGAACCAGAAATAAAGCTAGGTCTTCGTAATGCCTGCATTTCCTACGGCAAGAGCAGCGGAAACCAAATATAATTCTGATGTTCAGTCATTGCTCATACAGTTATCTGTCTTTTTTAGACTGAGCATGTGCTAGAATACGTCAAAGTCAGAAAAACTTCAGCTGGGACCTGTTTCCCAGGTAATCTGCACCTACGATTTCTTCTTGCTGAGAACGCTTCGCTCAAGCACCCTTTCGCTCCCCGCTCTCTTCCCGCTCTGCTGCCGCGTCAGCCACGGCACAGCAACACAGGGAGGCTCTGCGTAGCTCTGCAGAAGACAAACTGCTGCAGTCACTCAACTGGCTGGGCTCATCTGCCTTTTTTAGTGCCCTCAGAGAGTGGGGCAAGTTCAAAAAAAGTGAGCCTACTGCCTGTATCGCTTCGCATTTAAACTGTGCACGAGGAATCACAGAATCACAGAATCACAGAATCACAGAATCACAGAATCACAGAATGGTAGGGGTTGGAAGGGACCTCTGTGGGTCATCTAGTCCAACCCCCCTGCCGAAGCAGGGTCACCTACAGCAGGAAGCCCTGGGACTTCTGAGCAAACCTAGAGTACATTCCAGCTGCTTCAAATACAGTAGCAACACCAAGAGTAGCCAAAGCAAATACTGTTTTTTTCAGTGCCCCTTCAAAAATAACTTCTTTTACAAGTTCTCTTTTACCACATGCAAGCTGAGCTATTTTTTTGGCTCTGGGGAATGAAGGGCAAACTTGTAATTCGAGTAAGAGGAAGGCTGGAGCTGCGCTCTCCCTGGGGACGCACAAACGAGCAACAACCGAGCCGCTGCGCCTCGTGTTCTTTGGAGAGGGAATACACAGCTTCGCTCCTTGCTGCGGGCACTGAACCAGGCAGTCTGGTCAGGAAAGCAGCAGGAGCCGGAACAACTTCAGCTCCCCGTGCCCCTTCAGCCGTTGCTTACAACAGGGAGTATCAGGTGAGCAGCCTCTGCTCCTGCCTCTTCGTGGCTGGAGGCACAATGCCCCTTTCTAGACTGGGATAACAGCATGTTGTAGGCATACACAGTGATATAGATAATGATGGATGCCTATATGCTGACACCCTGCTTGAAAAGTCTAACGCAGCAAGGACAGCAACTACGCTGAGTTAAACGGCAGGCTGTGCTCCTTGCCACGAGTGGATCAGTCAGATGAGTAAGGAGACAGCACATGCTTGTAGGGACTAGGCTCCTCCAGCAAACATTACATGTACCAATACGCACCATCATCGTACCTTCACATGCCAGCTCTGTCGAAGGCAAACCATGGTTGGACATAGCCAGCATCTACATTTAAATCACACTTGGTTAACTGAAGTAGTGTTAAACAAGGAGATGTGAAGGAAGTTGGGTTTCTTTCCATTTTTTTTCCAGTAGTATTTCGACACTTCATTTCATTTTAGGGTAGGGCGATAGAGCACTGCACCTCTGAGGTATGTTATGAAATCACAACAGTCGGAATCAGTATTTTGCTTTCAAAATACATGTAGGAGCACAGAACTAGAGTAAGAACACAAAGGAAAGAGATTCAGCTTCTCCTAATAAGCCTATGGAAGTTCCCACACAGCACCACTCCTAGCCCAGATCTCTCACGGATCTGTGTGATTTTGAGTTTTCTTAATGGTTTAAATCACGTTTTTAAGAAGACTCTCTGCCTGCCTAGAAATTCATTCTGATCTAAAAAGAGACTGACAATGACGGCCAAAACTGCCTTATTTGCATTCCCTGAAGTTATTATCAATCTATCTCAGCTTTTACTCCTCTGATTCTAAGCAAGATTCAGCATTTTCTTTAATTAGAAAAATACAGGAAAGACATACAATCCATCACTGCAGATGACAGATTCATTCACCCATGCAGAATGGGTAAAAAATTGCTACAAATTTTCTACTCTCCAGCTCTGAAATGCTTTTTTGCATGTGCAAAGAACCGCTAAGCAGCAGGGGGCGGGAAGAAAAGAAAAAAAATCCCTTCATCTGTAGTGCACTAACCAACTGTAAATAAATTAGGCCCTGACCACTCAGATAATGGTTCCTGAATGGTGTGGGTATTAATTTAATTCTGCAGCAGTTTTTGCTCTTGCTTCGCTCCTCAGAGACCTCCTACCTGCTCAATACTCTAATCCTGCAGTTACCTTTTTTGGTAGCTGCAGTCTGCAGCAACTAAAAGCACAGGTAAGCTTCACAAAAAGCAGAAAAAGAAAAGGGAGGGGGGAGAAAAAGACTTCACTTCAAAACTCTCCATGGGTAAGCTGCTCACTGGGGAATTCACTGAGAACCGGCGCCAGCAGCTCTCCAAGAGAGCACGGCGATGAAGGGCCCAGCGGTAAGACCGCCAGGCGTACATGGCTTCCTCTCCTTCCCAAGGACTTTGCATCAGGATAGCTGTCATTCCGAGGATACTCACCCAGCTCCTTTCTCTCCTGCTTTCTGCCGGAGCGACCTGCCAAGCAGGTGCCACTGCTGCGTCAGGCCGTGCACCCTGCCCTCTGCAGCTGAGCTTGCCCACTAATGGTTGCTCCAGGTGGTATTTAAGAGATGCAGATGCTTTTCACACTCATTTCAAAAGGAAGCCTGCAGGTACTGCCACTTCTGAGTAATAAATGCCTGTTGCTCCCCAGACCTACTTCTAGCCACGGAGGTTTTTTTAGCCTATGAATGCTTTCTTTTCTGTTCACAGGTGCCTAGACAACGCAATCCTGACACCGGAATGGGGTTTGTTTCTAGGCATGGTCCCAGCACTAACAGTTACTAATTTGAGTTGCCTTTGTCCCCACCCACAATGGGTACATCTGTCCCTAGGCTGTAAGCTCGCGGTCAATGACACTGCTGTCTTGTACACCTGATAATCCCTCGGTGTGACATGGGAGTTGCCAGGTATACGTGACGTCCCTGCTTGCGCAGTCTAGGAACTCGAGCAGATTTGTCTTCCCAGCAAGACTTCTCTGCCTTCAGAGGAATATAAGTCAACACCATTTGCCTCTGGATGTTTTCATACCAAGTTTTTTGTGATTTTTGAATTCAAATACATGGGCACTAGCGATGCTAAAAACATACATCGCACCTCGAAACAGATGATAACAGGGGATTCCTCTGTACCCAAATCAAGAAGACTTTGAAACTCAAGTCCTTTCTGCTACAACTGGCAGTTTGAAGTGTTTCACAACTGGAAAACTATTCCTGTGACACGGTACAAGTTATTGAACCCAGTCACATCATTTACCAGACTGTGGATACACCTGAAGCCTGAGCCTGGAGCCACAGATTCCCAAGAGATGTAGTTGCAAAATGTTCAACAAACTAAGCAGGACTATGCACTTGAGATAAAATTTCATCGGCTCTATGCTTCCCAATGTCTACTTCATGGTGCAAAGAAAAGTAACAGGGTTAAGGAATTTCTGTTCTAATGAAGTTAAAAAAACCCAACACACTCAAGTCAGTGACTGCTTGAGTCTTACTGTATCAGAGATTTTCTTCCTCTTTTCCAATGATGGTCCCTAGTAAATTACTACAGACTGAGAACTCTGGGGCTGAATGGAACAAGTTTTCTGGCAATCTAAGAGGTTTGGTTGAGTTATTCCAGATTTATCCTGGTTTAACCAGCAGCAGAATTTGGCTGTTCTGAAGAAAATGTAAAAAAGCTGAAACAGGTAGAGTTTGCATGTTGGGGCAGCTAAGGAAATAATGGAAATGACACCGAGTCCAGTCCCACTTAGTGTCTCTATGAACCTTGGAGTTTTCCAACAGGTTGTATGACTTCATTTCAAGCAAGCTATCTGATGAGAAAATAAATAGGAGACAAAGTACGAAATTCAAGTTGTGCTTGATTCTGCTTTTACTTACGCTGCTGTAAATCTACAGCCAAAAACCTCACATGTGTGAGATAAGACAGGAGAGTAGCCTGGGAAAACCTACATGTAACTTTTATAAAGAATAGAATAGAATAGAATAGAATAGAATAGAATAGAATAGAATAGAATAGAATAGAATAGAATAGAATAGAATAGAATAGAATAGAATAGA
>Ga0065711_1052352_pt1 | contig 9997 bp, 9 predicted proteins | sample Hoacrofraction12_FD_59098 | JGI IMG/M metagenome (GOLD analysis project Ga0065711, IMG submission 59098) | Hoatzin crop microbial communities from Cojedes, Venezuela - Epithelial fraction 12 v2 (version 2) | ecosystem: Host-associated > Birds > Digestive system > Esophagus > Crop | place: Cojedes... | reverse complement strand
GAAGCGAGAAAATACTTTGGTGGCTTTTGGCTGGCATCACAATCTATCAGAGACTTTGTTCCCGAATCGACGCAGCAAAAGAACATTGATCAAATTAAAACGATGTTTGAACTATGTGAATATAAATTCATTATGAAACAAGATGCCAATGCGGGGGCTATGATTCAAAAAGTCTTTCCTAATGTTCTTTCGGAAGGAGAAATTGATCAACTTCCGATTATGTCGAGGGGCGAAACTATTTTGTGTATGGGCGCGAGTAAAAAGGTAAATATCGACATTTTTGCTTCCGAAGAAGAACTGGAGATGTTTAGAGGTGGTGCGTAATGTTCCGCAAAATAAAGAAAAAAATTAAGAAGATAATCGCTTTTGCGGTAACAGGCTTATGTTGGCTTCTTATTCTTCTTATTATTGCTGTTTCTTTCGAATCAACATTAAATGAAATGACCGCCATTCTTTTTGGGTTTAATTCCAGCAGCAATGGGTCAGATACGCTCACATGGGGAAAAGAAGAATATATTAAACACTACGGTGTTGCGGATAACATTTATCAATATAAAGACTATATTGCAGAAGCATGGGACAGAGCGGTTGAAGAAGCAAGTGACAGAATTAGCAAAAAATGCTATGCGGATTATGATTTCCCAACCTCTGAAACTCCGGGTGTGGTTGATTTAATGCTTGCCATCTGTGCTGCAAACACAGACAATGGGACAAACGCTAATATCTACAATAATATTGCCGCTGTTCCTGTGGGGGTAGACACTGATAGTGATGGTAAGGCCGATATTACTCTTGCTTCGGATTGTACCCCGGAAGAAAGCATCGACGCTGCTTGTAAATGGATGGTCGCAATTTTAATTCAGTTTCACAGCGAATGGAATTTAAATGTAACAGGCATTTATTCGGCAAACCTTTCAAATATTGGATTTAGCCCTTATCTTTCGTTCAAAGCATCACCAGATAAAGGCAGTGAATATACAAGGACTTCCGTAGATGGTCAGAAATTAAGAGCAATCGTCGCTTGTTATTTAAATGGCAATTTCGAGTCTTATAAATATCTTCGGACAAACCGAGTATATAACGACGTGGTGGAGAAAAACGGAAACAGATTAGGTGTCGCCGAACATGATCCAGATACTAACAAAAGTTATTATGCCTTATATTTTTCGTATCAAAATTATGAAAATTGGCTGTTTGCCAACGGAGATACGCATGGCAATCAGTTAAAAGGAGAACTTCCAGCAGGTCTATCTTCTGATCAGGCAAGAGTTATGATTACGATTTACAATCAGCTTGTAAGTGGTGGGTTTTCTTCTGCTTCAGCAATGGGTGTACTTGCAAATATTGGGCAAGAATCCAGTTTTGTTGTAAGTTATGAAGATTATCCATTTGGAGTGTTTCAATTATGCTATTCAGGATTTAGGGAAAGTTTAAAAACATATGCGCAAGAACGTGGCGAAGAATGGCCTAATATTTCTTTCGAAACACAAGTTGATTGGTTTATCGATACGATTGGCGTTGAAAATGATGGCACATATGGATGGGGGGGAAATTATGCTCTCGCGCATGCTGCGGTTGCTGACAGATATGGCATATCTTTTTCGGAAACATATATGTCGATGGAAGACTTTAGAAAATTAACGGATCCTAAAGTTGCCTTGGCACTTATGCTAGTCGAATTTGAACAGCCAGAAGGCGGTTATGATGGGACAATACAAGAATGTGAAAGAAGAGAAAAATGGCTAACTAATTATGTTATTCCAACCATCCAATGTTTCGGTGGAGTAACCACGGCAAATATTGAAAACGTGTTTAACTACTATAATGAACAAACAGGAAAAGTAATCCGTTCCCTTTCGTTAGATAGTTTGGAAGACGAAATTTGGGTTACTTCACCACAATCGCCGGATAGAGTAATCTTAGGGTTCAGAGAAGGAATGGGCGTAGAAGATAGGTACGCTTATTCTGAATTACTCAATGTTACATATACACTTACAGATGGAAGTACGCAAAGTGGCCAAGAATATAGCTATAAAGTCGGTACTGCGTATCCCGGAACGGGAATTGGAGTATTGCAGTTTCCGATAGCCGCTTCTTCTATTGAATGTTCATCATCTTGGGGCTGGCGTGTGCATCCAATTAAAGGAACAATAAGATTTCATAATGGCTTAGATATGGGATGTAGCTCCGGTACAGCGGTCTACTCAATGATTGATGGAGTAGTAACAACAGCCGAATACTACGAATCTTGTGGAAATGATCTTGTTATCAGAAACGACGATTTAGACATAGAAATAGAATTTATGCACTTAAACGAGATATTGGTCGAAGAAGGAGACTATGTGAGCGTTGGGGATTTGGTTGCTAAGTCTGGCAATACGGGAGTAGATACTACAGCACCTCATCTTCATGTAGAAGTCAGATATCAAGGAGTATATCAAAATCCAGAGGCGTGGTGGTAAAATACCACGCCTTATTGGTTGAAATGAATGATTTTAAATGGTATAATAATAATATAATTAAACTAGGAGGTTAATAAATGCAAGTTGATTTAAAAAAATGGATTCCTTATATCATCTGTGGAATATGTCTAATTGCAACCATTGGAATGGGAGCGTTGTTTTTAAGTATCACTAAAGATATCAATGAAGCGGATGAAAAGTTAGCTCTTGCCGAAGAAACGCTTCAAAAAGCTTCTGAAGCAACAGATGAAAATTTAAAAAAGCAAATCGAAGAGTTGGCATCTCAGAAAGCAGAAATTCAAGAGCAGTACTATACTTTGCTAAATTCATCTGATGAAAAAGCAACAACACAACAAGCACAGGAAAAAGTAGAAGGATATTTAAAATACCAATATATAACTTCGTCTGACAGTGGGAGAAGCAATTTTGATGTTACCAGAGAGCGTTACGAAAAGCTCAAAGAAGAGTATATGACAGAGGAACTGTTTGAAGAAAAATATTCCGGAGTAATCGAATACTATTCCGATGAAAGCAACAGGGAATATGTCGAAAATTTGTTTTATTCTTTCACTGATATTGAGGATGCCAAGGTTTTTATTCGAAACATCAATAAAGACGATGGAACAGCAGAGTTTTTGACGGTTTTTAAGTTAATTATGACAAATAAGGATTCAACCACAGATTCAACATCCGTGTGGGAAATTCTCTATGGGAATATTGAGTATTCCTTTGAACGTGATACATGGCTCGTAAGCGACATTAAATTTGAGCGTGTTATGAAAGATTTCAGTATGCCGGAGGAATGGTAATGTCAAACAAAGAAAATTATATCGAAAAAGACAGACCACCGAAAGAAACCAAAAACCGCACTACTATCATTGAGGCCACAATTATCGTTTTGTTCTTTGTGTTTATGCTCACGTCCAAGTTTTATATCTCTACAGGTAAAGACAATTATGAACTTGGTCCACTCACAAGCCAGTCTGTGACAGCCGAAGTCATTGAATGGACTTATTCAGAAGATCAAGAACAAATGGAAGTTGTCATCGATTTAGAAGGAAATTTCAGTGATTATTCACTCAAAGGGCAAGCGAGCACTTATAAATCCAATAAACTATCAACAACAAGGTTAGTCAAGGTAAATAGCGACTATGAAACCCTTGTTTTGTGGATTGAGGATGTCGATGAATTCGATTATGTTAAACTTGACCTTGGTATCAATGATGCTACATTTGTATTTGCAAATAACATGAATCAAATTAAAACAGTGGATTCAATTACGGAAAAGCCACTTCAAGAATATAAAATTCTGATTATTGAAAGTGAAATTATTTCCTTAACAGAAGAAATCGAAACCAATTATCAGACGATCGACAACGATAAAATTAAGATTCAAGAACTTCAAGATGAAATTGTTGAGATTCAAGAAAATCAAAAGTATATGACGCTTTCTGAAACGGAGAAATCCGAAAAAGAAATAGAGAGCATAAAAAGAAAAATCACAAACTACGAAAGTGATATTGCTGACCTTAATGAAGATATTGAAATTCTTTTAGACGACATCAAGACAATGGAAGCAAAGCAAGACCAATTAAGAAGTGAGATTGAATTGGAAGGAAATGACCGAAACCAAGATAATGCCAATCAGAACGAAGAAAGCAGCATAGAGACAAACCAAGAAGATTCAATTGACGTAGAATCTTCGAGTGATGAGACTGTCAATTCTAACGAAGAAGACAATGAATCATCTAAAACCAATGAAACGTCAAATGAAGAAAATTCCGAGATACAAGAAACGTCAGAACAGTCGGAAGAAAACTCTGCCAAAAACAACCAAGAAAACGCAAAAAATTCTTTTGAAATTGTATTTACTGATGGCGATGAGAACATTCTTTCAAGGAAGTCCTATATTGCGGGCGTTGAATACGAAAAAGACGACCTTATCTGTACTGTCAATGGGAGAGAGTATTACTATCCGAATGTTGACACGGATTGTGCTGTTTACGGAACAATTATCATCACTCAAAATAAGGATAAGGACAAGCAGTACGTTGGCCCAATTCTTGTGAGCAAAGACCCAAAAGCGGTAGAATACGGAACCAGCCATAACGAAGATAAGGCTGTGGCGAAAGAGTTCACATATAATGGCGATACATGGTATTACGGACGACTTTACCCAATGCAAGGCACAGATATCAGTTCAATGGTTACGGTAAACAACCTTAAGAGTTACCTTAATGAAAAATGGTATTCAGATTTAACGGATGCAGCAAAAGATGTTCTCGATACATTTGGAGTAAAGATTGAAACACCTGAAACCCCAACAATGAAAGGATATGTATTTAAAGGTTGGAATCAACCTGTGTCGCTTGTAGATCAGTCAAAAACAATCACCGCTCTATGGGAGAAGGAGGAGAAGTAATTGGAAATTAAATCGGGATTGTTTCAGAAATACAATGCCGACAAGGAAGAAGAAGCCCATCAGAAAAAATTAAGAGAACGCTATAACGTTTCAAACGAAGAAGTTAAAGTGGTAGAAAAACCAATGGCTTGGAAATTCGTTGTTAAGCTGATAGGCCAAATCTTCCGATTATTGGCTAACATTATTCTTTTGCTTTTGGCTCTTATTGGAATCGTAGCTCTTCTTTATCCAGAATCAAGAGAAGTGCTTTGGAGTTTTTTAATGACAAGTATAGGACAAACCCAGTTAGATATATCACAAGTTTCGTCTTTGCTGCCCTGAAAGTGAGGTGATGTGATTGGTTTTATTTATTGGAACAGAAGCTGCAGCATACTACGTTCCTTCAGTAATGGAAGGTTATCAATTTGAGTTTACCGGAACAATCTCGAAAGTTGCTCTTGTCGGAGATTTGATTTACTCCAACGCTTATGAAAAAGTGTTGGTAGACCTTACTCAATTTCTCGATAATCCGGATGTAATCGCTGATGCTTTTGAGGAGTATCAGAAGGTGATAAACTCAAAAATCATTTTCTTCGCAAAAGGAATGACTGAAGAATCAGCCGTCGTATCAATGCTTATCGAAAAAGGGTTCACTTTCTTTGTGACATCCGCATTAACTGGCCCTGCAAAAGATCAGTTTAGAAACTGCCTTGAAGGGAAGCCAACTTATACGATTTCGGGAAGGAGAGTAAGCCAGACTAAAGAACTTAGTGCCACGATGTCACTAAAGAAACAAAGAAGCATCGCTGTTTGTGGGTGTTCTCACAGAATCGGAGCTACTACTCAAGCGCTTCTCATATGCAAGTATCTTCTTGCAAAAGGGCAGAAGGTTTGTCTTGTTTCTGTTAACGATGATATGAAGGAATGGAAAGACGCACTTGGTATTCATACTTCAAGAGATGATGAGATTTATTCCAGAATGATAATCGAAGGAGTAGAGATATACACAGATCCTTCTAAAATTGCTTTGATACAAGCCAAACAATATGATTTTATCGTGTATGACTTCGGAGAAATAAATGAGATTGAGTTCTCATCGGCACAGTTTATGGAAAAAGATTTTTGTATCATTGTCGGGGGTGTTAAACCCGGAGAATATAAATACCTAAAAAAAGCATATGAACGTTTGATTTCCACCAAAACGTATTTTGTCTTTTCGTTTGTATCGGAAGAGACAAAGCCAAGCGTTCTGGCACTTCAGGGAGAGTTCGCGTATCGAACGAGATTTGCAAAATATTCGCCGGATCCGTTTGTTTATACGCTTGAAATTGACGAAACTTATGATGGCATCTTTCCTCTCAAAAAAGATGACGAGAAGGAAAAGAAAAAACACTGGTTATTTAGGAGGTAAATCGTGATTCTTGTAATTGGAGACAGTACCACCGGGATGCACGCAGCGGAAGTGGCAGAGGTTTCGCTTAAAGATGTTGTTGTAACAGGGAAGATTCAAAGCGTCTATGATGTAGAAAATCTCGTCAAAAAGAGAAGTTATGACGAAATCATTGTCGATGTAAGTTACTTCACCGAAGACCCTGAAACAGTTGCAACGGAACTTAAGAAATACAGTATTACCTGTGGCAAACGATTTATTATTCTTGCGCTTGGAATGGCAGAATATGACATCGTTAAAGAACTAATCAAAAAAGGCTTTTATCTTTTTGTTACGAATCCTATGAGTGGGAAAATGAAAGAAGAATTAAGACAAGCCATGAGTGGTTATTCTTCGCTTCTTACGGAGGAAGAAACGACAGTTGAAAAGGCGAAAGAAAAAGAAAAAAGTTCCTTCCTCGAAAACAAGCCGACATCCATTGCGATTGCCGGATGTTGCAGGAGAATTGGGACAACCACGCTTTCGCTTCAGATTGCTCTATATTTGGAATCACTTGGCATCAGATGCGCTTACGTGTCTATGTCGGGAAATGATATTCAAATCATGAGACGAATGTTTACAGACCTTGAAATCGACGATAACGACAAAAGCATCGGACGTATTCGCTATGAAGGTCTTGATATGTATGATGATCCTTCCAAAACGATAGATATTGAAGGACTTGGATACAAGTACATTGTTTATGACTATGGTGATGTTCATGTGGACACTTTTAACCAGTACCAGTTCATCGATAATGATCTCAAGGCAATCGTCTGCGGTATTAAGCCGCTTGAGATTGTTGGAGTGAAAGATATCATCAATTCCGTTTATTCTTCTAAGTGCTACTATTACTACAATTTTGTAGAAGAAAAGGCACGAGGAGAAGTCGCGGATATACAGAGAACATATGACAAGAAAACATTCCTTATTCCATATATTCCTAACCCTTACGTTTTAAATCAAAAGCTGAAACCAAGTTTGGAAAAATTCTTAATGACAGACGGTGACTTTAGCGAAAAGAAAAAGAAACCTAAAAAATTTGGAATATTTTGACTGAAGGCCCCTTCGCAGTCAATGCGAAAGGGCCTTTTTTGTTATGCAAACGACTAATACTTCACATTTCACTGTAAAGTTTAATTATTCTTCAATTCCAACCGAATACTTGACAAAAATGTTACAATATGGTATAATAAAAGTATAGAGAAAAATAAAAAACTCTCTATTTTAAAACTTGTTACGGGTGCTAAAACTCGTTTTCATATTTCATCAAGAACAAAGGAGGAAAATTTGATGAGAGGACTTGCAGTAGACAAAACAACGCTTTACAATCTATGGACAGATGGGCTTACCGACGAACAGATTTCTGATAAAATGGAACTTCCAAAAGAAAAAGTGAGGAGAGCGAGGCGTTCGTTGGAGTTAGTAGCTAACACTTCGGATTCCGGCGTTTTAGGAGACCTTGTGGCGGACTTTCTTGAGGACAACAAAGAAAAACTTACATGGTCGGGTAAGTCTCCGGAATCGACCAAAGAATGTATCCATATGTGTCAGAACTGTATTTTCGATGATTGCATTAACTGCTTTGATATCGCAGAGCGGCGTGGGCTTATGATCAGGTCTAATTAGATTTGAGACCCATGTTAATTCGTAAGGTTCTAAAACCTCAAATTTAGAGCCACCAGCTCCCATAGCTCAATAGGCAGAGCAACTGACTTGTAATCAGTAGGTTGTAGGTTCAAGTCCTACTGGGAGCTTTTGCACTTAAGTGCAAGCAATACTCGTTCAATAAAGAAGGGAACTTTTGGATATTCGTCAGTTGGAATTAAAAGACAAACAAGAAAAAACGCTAAGAAGCAAAACAAAGGAGGATAACAACATGCTTGGAAAACTGAAGAATTGGATTAACGGCGAAAAGAAAGATGAAACAAAGGGTTCCAAGAAACTTGGAAAGTTTCCTTACCAAGAAGGAACAATCGCGGCTGTAGTGGAAACACCGTTTGCGACCTGTGGTGAGATTATTGAATCTATGAGCCACTATGATGAAAGACAGCAAGTAAGACTGTATATTTTGGATGGCGAAAAGAGACTTGCTTACCAGCCAGATCGTTACTGTTTTGTTCACTTGGAAATGAGGGATCATTCCATAGTTCCTGTTATTGCAATTAGTATGGATGACAGCCCCGAAAAGAAGGGAAGCGAAATCTACAATGAACTTGTTGGATACCTAAATCTTGCTGACCTTCAAGAGCAAAGAAATAAGAAACGAGAAGAAAACTAAAAGTGGGGCCTCGTAAATCGAGGCTCTTTTTGTTTGCTAACGAACATTATATATGGTATAATAAAAACAACTAATTTACAGGAGGTCATTATACCATTGAGAAAATCGCTGTTTGTTTTGCTTATGAAAGGCGTTGGGCTCATTGTCCTTATATACGTACTGATTACATTTCTTACCAGTTATGATTTTAAGGGAATTTTTGAAGCGTATATCCCGGAGAAAGAAGAATCTTCGGAAGAGGTTGATGATTCTCCGACATATTTAGACATTACTTTTATAGACGTTGGGCAAGGGGATGCAACATTGGTCGAATGCGATGGGAAATATATGCTGGTAGATGGAGGAATGCCCGAATATTCCGATACAATTTACAGCATCTTGCAGAAAAAAGACATTCATTACTTAGATGTTATCGTTGCGACACATGATCATGCAGACCATGTGGGCGGTTTATCCGGAGCACTTGAGTATGTGAATGTAGGAACGGTTTATTCATCAGTCGATAGTTCTGATAACACTTCCTTTCAAATGTTCAAAGAGGAAGTGGAAGCAAAAGGAAAAGAAATCACAGTTGTAAAAGCAGGGTATTCTTTTATGCTTGGAAGAGCAACCGTAGATGTTCTTGGTCCAGTCAATGATTCTGACGAACCTAATAATATGAGCCTTGTCCTTAAAATCAGTCTTGGAGACGCAAGTGTTCTTATTATGGGAGATGCGGAAAGAGACGAAATTCAAGACATTTTGAATTTCGGAGCTGACGTATCAGCGGATGTAATCAGAATCAGTCATCATGGCTCTGGTAATGGGACAACTTATCCGTTGCTATATGAAGTGAATCCTACCTACGCAATTATATCGTGTGGCAAAGATAATGACTACGGACACCCAATGGATTCGGTTCTATCAAAGTTGCAAAACGCCGAAATAACTCTTTTCAGAACCGATTTACAGGGCGATATTTCAATGTATTATGACGGAGAAACAATAACGATTGTTCCTGACCACGGGAAAACAGTAGATGTTTGGGTGCCGGGTGATAGTTTGGAATAACAAAAAGTCAAGGGAATAAGCGCATTTCGTAGGCGTTTATTCCTTTTTTTCTAAAAAAAAAGAAAATATTTTTAAAATATGGGTTGACAAATAAATAATAAGATGGTATAGTGAGAGAGTAATGCGAGGGTTAAAGATTTGAGGCTAGTTCATCTAGCCCGGATCTGGACAGTGTGGATATCAATCCCCTGTTCGACTATCTCGCATTAATTTTATAAAGAGCTTTTCTATCCCCTTTCTCAGAAGGGGGCGTGAACGGCTCTTTTTGTATGATAGGGAGAAGCAGTGCTACGGCGCTGCTTCTGCATTCCCTATCGACCGAGGTTGGCCCACATTTTGGGCCACCTCAGCACCTTCGGGTGCTTATTAAGGGA
>Ga0065711_1052350_pt1 | contig 9997 bp, 5 predicted proteins | sample Hoacrofraction12_FD_59098 | JGI IMG/M metagenome (GOLD analysis project Ga0065711, IMG submission 59098) | Hoatzin crop microbial communities from Cojedes, Venezuela - Epithelial fraction 12 v2 (version 2) | ecosystem: Host-associated > Birds > Digestive system > Esophagus > Crop | place: Cojedes... | reverse complement strand
TTTTTTTTTTTTTTTCTTTTCTAACCTGAAGTGATATTGTGTGAATGCCTGGAGCTCATTTACTTCAAAAGAATAAAACAAAGAAGAACTCCAAGCCCACAGAACAATCTCTTTGTGATGGAAGATGCAAGTCCCCCATTCACATTTCAGCTGGACTTCGCATCCCTTCGAGAAAGGAAGAAATACTCCGCAGCAAGAAGCAGAGCCTCCCTTCTTCCTGCTGTCATCAGTCTGCTGTGCTGTGGAACATGTTATCTTGGTCACAAGAGAATACATGAACCTTTGTAGGACATGATCACATGAATATAATCCAAGATAATCTTGCATTGATAGCTCCTGCCACCAAACCGCAGCAGGTTTTTCTTTCAGTCATTCCAAACGAAACAAAACAAAACAAAACAAAAAAACCCACAACAATCTAGGATTATAAAGACATAGTATAAATAATGTAAATTAGAATATAATTTTTAAGCCTTTGAATCTCCGCCCAGAGATGGCTCTTGACTCATTGGCTGTCTAGCTTCCACAGCAGCCCTGGTTTTGAATGAATAGTTGTATATATATATATATTTATCTCCTACAATATAAAAATATAAATGCAAAAATTTCCCCCTGCCTTCTCTATTTTGCTATTTTATAGTCTGCACATGACATCATGTTATAATATATGTATGATAGACTGGTACTACGGTTATCATAAAAGGACCTGAAAGCCAAGTATTACTCTACAGCCCAAAAGTAGGGAGAACTGAGAAAGGGACATCACAGTTTAGTGGAGGCATCTGTTTCTAAACCAAAAGAAAAACCCCAAATCACATCCTCAGCCTTTCCCTCCTGCCAGTAATCTCTGTGAGTGAAGAAAGCTCCCACTCAAGAGAAGAGAACTGGGTGGAGCCGGAGAGCCGGGAGCAACGTAAACGCACGGGATGCTCTGTTGGAAATCAGAAATCTGACAGTCGTCAACAAAAGGCTCAAATGGCTCAATAACTGGACTGAACAACGGAAAGAGAGGCAGAGATAAAACTGAGGGGAAAAAACCCAAACATCCAACCCCAAAACAAAACAACACAAAAAACAATCCAACAAACCGACAACACACATACAAAGGAAATTGCCGGGAGGATGAGGTTGACAAAGACCCGTTGTCTAGCTTATGGATCATTAGGTTTGAACATGTAGAGTATGGCCCCAGCACATGCTTCTATAGAATGAAATGTTGCCACCTACACTGCAGCTGCCATGATTGGAGACACCAGTAAATGTTTAAACATTGTCTCAATCTTTAAAATTCTGCTTAGCTTCTATCAGACGCACATCGTCTTAACTTTTAAATTTTCAGTGTGGGTTTTTCCTTAATATATATAATATATATATATTTTATATAATATATCAAAGTTTAGAGTATAGATTTAAAAAATTATTCAACAGCTTTCTCATCTGAGGCATTCCTTCCTAAATATCAGGGTAAAACTCAGAGCCATGGTCCATGCTCTGCAACATTGGCTTCTGATCAAGAGACGACATCCTGCTCAGCATTTCAGCGGACAGCGCATAACTATTACCAGACTTCTCCTCGAACCAACTATCTAGCGCCCTTTTGCAATCGAAGTTGGCAATGGGTGGCCCGTTAACAGCAATCGTCAAAAGATCGCTGAGCTGCTCCAACGTGAGGCGAGAGCGGTTGTTTTTGCGCACTCTCTGCAGGGCGGCGCGCCCCTTCTCACAGCAGGCTGATGAGGTGGGAAGGACTTTGAGGATCTGAACTATTTTATTTAGGAGGGGGAATCTCTGTTTGTATTTACAAATGTGACTGAGCAAGTCTTTAAAACTGTTTTTGGTATAATAATCCACCTTGAGTTCTCGCCACTCCATCAGCAGACTCCCTCGGGTGTCCATCCCCTCTCTGCAAACCTCTCTGGAAAACAATGGGACCGTCTCCAGGTGTTCAAATATTTGTACCATATCCTCCTTCCCATAGCTCATGAGCTCATCAGTGCTTCTGGGCCAAGCTGCAAGGTCAAATACCTGACAGGCCTTCACAAATGTCCGGCTACGGGAATCGAACCTTTGGGCCAGGATCACTTGGGTCTTCTGGCAGATCTTTTCTCTGATCGACTGGAATTTGGCTTCAGCCACCCGTAGGTTTTTCACAGCAATGCCATTAAAGCTTTCACGGAAGTTTTCCTCAAATTCCTGTAAGTACTCCCCAGGCGAGTCTGCTAGCCGGCTGATCTCCTGGATGGCCTCCTCTATTTTATCATCCACCTGCGACACAAGAAGGTACTCCCCTTGGAAGACATAGGCGAGGCGTGAAAGCACCGCAATCACATCCAGCAGGAAGTAGATGAGTTTAATTGACTGGTAGTCCATCAGGAACTGCAGGAGGGCCAAGGCAATAGCGGAAGCGTCCGCCCTTTGGGTCTGGCCACTGATGTCTTTGAGATGGGCCACAACCTCAAGGTAATCCTTTATTAGAGCATTTAGCACATTCTGCTCCCCAATGATCCACTTCACTGCTCGAATGTCCCCCAAGAATTCAGTCTCCTCGCACAGAGTGGCAGCAGTTACCCTCAACTCGCACATAAGTCGGGGAGAGTAACGATAGAAACTAAGCAGTTGCTTCAAATTGTTTTCTAGCTCCTCCAGGCACGGCAGTTCCTTCCCACTGATTGCATCCAAAATTTCCAGGTGGGGCCTGTGCACCATAAAGGGCAGGCAGAGAAGCCAGGGCAAGGTCTTTCTGATTGTCATGAACAAGTTTGCTCTCAGGCTGGCGGTAATGTTAGCACCATCGACTCCCAAGCCAACAGTTGGCTTCTCATCCTGCAAACGTATGCCCAGGCTAGAAAAAGCCCTGTCTAACGCTTGGAGGTAACTGTCTGTTGTAGAAAAGCCCAGTTCCTGAAGAGACAGGAATTCGGTTGCTGGAGGCCCATCACTGCTTGTGTACTGTACATATACCGCAACTGTGTCTGCAAGCAAGTCATCGCTCTGCCCATCCAGAATGATACTGAGGAAGGGAGACTGTCGGATGCGTTCAACCAGGTCCTCTCGAAGAGCCCGGGCAATATGGTGGATTAAAATTTGACAGTCTCCCTCGTTCATGTATTGATCCACCACCTTGAGTTCACACTTTCTCAGTAGTTCTGCCAGAGGCCGAAAGTCGTAGTAGGGCCTGCCCTCCAGGGCCAAGTGGTAGGCTGTATTGAAGAGCAGGGTCATATTTCGGCACATCTCTTCTGTCTTCTCTGGGTGCATTCTGAGCTTGTAAAGCTGCAGGCACTTCTTGTGGAGGTTGCTCTGGCTGTGAAGCTTTATTGTATGTATCTTGAACTGCTTTGAGCCAATGATGAAGGCTGAAGTCCGAGAGGATTGCACTGTGTACTGCCTACAGACATGGCACCACATTTCATTCAACGTTGGGGAGTACCGCAGAAACCAAAACTTTTTAAGCCACTCTTGCTTGAACCGCCGTATCCTCCGGCCCGTTGCAGAAGACATCTTGGAAGGCTCGTCTGTAGCAGCAATCATGTCATTGGAAACTGATTCATCAGCAGAATCCACCTCTTGGTCATCATCCTCCAAGATGGTGGGAACAGAGATGACGCTTTCTGAAGCTGTAAGGAAAAAAAAAAGGAAAACAATATGGTATTTACAAAGTTGCTGAGCTAGAGAAGCATCCTGCTGGTGACAGCAGAGCATTGCCTGACGAGTGGGTCACAACCTGTCCTCTCCTGCCCACAGTGCACTGTGGGTAGAATTTGAATCATGGCTTTGAAGGGAAAATAAATCAACGTCTCTGCATATGAACTTTGTCTCCAACACGCCACAATGGACAGCAAGAAAGGACACTACATCCTGGCCACTTGCACAATACACGGTGTGACCCACATATTTCCTTTGGTGAAGGCTCCTGGCTGCTCAACAGCATGTTCCTGGAGGAAATGAAATGTATCTTCAGAAAGGGACACATGGTTATGTTAAAGCAGTGGAGGAAACAGAGAGGGCTTTCCAACAAGGGACACAGTGGGACATCATTTCATAGACAAAGCGCGCACATTTCAATGTTACCACAGAGTCATTCAGACTTTTTTGGTAGCATGTGAGGCACTGCGGAGGGGCATCCGCTGAAAGAGAATGCATCAAAAATACAGCAAACAAACTGTCTGCAATGGAATGTCTTTTTTATTGGCAGTGCATTATCAATTACAATGGCAACAAAGAGAGCAAGCTGTCATACAGAGTCTTTTCCAGACAGTGTTTTCCACTGTGCCCATAGCTGTGTCAGCTCCTGGCCCACCCGGTCACAAAACCTGACAATGAACCTTCCACGGAACCACGTGTTCACCTGAATACTCAGAGCAAAACACTTTAGATGGGTACACAGCACAGGGGCATCTCACTACTCTCCTTGGGCAGGGTTTGGAGAACGCTGTTACTCGGCAAGGCTTACCTGTGGGGTCTGAGAACTCTTGGAGCTCGGGTACCTGGGGCGGTAGCACGGGTGGCTCAGGTAACTTCCCAGATCTCAGCATGTCTAACTCAGCCTGAAGCTCCCGGATCTTCTTCTTCAACCGGATGCAGTTGGGGCAGAAGGAGGTGGTGGGGATTTCATGGGAATTGCCTTGTGCAGAGGCCAGTGACAGCTCGGTCGGGCTGTCTGCTTTGAGTGACAAGGGCTCTTCTTCCTCATCTTCAAGGATGCCCACCTCTTTGGCTGAGCTGAAAGAGGAACCGTGGGGGACCTTCCATTCCCCCTCACTTCGGTTTCTGCTGAGGTTCAGGGAGCCATGCTGCAATGCACTGCTACACCTCTCAAAGATGTCTTCAGCCTGGTATTTAGATGCTCTTCTGATGGAAAGTGGCGTACTCGTTGCTAACTGGTTCTCTTCAAATCTCGCAGACTCCAAGGAAGCCTCTAGGACATCTTTGAAGATGAGGTCAATCTTTTTTTTCTTTGTTTGGGGGTGGGATTCCCCCTCGTCATAGCTGCGCTTGTAGGGGCTCTTCCCTTGCTTTAAGGTGGCTAGCTGGAGTGACCCCCTCGCATCTTCTGGATTTTCCACATTCTTTTCTGACTTTTCCCTCTGCAACTTTTTGTTTCCTGGAACGGAAGATGAGGGGTGGGGATTATCACCAGGAACTGAGCAACATCCCTCAATCTAAAACTCAAACGAAAAAAGAACAAAAAGGCCGTCTGAACCCCTTCAGGTCTGCACGTTGCGTTACAAACCAGGGAACTGACACAACTCAGTGGAAACCGAGGCTTGCGAGAGGAGGAGCCCTACTAATGGGCACGTCTGCAAAAACGGAGACAGTCTTGGTAGCCACAGCAGAGTAGGACCCATACACTTTACAGAGAAGAGAAACTACAGGCAGCTTGTTTAACCTAAAGGTATGACCAACCTGCGCTGGAAGAGGACTACAAGGTGAATGACTACGAGCTGAACAACTGATCGCAGTGGAAGCTAACGCCCAGAGCCCAAATGCCGTTTCGGCTGGCTGGAAGACCTGTGCCTGTTTTGACTTGGTAAAAGGTATCAAGTGTACAGCAGTGCAGCGAGAGATTCGGACCGTTTCACGAGAACCCCAGCATCTGTGCAAGCCATGGCATAAAGTTTGCAGGCCCCTTTAATCTCATTCATTTTGGAGGCTGCTCCAAGTAAAAATAACTTGCAATCTTAAACCCCAAGGTACTCATTGTCAACTGAGCTACAATGGGTGAATGTCCTCCAAGGATGGGACATCTAGCTTGTCCCGGTGGAGTCTAAGAGTGTGGCCATTCAGTGATTAAAAAAAAAAAAAAATAAAAGCAATCCTATACAAATTATTAATTGCTTATAAAAAAGGGAATAGCCAGATTTCCTTACCTGGAAATTCAAAAGACGATAGGTTTGGCTCAATTTCCATCATTCTTCTATCTTGTAAATAACTTCAAGCATTGATGGCTTCCCAAACAAGACGCTGCTTTATGCTGATTTTTGGTTTTGTTTGCTTTTAAAGTGTATTCATGCTTTCATAAGAGTTACGGAGCAAATGCTACCATTCCCTTGCTAAGGAGAGCAATGCTAAGAATGCAGAAAAGATGCAAGACTCAAAACAGTTAGAGCAAGGCACCGTAAAAAGGACTGGCCCGAACGGCAGGGATTTTGCACTGGGTTTTGATGTTGGCTGGCAAACCCAGCCACTTCTTGGGTGAATCTGTAACAAGAGATCTCATTTTCAAGATATTGACGAGAATTTCTACGGGCAAAGCTTTTGAGTCACTGTCTTAGAATTTCCCCCGTTACAGACTACAACGACTACTGGCAGAGGTAGGGATTTAGAAAATGGATTCTTCTTTTTCAATGACTTTTCCCCCAACCAACTGAGTGGTTCAGCCCTACGGAAAAGCTAGAAATCACAAGATGATCTTTCATATTATTGATCTCAAATCCATTTATGCGGCGAGTCAGAAAGTACTAACAGAAACAAAACCCAGGAACCATGTTATTTTTCTGTGAGTTAATAAAGCGTGCCACTTCACTCGACAGGCTCACCTGCAGGGGATTTGAAACCTTTTAAACAGAAAGTGACTCAACAGATTTTGGTGCCGCTCCCTGATCACCTCCCAGTGCCCTCCCAGCTGAGGCTGTGATGTCTTGTAAGTCTAGCAACAGCCCAAGTGATGCTCCCTTTTAACAACGAATGCAGGCTGAGCCCAGCTTGCCGTAGGACAAGAGGTCAGGGGGTTTCTAGGGTGGTCTCGGCAGCCACATGGTTTTCTACCTGAGTGTGTGGTAGGCTATGGCAGGTCCTGAGGAGCCGAGAGGCAGATCTTCACCATACTCGTAGCACAGAGCAGGCGGGGAGTTACCATTTCAGCTCACACAAACCATGGCACCATGACAAACCATGATTAAAGGCATATCTGTATGGCAGGGCAATCATTCGCAGCCTTGGTGCCCCTCTAGAGCAGCTGCTCCAAAGGCATAGCCTTTCTCTTGCCATATTTTCAGAAAGCACAAAGCCATCTGGACAACTAACATGTGCAAGGGATGCAGCAAAATCACTGCAGCCTGTACTTAGTCACTCAGTGATGTTTATTAACATAAAACAGCATATTTGCACCGATGTTAATTCAGAAGTGGGAATTGCTCAAGTACAGCCATCAAGATGTAACACTGCAAGTGCATAAAAACTCCAAGGTGATGGAGGATAACCAGCTTTTTCAGGACATCTGGTCCACCCCACGATTAAAGAGGAGACAAGCAGACACCTTTTACCAAGTCAAGGCAGCAACAGCAGCTGTGTAATAACATACATGGGAATCTTAATTAGAAAGTTATATTTAGTGTGGCTGCCCCTTTGAGGCCCTGCCATTCTGTGGGTAGGCCTGGGAAGAAATGCCCTTAATTAACTTCAGGTCTCAGCATTGTATAGATGAACAGATGCATTAAGAATTTTTGCCTTCCTCAAAAAGCTTCCTATATTGCTGACATTACCCTGACCTAAAGGACCACTGGGTTCGTTCCAGCATGTCTATTCTTAAGATAAGATAACAATTTTTATCTGGGGAAGAATCAAGTCTGACAAGCACAAAGCCTCCTGTATGTTGTACACACGCTCTAAGGTTGTGAGACTAAGGAGTCTCTAGCTGATGTCGCGCTGATCCCAAATTATCTTTCTGAAGAAAGAGGAGATAAATTAAGCAAGGAAAATGGACATACAAACACACCAAGGAAATCTCTCTTTCATATGCACACAAAACCAGCCAGAGTTCCCTCAAACAGGCTGCTCACAGGAGCCAGAGAAAGCAGCGTGTTCAGAAGAAAAACCTAATGCCTGTCTGTGGGACCACCAGTTTGGCAATCTTCAGGCCAGAAAGTCTTGTGACAGAGGAGCTCTGTGATCCCTGGGCTTTGCATCAGGCCCTTGCAGCACACACACGACTCGGCACAACATGACACATGACACAGCACAAATCTTTCTTTCACAATCTCCATGACAGTGGTTACATTATTCTTCTGGTACTCCCATGCCACACAGAGCTCTCACCCAGAGGTGCTCTGCTTCTAGAAATGCAGTTCTCCTCACACAGCCTGTGCATCACCTTCTTCACCCACTGCACTCGGTCCAACAAGCGTGGCAGCCCAAGGGGATCAGGGAGAGGGTGGGCAGGGAGGGGACTTACCGCTTGTGAGGTTTCTGTTGATGGTCTCCTGGGACATGCTATGCAACCGCTTCATGTAGTCCTCACTGTACCAGACCCGCAGCTTCTCGCCAGGGTGGATGTCACGGCAGGCACGGAAGTAAATCCTCTCGCTGTGCTGGAAGGCCATCAGGTTCTGCTCCCTCTCCTCCCGGGAGATGATCACGTACCTGAGGGTGAGGTGACAAGGCAGGCGTGAAGCACAAACCTCTCTCCTGTGCCCCCCCCTTGCACCAGAATGACAACCACGATGAAGCCAGAATGACCTTCAGAGAGAGCCATCCACACAGCCAGACTGGAAAGCATGGAGTTAGAAGTAATGGCGCGCAAATTGCCAGAGATACAGGACAGCGAGCATGGACACCTAGGGAACACTAAGCCAGTGGGTCCATTTCTGCTGGGGAAGGGATGACAACAACGTACATCCAACCTGAAGGAGTATCTCTGCCAGTAAGAGTGACAAAGACTCTCACGGGCGAAATATCTTTGCCTGGTGATGGAAACAAGGATTTCTGGACTCCTCACCATCACTTCACATCCCAAGGCCTCTTCCCTTGCTCTCAGGAACATCCGGAATATGGCAGGGTCCCTCTGCCTGTCTCTTTCCCCAAAACAGCATCTTCCTGTTTAGCAGATGCCACATTTCCTTGCTCCTCTCCTCTCAGATAAGCGGAATTGAGATACTCGGCACAGAGTAGAAACATGGACACCTAAAGTGCACAAGGGTATTTGCTGGTTGTCCAAAAGGAAACCAAGGTCATGCCAGTACTGGAATGTTTTGCACTTGGGCATTCAGCAGGGTGTGACATAAAAATACAAACAGCCCTGCAAGTCTCAGGGAAGTCCAGCACCACGCTGTGGGGATCTCCTGGCAGTGCTGACAGAAAAATCACTTTCTGGGCTTGGGACATATTTTCCTGATTTAAACCAGCTAAATTTCAGCTCAGCAGAAATGTATTAATTCCCACTCCAAGCAACTGGCCCTCTCTGCAACTTGGTAAGAGAGATCTACAGCTACAATCACATTATTTGCTCTCACGGTCCTCGTGTTCTTGCTAGGGGACATGAAAAAGGCTTGGTAATACCAGTTCCAGCTGCCACCAACACGAGCTCATAACACCCACCCACGACCAGGAGGAGGCCCTGTCATGGTACGTACAGACCCAAAAGCAGATCTGAACAGTTCACAGCTAAAAGCTTTTTCTTCTCTTACGCCATTCGCCTCTATTACTCAGCACTGCCTGCTGCAGTAAGATTAACAAAGGCGAGTGGCAATGGCTGCTCTGACACCTGCTGCTACTAGTCCTTGCCCAAACATTCCCTCATAGTTCACAGGTGTTTCTTCGGGTTAAGAAATTTGTCTATTTTTTCTTGAATGCTCCTCCCCTTCTCTGGCCAGGTACATGCACAGAAAAAGACACAAGCCCACAACCCACACACATAAGGTCACAAACTTGGTGAAACTTCCCACAAAACACAGAAGACAAGCCTGCAGTGTCTCAGACTGCCCGAGGCTCCAGCAATTCTGGTTTTAATGTTAAGCAACTGTGCATGTGCCTGCAATCCGCTGTGGTTTTTTCCTAATGTGTGTTACCCAGGGCGCTCTGCAATCTTCAGTAATTATTTAAACAGCAGGCTCTGGCACTGGCAAAATTAGCAGAATATTGGCTTTTGTTAACCCTTATTTTACTTTTTATCATGAATCACAGAATCACAGAATCACAGAATAGTAGGGGTTGGAAGGGACCTCTGTGGGTCATCTAGTCCAACCCCCCTGCCGAAGCAGGGTCACCTACAGCAGGCTGC
>Ga0065711_1010118_pt1 | contig 9997 bp, 10 predicted proteins | sample Hoacrofraction12_FD_59098 | JGI IMG/M metagenome (GOLD analysis project Ga0065711, IMG submission 59098) | Hoatzin crop microbial communities from Cojedes, Venezuela - Epithelial fraction 12 v2 (version 2) | ecosystem: Host-associated > Birds > Digestive system > Esophagus > Crop | place... | reverse complement strand
AAAAAAAAAAAAAAAAAAAAAAAAAAAAAAAAAAAAAAAAAAAAAAAACCAAACTCCAAAACACCGGTTTCCTGGGAGACAGTAAGGCAGTTAGCATTTCACTTGCTGAGTTTCTGCTAGTTTATGGTTACATGTCTGCTGCAGTGGTGGGCTTGTCTGTTCCAGGGCAAGAGAAGCTGTCTATCTAGAGCGCAGGTTTTAACTTTTCCAATTTCCCTGTGAAAACAGACTTACTCTGGAGCCTGAGCATATCTCTGTGTGGTGTGTAGAGATACCCAGATTAGTTCTGAATGAGCTAGCATGAGTAGCAGCAGCTCACGGCTTGCAGTGTGACAGCACAGACATACCCCATCTGCATAGTTTATCCTGTGTGGATTAAACAGAAGATTTAATGGGAGGAGAAGGAAATTAAGCAGTGGTGTGTGATAATCTCCTGTTTGGCAATTCTCAGGGTTTGCCCAGTGTTAGTGTGTATGGTGGTGTGGAGGCTGCTGGGGAGCAAGAGGAACAGACCAGTCTCAGGGCAGGTGGGAGAGTTGTTGCTGTTGGACGCGATGCTTCATAAAAACCCTGATTTATTGGACTTGTTTTTGCTGCCCAGGTGCTGTACGAGTTGCCCACAAACACACAGTGGTGCTTTGATATCCAGTGGTGTCCCAGGAACCCCGCTCTCTTGTCTGCAGCTTCGTTTGATGGACGGATCAGCATTTACTCCATCATAGGAGGCAGCACAGATGGCTTGAGGCAGAAGCAAGTTGATCAGGTATTGAGAAGTGTTCAGCTAAGGATATGGACAGAAAAGGGGGGAGGGGGGAGGATATGGGCTCATGGGAAGTCTGCAGTGGCTGACTGCAGCTCTGCCTGCAGGAGTACCAATCCAGTGCAAATAAATCCTCATGTTTAGTTTATTGGAGATGTCACTTCTGGTTTTCCCCCCCTTTTGTTATCAAAGCTTTCATCATCTTTTGGGAACCTCGATCCATTTGGTATGGGACAACCCCTCCCACCCCTGCCGCTTCCCCAGCAGACTGCCCCACAGAGTGTCATTTTGCCCCTAAAGAAACCACCCAAATGGATTCGGCGACCTGTGGGAGCATCGTTCTCGGTAAGGAGGAGACAAGGCTGGGCATGGTTGGCCAGGCATAGGGGGAGATAGTGGTGGCACCTGCGAAACACTTTAAAAAGAGGGCAATTCAACATTGTGCTCCACCTTTGGAGAGCTTTCCCTGTTTGTCATCATGTCAGGAGGTGCTCACGGCAGCTTCCAGACTGGGCGCTTGGAACAGCAAGCCAGCAAAGGCATGACAGAAATGCTTGGGAAAAGGAAACAAGGAGGTGTTGTGTTGCCAAAAGGCGCTTGCTTCTTTCTGTTTGGAAATCAGTTGAGTAAACACTACAGGGAGGGGGGACGGGGACGAAAAGGACCAAACTCAGCAAGTATCTGAGACCTGTGTAGTTTGAAACTATTGCATGAGTCAGTGTGGTGGAGAATACTCAGGTTAGCGCTGATCAAGGTAGCAAGAGTTGGTGTAACAGCACACAGCTAGGTTACTCCATGGCTGGTTGGTTTGCAGAGGAGCCAGGTGTGAGGGTGGTAATGCCCTGCTTTTTGAGAGCAGTGTCATCTGCTCTTTGGCTTCACCTCTGGCTTATTTTCTTAAAAAATTCTTCTGACAGGCCATTTCATAGGGATCTTCTGAAGATTTTAGCCTGTCCACTTGAAATGTATTTTTTTGCCAAAATACTACTCAATTTTCAGCATCATATGTCTGCTTATTCATGATCTGATGCACAAATTAAATGTAATTTTCTCCCGTCAAGGAGAAGTGGTGTTGCCTAGCCACAGATTGATGTGTCATTTTATAATGGTGTTTGTCCCCTTGTTCATCCTGGTTTTCCAGGAGCCAGCTGTCAGTCTTTTCCTTGGCTAGGCTTTTAGCTTTTTTGTAATGTTGACTTTGTCATTTATTGGCCTGGCCAGCTAAGCCCCTTCTAATTTTTTTTCTTCTGTTGATTTTGCTGCTCTCCAAATGATGACGTGACTTGCTGCACGTCTCTCAGTAGGCTTTTAACTGGTAAACAGCCTGCCAAGAGCAGAGCAGACAGCATACTTGAGCATTTATTTAATGTTCGTAGAATCGTAGAATAGTTTGGGTTGGAAGGGACCTTTAAACGTCATCTAGTCCAACCCCCCTGCAATGAGCAGGGACATCTTCCACTAGATCAGGTTACTCAGAGCTCCATTCAACCTGACCCTGAATGTTTCCAGGGATGGGGACTCCACTACCTCTTTGGGCAACCTGTTCCAGTGTTTCACCACCCTCATCATAAAAAAAATTCTTCCTTACATATAGAGTCTAAATCTACCCTCTTTTATTTAAAGCCGTTACCTCTTGTTCTATCGCAACAGGCACTGCTAAAAAGTTTGTCCCCGTCTTTCCGATAGGCCCACTTTAAGTAATGGAAGGCTGCAATAAGGTCTCCCTGCAGCCTTCTCTTCTCCAGGCTGAACAACCCCAACCGTCTCAGGCTGTCCTTGTAGGAGAGGTGTTTCCTCTGGTCATTTGTGTCACCCTCCTCTGGACCCACTCCAACAGGTCTAAGTGTTTCCTGTGCTGAGGGCTCCAGAACTGGGCACAGTACTCCAGGTGTGGTCTCATGCATCTAACAATGCACAGGTTTCTTTGGTAATCAGATTGCAATATCAGGAGATGCTCCATTTAGGCTGGACACTGTACAGACTCACAGCTCCAGTTCTCAGTTTCTAGTCAGTCTTTTGCCTGAGAAGAAACAGGCAGAGGAGTGATTGTGCTCATAAGTCTTATTAAATGTGCACTCATTTATCCAGCAAGCTCCTTACATGCATAGAAATATGGGGTGGTGGAGAAAAAAAAATTGAGTTGGTCAGGAATGTTTGTACATTGGACGATAAGTTTATATATGCTATATAAAATCATGTGCATACATAAGTGTATGCACATACTTTTTCATATACACTCCAGCGTATACTTGTATTTTTACATACTGCGTGTGTGCTTCAATTGCAGTTTGGAGGCAAGCTGGTTACATTTGAGAATGCCAAGTCTCAGCAGCATCCAGGCATTGAGCAGCAGCAGCAGCGTCACTATGTCTATGTGAGCCAGGTTGTAACAGAGAAGGAGTTCCTGGCCCGCTCGAACCAGCTGCAGGAGGCTGTGCAGTCTGAAGGCTTTGTCAGCTACTGCCAGAAGAAAATCGATATGGCCCAGGCTGACTTTGAGAAAAACGTGTGGGCCTTCTTAAAGGTAACAGGATAACAGCAGTTCAGGAGTTCCCCACTGACTTGGAAAGTCAATGCGGAAATGGTTCCTTCTGTGTATCATGGTGTTTTAGCAGAAGAGATGCTGGGAACCAAAAGTGTAGGCTGTGGGAATAGTGTTCATAAGCCCTGTCATTGGAGGTGGCCCACCGGAAGAGAGAGGGTCCTCAGGGCCAGGAGCATTTGTGGGGCTCATGAGAAATTATGGTAGAAGCCGAGGCTTGGGGGAAGATATCTTGTGGTTTTTGACATCACCCATCAGTACATCTTGATACAGGGAACTGGTGAGAAGGGATAAAGTTTTGGGACAGCTTTAGATGTGTTTTTCACTGCTCACTATGAACATTTAGAGGTTTTCAAGTGAATCAGATAAGCAGATTGTTCACCTGCAGTAAACAGATTGAAGCCTTGACTACGTGCTTGGACGCCCAAGTCACTGAAGACCTTTTCAATTTTCTTTATTACACCCAGTCTCCACAGTCACTAGATCTCACTGGGTAATTTGTGCCAGCTAAGTAAAATGCCAATGAGGGAGAAAATGAGAAATTGTGAATTGCAATATATTCTTTAACTTTTGTTTTTTAAAGGTGAACTTTGAAGAAGATTCACGTGTTAAATACCTTGAGCTCTTGGGGTACAGGAAAGATGATCTGAAGAAGAAGGTAAATGTGCCTGGAGGCTGTGCTTGTGTTAAATGTTTTACTGATGGACGTATCGGCAGAGTACAGCGTAAAATATTGACAATGCCATGTATGTTTTAAGTACTCATTTACCTGTTGGACTGGAAGAGCAATTACCAGTATCCACAGGCTATTCAATACAATGAACATTTTTATACAACATTGTTTTCGTTGTGGTGCCCAGCAGATAGTAATTGTCAATGCTGCAGCTCTCCTAATAGCCATAATACAACTGTTACGCATGGTGCCAGAGCCTCTGTTTCAGGTCTGACTTCAGTAGTTGTGTTATTTAAGGAATTCCTTTGTTCCAAAGGACACTAGAAATCTTCCTCTGCTCTATTAAGTTTTGCTTAGGTAAACAACTTGTGAGTTACTTCAGAATTCTTACAGCAAGGAGTTTGCTTTGGGGTTTTTTATTAGCTGTGTCATCTTCTTGTGATATTGATGTTCAATGAAAATTTCAAAGCAGGCAACAAACATCAGATAGATGTCTGTCTGTATCTGACTGTCCGATGTTGATATGAAATTCACAATCATTACAAAGCTTTGATAATTGTTGGTTCAAGCTATTCACGTAACTTTGCTATGTGACATCCTTCTACTGTAGCATCATAGAATCTGATCTGGTTTTAGGCTTTCTGGTTGAAGAAAATGTAAGCAGTCTTCAGGGTTTCATTAACTGCCTTGGAAAACCTAGAACAGTCTTTTTGGGAGGGGGGGACACACCATTCATTTTTAGGAAAAAAAAACCCAAAAACATCAAACCTGGTTACATTTGCAAAGGCAAAATTTAGATTACCTGGAAGCAACTTGCATGTCTTAAGTACAGAGCTTTCTTCCAAGTTGGAAGAAGATTCTTATCTCAGTGTTACAAGGGGATAGCTGCTGTGCATTTTGGCTCTTTGTTGCTTTCAGGGCTGTACCCAGGAACTGGGTCTAGTATTTTTTCAGTTCTGATTCAGTGGATTTGAATGTCTGACTCGTTTTCATTGCATCAAGCTAATGCTTTATTTTCAGAGTGGCTCCATAAAAATGTCATTATGATTACGAATTAAATGGCTGCTAGGGCAAACTTATATGATTGCAGAAAAAAATCATGGTTTTGCTAACAGTCTGTCCTCAGCTTCTAAATTTTTGTTGCATGAGTCAAAGGCAAGCAAAGCAAGGGAAATCCTATTTTTGAAAAGCAGATCTCTATTAGAAACTCCAGTTGAAATTTAGTAGAGCTCCTGTGGAGCGGCTGCATGCAAACTGGATCCCACTGCCACTGTTGCTCTGGGTTTGATATGCCCTGTGCATGGGGAGAAGCTGGGAAAATGGGTGTAGCTAAATTCAGTGGCCTGAAATGCTGGGCCTACCCTATTATTTCAGTATTTGAGGAACAGATGAGGGGAGCTGCAAGGCCATGTTTTTATGTAGCTGTTTCTCAATAAAGTATTCCACGTTGAACTTCAGTCTGTGTTTTTTAGTGTGAAGAATCAATACAGGACAGCTCATCTGAAAATTTGTGATACCCAGATGATAAACTCAATAAGTCGCAACTTGCTTTGCGTGTTACTGGTAGGGTAAGGAAAGTGAAAAAGGGTCACATATTTCACCTTCTTGGAATAAGCTGTTAAGAACATTGTGTTTTGTTTTTATCATCTCAAAACCTATAATTCTCATATGCAAGTCATGTCCTGGTTTTCTCCTTTCTAATATAAACTAACGATTTAAAAACTATCTCCAGCAATTTGAGCTGAGCTTTTTGTGAAGACCAGCCTACAAGGGTAAAATAAAGTCTGGAATACTAAAAGCAGTGTATATTAGCAGCATTAGGAAACCCAGGCTTCCAGATGCCAAACTAATATATTTTCTGCATGTATTCTAAACTATATTAATATATTTATGATTTGTTATATTGATATATTTATTATTTTGCGATCCAAGAGATCAGTGAGACGTCTGCCTCTCTAAAATAAGCGGCACTTAAATCTTCGTTGTTTTCTAGATTACATCTGCTCTGAATAAAGAAGGTCTTGCAGATGGCGACGTGGGAGAGGTAAGCAAACGTGTACAACACTGTGTTTAGTTTTATAATGCTTATAGTATAACGTTATATGTATATAACTTTATAATGCCAGGGTAATGTGCAAAGTAAGAATAATTTTTCTTTCTGCTTGGTGGCTATTGCAAAGTCACAACCCAGCATATGACAAGTTCCTATGTTCAGTAGGATGAAGATACTTATTTAAAAAAACAACCACTTTTTTCCACTCAAATTGTCGTCCCATTCACACTAGCCCCCCCCCCCTTTCCCAATGAAGGGTGCTCAGTCACAGGTTTTAGTTCAGGGTCTCAGTGATCTCCCTCCACCTTTCCTTTTTGCTGCCTATGTCTTGCCCACTATGACACTGTGCTGCCTGTGAGGTAGGGCAGAGCCTTGCTGCTTGGCAGCTGGTTTCAAGAACAGCACCTTCCCCAGGAGAAAGCAGGACAGTATGGTCATGTAACACTTCCCTGCAAGAGTGGTAAATACAGTTCAGGTGTTGGCCATTGCAATTGCAATGGTCTGAGTCTTGAGTGGGGGGACTGCATTGCTTCTATGCTGTAGACATTTTGTATGTCATCTGTAGTGGCCTAATGGGGAAGAAAAGTTTTGCTGCATGTTTTCAGGCAGCTAAGGTGAAAAGAGCACAAGGTACTGTGTAATGACAATGAGCAAGGAAATGGAGGGCCTCTACCATGTTTGTTGTACTCAAGCATATATTGTCAATGCATTTCTGTGATTTGCAGTCTGGTTCTGGCTATTGTTGGGGGGAGGGTGGCTGTACTCTGCAGTGTGAAGTATTTCTTCCTCTTTGGCCTTTTTTTTTTATGGCATCTTCCCTCTGCTGAAGGCTCCTGCAGAATCTGATGAATTTGTGCCAAACAAGGGGGACGAAGTTCAGGCTACAGAGGAGCAGTTCTTGGGAGAGGTATCTGTTGCCCTCTAGACTAACCCTGTTGACCTTCTTTGTATTTACTTCGCTACTATAAAGAGCATTTTATTTTGTTGGCTTTTTCTAGTGCTGAGGGAGGGCATATGGAAATAGAAGTTACTCAGAATGAATAAAATGTGGGCTCTTGTTAAGTTACCTGAGATTCTCATTAGCCTCAGACATCACGTGAATAGATTTTGCGGGCAATGAATCATAGAACTGTAGAATCGTAGAATAGTTCAGGTTGGAAGGGATCTTAAAGATTGTCTAAAGTCTCTGGAGACTGCCGTGGGCAGGGACACCTGAAGAACGAGCTGCTTTTGTAGTGGTCCAGTTGGCACCAGACTCAAGGACTTTATTCTGTCATAGTTTTCACTCCCGACATTTCACTAACATGTACTAAATGATCTGCTGCCACAACTCTAATGCATTCCTTCCCCCCCCCCACCTCCCCTTTCCTCATTCCTTACTTCCATCCCTCTGGTTGATTATTACCAAGCTGTTAGCTTATTACTGCCCTGTTTCTAGGCATAATCCTTTGCAGAGATGCAGCTGTGGTACTGGAGAAGAGAGGGAACATTCGTTTCCTGCATTTCTCCCTCCAGCATCACAGTGCCATCTCTCTCCTTTGCACCTGAACAGCGAGTATCAGGGCTTTGGTAGCTAACTGCCTTTTGAATGTCTGTTGCAACAGTTCAGCCAGGTTTATCACAGGCAGTTTGTGCTCTGCCACGTCTGCCTTTGGGATCCCATAGCTTTTGTTCATTTATGCCAATTTGAGCATCATTGTTTTCAGCCTTGTGTATTAAATATGGGGACAGGTGTAACTAGAACTAAGGACCCAGCCTCTACCATGTGAGGTTAATAGCACTGAAAATACTAGTATCACTGTGTGAACAGGCCAGCTTCATTCTCCCCCATTCCCCCAGTCTCCCTTTTGGCTTAGAATTTGAGCTGTTGGCCAAAAACTACCTGTACTCAAACCTGTGCTTGCAGCCTGTCTGCAGTCATCTGTGAAGAATGAGAATGGTGGTTTATGGCTTGTGCATGTTGGAGTGGTGCACTTGTTGACTCCATGTAACAACCTGTTAAGGACACCAAAACAGAGCACTCTCCTCAAGTTAGGTGCTTGATTGCTTGTTAATTCATTAAAGACTGTAGTGGCCAACGCATGTATCTGACCGTGTAAGGATTTTGCAGTATGCAGTCGTGAAGATACTGTATGTCTAATAACAAATGTCTCTTCTAGGAGAGAATTCGCAGCCAAACATGACCTTAGCCTGTCAGTATGGGTGGTGAATATTTGTGAGATTGCCCTGAAGCCACTGATGATGCATCAGGGAGTGTTGTCATATACATAAAGTAACTGGATGGGCACATTATTCCTGGGATAGTCACAACATGCTCTCAACTGATACCAAACACACATCATGCATTATCTGACAGCAAAATAATTTTCGAGATGCTGCCTCCTTTCATGAGCCAAACATGAAGTTTGTTTCAGACTTACCTCCCCATCCCAAATGCCTGTTCTTGGTCGACTGTGTACTTGTTCTTCATCCTCTGAAGTACAGCTTCACTGATCAGCATAGAAGCAGGGTGTTGTCAGCAGACTCTTGAACTCCCACTGCATGTACTAGCACACTGGCTTATGACAGGGGAGACTGTGGGACAATTTCTGCCCTCTTCTTAGGCCATGCTGTGAAAATTGGGGGTGGTGAGAGACTTCCCTCTTGGTATTATTTTTTTATTGTTGAAAGGTTTAGTTTGAAATCCCAAAATCCGAGTACTTGCAGGAAAAGCTCTCTATGTTAATTTCCGTGGGAGTTTTTTAAAAAAGCCCCTTCTCTCTGCTGAGCACTCCTGTACTGAGTGCAAAGCACTTAAGTCTGTGTGGACCATGCTGGACTTCGGTGTTGAAAATTAAGTGTGTGTTTATGTGTTTTGGTTAATTAAACTAGGGTGTATGCCTAGTGCAAAGTGTTTCAAGGATGAGCTGAAAGTCTAAATGGGGAAAGTGAAACCTAGGTAACATGGTAGACTGTTCTTGGTAGGGGTTGAAGTTGAAAGAGGAGAGGAGGGAGAAGTTTTCTGATTTTGTGGTTATGGCTGTTGTTTTGTTTTGAGGGGGTTCTGCGCGTATGAGCATGGATGCGCATATGAAAGTCAGTACCCAGGATCAGGGTGTCTGGTTGCTGGTATTTGTGATCTCTAGTTATGCACACCTGTGCTTGCATAAGCGTTCCCTGATGGTTAGAAACTAGGACTTCCAGTGCTTTTTTTTCCCCTTGGCATCCATTGTAGAAAATGGTCCAGTCTGTTCTCTCAGAACAGTGATTTTTATAATGTTGTGTTTACATTCACTGAAGGTCCTTTGATAAGCCCAGGTCTTTCTCAGTGTGCTTAGGAGGTGGCTTTGTGCAGGCACCAGGGGAAGTTGATTATCCTGTACTGAAATAGTGCCCTGACAAATAACAGGGATACTCTTCCCTTCTAAGCTAATGATCTCTTAGGCAACTGGTAGTCTGAAGGTCTATCTTTAACTTGTAATGCAATAGCCATATCTTTTTAAGTGTGTGTGTGTTCCAAGTGCTTACATAATCTCAAAAACTATGCTTTTCCTTTCTCTTAGAAGGTGGAGGACCATAAACAAGAAACTGAAGATTTTGTGTCTGCAAAGACGACATTTAACATCTCTGTTAGTGGAGGTAAAAAAACCCTTGATACTGATTTCATTGTATATGCTGATATTTATAAATACTGATGTTGATACTGGTGTTCCAGTGAGAAGCCTGAAGAAGAGAAGGCTGCAAGGGGACCTAATAAATGCTTACAAATATCTGAAGGGTGGGTGTCAGGAGGATGGGGCCAAGCTCTTTACAGTGGTGTCCAGTGACAGGACAAGGGGCAATGGGCACAAACTGAAGCACAGGAAGTTCCGTCTGAATATGAGGAAGAATTTCTTCACTCTGAGGGTGACGGAGCACTGGAACAGGCTGCCCAGGGAGGTTGTGGAGTCTCCTTCTCTGGAGATATTCAAGACCCGCCTGGACAAGGTC
>Ga0065711_1052351_pt1 | contig 9998 bp, 6 predicted proteins | sample Hoacrofraction12_FD_59098 | JGI IMG/M metagenome (GOLD analysis project Ga0065711, IMG submission 59098) | Hoatzin crop microbial communities from Cojedes, Venezuela - Epithelial fraction 12 v2 (version 2) | ecosystem: Host-associated > Birds > Digestive system > Esophagus > Crop | place: Cojedes... | reverse complement strand
CGTCAGCCTGTCCTCATAGGAGAGGTACTCCAGCCCTCTGATCATCTTTGTGGCCCTGCTCTGGACCCGCTCCAACACATCCATGTCCTTCCTATGTTGGGGGCTCCAGAGCCGGACGCAGGACTCCAGGTGGGGTCTCACGAGAGCAGAGTAAAGGGGCAGAATCCCCTCCCTCGACCTGCCGGCCATGCTTCTCTTGATGCAGCCCAGGATAGGGTTGGCTTTCTGGGCTGCAAGCACACATTGCTGGCTCATGTTGAGCTTCTCATCCACCAGCACCCCCAAGTCCTTCTCCTCTGGGCTGCTCTCGAGCCACTCTCCACCCAGCCTGTACTTGTGTTTGGAATTGCAATCTTGTGTCTTAAGCAGTTTCTTCACCTTTACCAGAGCCTTGGGCCCAGAGATCCATGACGTAGGCGCTCATGTGGTGTGCATGTATTTTTTTGGGATCTCCAGGTCTGACTAAGTGAGTAAACTTGATCTTTGTCAGAGGCCTCAACTACCAAATGCACACTGAACGTAAGCTGTAAGGTTTCCACCAGGACAGAGAAAGAATTCAGACATTGGTGAAGTGGTGGAAACGGTGTCCACAAAAGAATCAGTAACTTAGGAAACAACTTGTGCTTGGGAAGAACAAGATGGACCAGAAACAGAAATGAAGAAATTTGCCACAAAACTGAATTGAAGGGTTATAACAAAAGACAGAGACAAAATGCGTCAGAAACACAATAGCTCTGTAGAAATAAAAGAGACAATAAATTGGCTTCTCCTCTGAAAACACGGATGCTGAGAAACATTCCAAAACCCTGAGCTGGAACAAGGCTGCTCTGAGGGTTCCCAAAGCAGACACTGGCTTTACTACATTTCAGGTTGGGGTTTTTTTCAAAGATTATTTGCCCTCATTGTTGTAAACTTATTTAAACCTTCCAGGGAGCCACCTTACAAATAGTATTCTGCAGACTCCCAGTGATCCCTGGCACACTTTTAGAAACTCTCAAAAGACAACCACTTGTCAGTAGATTTTAATTTGCCATATGTATTTTTTTGAGTTTATAATTTGAAGAAGGTTTGAAGCCACAGCACAAACACCATATGAGAGTTCACTTTTGTATATATGTTCAGCGTGATGCTTTGTAGGTTATTAAATATTTTTTTCTTAAGACTTTAGTGGTCCTAATAATTCAAATTTGATAGCAGATTTGTATCCTTCTACACTAAGGCCACATTTCATAAACAGTCTCCTGTTTTAATTGATAATTTCAAAGATCTTTGTCATGAATTGGGGTCGAGTGTCCCTGGAGTTCAGATCTATTAGACTTGCCTAAATAAACTCATGTTTCCAGCCAAGTGAAATGACCAGTGACAGCTTTTGATCTAAAACCCACTCACATGTGGTTCCTTCAAACACCACCACACCTACTGTTTGTGCAAAAAAACAGTGTTTCCACTCCCTTTCTGCAGGTCACTCAAAATTATTGCTAGAATATCCAAATGGCAGCAGGCTGGGCATGAAGACAACACCATGAAGAAAGTACTAAAAATATATATTTCACTTTTCTACAATCACACTGCTATGGACGTGATATTTGTTCTTTTTGATTTCGTTTGAAACTATGCATCAAACAATGTACCTGTACTGACTCCTACTTCAGGTTGGAAATGTTAGCCTCAGATATGTTCAGAACTGGAAAAACTCCTGAAAAAACTGGAAAAGACTATTAAGGATTTGCTTTGGATTCAGCGAGTAGAGATTTTCAAAGGAGCTCAGCCTGTTTGGGTGCATTTGCTTGGCAGCCAAGCAAAACAGGAGCTGAGAGGCAGTTCAGCTGTGGCCTATAAATACATTCCACACTACACACTAGGGGAGAAGAAAAGCTTCTCATGAATATGTTTATGCTGGAAATTAGAAAGTTACTCAATCCTCACAGCAATTATGCTTTGGAACAACCTTTCACTGGAGGAACGAGGCAAAGCCATTTTATGTTGCGGCTTCACTAGCTGCAAGGATGAGCCCATGGTTGTCTGTGACAAGAAATGGCAGGGTGCATGGTTCTATGGCTGGGCTCCTTTTCAAAACATGGCCTTACTTGTCACTGTGGGAACTTTGGGATGCTGAGTATTCTGGAAAATCTGGCTTTTACTAGGTGTCTGTAAGCAAGCAGAGGCCATTCATTAATATCCACAGACGGCAGAGCACTTCAAAACTCCCTTTCATGTGGTGTTAACAAGGTGCCTGGAAGATAAGAAATAGGCATTCGATCATAGGCTACAGGTCAATTTAAATAAAACAATGTTACGAAGAATTTTTCTTTAAAAAACTTAGAAATTCAGCATAAAAACACAAGTGATATCTTACTCGGGCTTGCTCCCAGTTATTACGCTATCCCTTCCAATTACCAGTTTATTACAGGATATAACCTTCACGTTGCACACTGTTTTCTGCAAACCATGCTGATCTTCCAAGCACACGCTAAGAGTTGTCACGATCAGACATTTCAGAGAGAATGAGGGTAATCATGGCATCCCTAGAGATGGGTGGCATCGTCGTGCCGAAGGGCGCACCAAGGCCAAGCCCCATCAGCTGGAGGCTGGATTGTGCCCAGGAGCACATAGGGTGACCTAGGGTGGAAAACAACGTTGGGCTGCCGGGCATAGATTAGGTATAACTGCAGCAAGGCAAAAGGGAGCTTTGCTTTGCCTGCTTTTTTAATGTCGTAAAGCTAAAAGAAGTTAGTCAAACAACAGACTGACTTTACTGGGGTTGTTTGTTTTGTTTTCCTCCAGCCTTTCTTGTCTCTCTGCTTCTTTGGGGTTTTGATTTGGCTTATACACCACTCGGCGGTCGTCATCACAGATTTGGTTTTGGGTATCTGTTCCAGAGTCCGTACAATTGGGGAGATAAATAAGACAGGACCTTATTAAGGACATTGCACTGCATCATTGTGTTTCTTCCCTCATGAGATGCCTTTGATCAGCTGCCTGAAATACAGGTTTCACAGGGAACTCCCGTGGTGTAGAAGTTTGTCTCGCAAAACTAATTGAGGAGAAATGGCCCAATTAAGAAACTCATTGTACTTTTCCATTTCTAATGGCACCCTGATACAATTTATGTCCTGTAGGAAGAGTTGCAGGCTTAGAAAGGGTCCTTATTATTTTCGAACTGACAAGCAGTGTGACTCATGCATTCATCTGTACTTGGCAGTCCCCAGAATCAAATGCTGCAGAGAGAAAGGATAAGCATCGCGCAAAGCCCTCAACAACAGCACAACAGCACACCTCATCCTCACCTTCTTCGGTCAATGACCAGCTTTCAGCTGACATGGACAGGCCTACTAATATAACTGAAAGCATTATGGACATAATTGTTTCATATAGCAAACCAGAATGATATCCAGACCAGCCAACAACTAGTACATGCCCCGCTGTGGTTCAGCAAAAGCTTTAAATGGGATTTCTTAGCTTCATCTCAAACAGAAAGCCTAACGGTATTTCAGAGAATATTCCCCCAAGAATCCACTTTCTCGATGAGAGCCCATAAGCAACAGGAGCACAAGCACAGAGCGCACTCAGAACATCAGCTCTGAACATTTGGTCGTGTCTCTGCTAGCAGTTTCCTCCAGCAGGAATGTTTTCCAGGATCCTGCCGTTTAAATGTCTCCTGCTGGCAGCCGTTTAAGCCCCCAGGCCTTCGATCCATGAGTTCAGCGCTAATGTTCTGCTACTCCTTTAAGTTCTCATCTAAGAATTCTCCAAAGGAGAGGATACGCCTATACAGAAAAAAAATACAGAGTTTTTCTGGCTAAACCATTTCAGGCACCAATATCTGCCTGTCCCAAACACACAAAAAATTCTCAGCCAAGGCAAATTCTCTCCTTTGATGAGTAAACAGCTGATGAAGACAAACAAGTCAGCAGCCAGCTGAGCAACACCTCGGGCCATTGCCCAGGTGATGTGCTAGTCTTTGAAGAACATATTTCCTTCAAACAAGCTATACTGTTAAAAGGGAGAGAAAGAAGATACGGTGAACTTGTTACTCAAAGGAACATTCAACCTTTATAAACCTTATTCTTATCTGATGTCTTCCGGGTAAGAATTTTCCAGATGGTGCATGGTAGTTCAACACGATCGCTTGTGCTTTTTATTGCATGAACTCTTACTATGTGATGCAAAAGAGCAATTGAGAGCAACTGGTTTATTTTCCTTACATGATTCATTTGTATTGCCTTCATCATATCCCCTTACTAAAGCAGCAAATTCCTACTTGTCTGTAGGAGTTGACAGTGCCACCTTCTCTCCTTCTTTCTCCTTCAGAAGTTTAGCTATACAGAAGGTTATTCTCACGACTTGCTGCTACTGAAGAGCTTAAAATTTGCTCCCTAACCCTCAGCCGCATGACGCACCCATTCATTTTGCAGTAGCTGTGGCCCACATGACGCTTTTCTACAAGCCAGTTTGACTCACTAAACCCCCAGAAAACTCCCTCGTCCATTGTTGTTAAGTTTGTTTTCTCCTGTTTTATTAGATTAAATCAGCTCATAGGAGTTGGCCAAGCACCATGAACTGCACAATGCCAGCAGTGCTCTGGGCCGAAACAGGAGTCCTCACAGACCTTGGGTCACGGCATCCTGCGAAGGCGCACCGAGCCACCAGAACAATGGTGTGAACGCGGCTCATCTGCGCAGTTTAAAACCAGATTCGCCTAACTCCTGCTAAAGGCTCTTTAATCCGTGCTGGCTTTGCACAGGAAGACACTTCACCACCAGTTTTGCAAGTTGACCTGTTAAGGCAGCACCGTCCAACAGAAAAGCAGGAAGATCTTACAACATCCGTAAGCACTTTTGCGGCCATCATCCAGCTGACGGCCAGGAGTATGCAAAGCCATCGCTGAAGAAAGAATGCAAGCAACAACTGAAGTAATGATTGTAATGCAAGGCTGAATGCAGAGAAAACCCAAAAGGCACCGGATTTAGCAAGCAGAGGTAGGAGTGGTTTCCACGCAAAGAGCTTTATTGTCATAAATACAGCAGTGAAAAAGCAAACTTTTAAAGAAGGCGGAAAAAAAGAGTGTTTTATGTCTGTATGTTTGATAAAACCACTTTTTCTAAGACAAAAATAATTTACATTCTGATAACTCACATTCAAAAATAAACAGAGAAAGGCAGCAGGGCATAACCTTCAAATGAATACCTAGTAAAAGGTGGTAATGTATTTTTATTAATAACCAAGTATATAACACTGCAATATTTAGTCTTGAATTTGTATATACAAATGCCATATCCTACACAGCAATAAATCCAGAACATACACACTGTAAGGAGCATGTACACCAATTTCTGCCAAATTGAAAAAGCAGGAACCACACTTAACAAAAATCTCCTCCAAACTGGTAACACAGAAAAACCACTTTGAGCGGTAAGCAACAAAAATAAATGCTGAAACAACTAAAGACAACTAGTCTAAAAAGAAATACAATTAACAAATAGGAATCATGATATAGGATTACTCCTCCCCCAAACATTCAATCATTTGTTTTGCTCTAAGGTAGATTACACCGCACACAGAAAAGTTATTATTTTTCAGTATAGTACTAAAATGCAGGGGTTTGCAATTTGGTCCATTTATATTTTGCTGATTATTTTAGCCTGCCGTATTAGAAAGAAAAGTTGTGTGTCCCTCAATCTTTGGATATAAAAACCAGAGAAATTACATTCTTCAGCACAAAAGCAAGATTTTGAGAAATCCATGCATTATTTTTTTGGTTAAGCATAATCAGTTTATTCTTTTCATTCATGCAAAAACTGTGAATTAATCCCATTCCAGATGAGGATTTTCCCATAAAATTTAAATAGTCAATTTGTTAGATTACAGAACAATGGAAAAAAGCTTAATCCACATAATATCTCGCTACTGAGCTCCACTCAGTCAAAATTACACTAACCTTACACACTTGCCTTCTTAAGAGACATAGGTGTAACAATCCATCCAGAAAAGCTAAAAGACTTAAATATTTAAAACAGAACAGACCTGAAAACTACACCGACTCATTTTTATGTAAGAGATTAAAACATTTATAAAGCTACATGTAACCTCCAAAGAACACGGATACTAAACTGTTAAAAAAACTACAAGTAACCACTGCAGACCTGACAGTAATACTAAAGAAAACAAATAACATCATTACGCTGTCGAATTCTGGTATTTCCTAAAAATGTAAGTGCAAATCACAAGCTGCAGCTCAAACATGTAGAAAGCCTGAAATGAGTAAAATAATTCAGGTGTACAACATTATTATTATTCTGTGTTAGCCACATAATATATAAATATAGACTGGAATTTTAACTAGGGAAAATGATTTTTTTGAGGTGAGGTGAGATTAATTCAATAGGGTTGTATCTCTGAAGGAGCAGAGAGAATCCTCCAACAAACATTCTGTCATTGCCAAATTGTGCCTTAGGCACTATATTGAACTGAAAAAATAGATCGCTTTTGGCAAGCAAAGTTGCAAAGCAATCACCAGTACGATCACAAACAAAACCCATTCACACTCTGAAGTTACACAGCCCTTCACCAACATCTCAATGCATGTTACGGAGCAAGCGCATTCCCTCCTTCTTGTAGCAAGTGGCACGGAAGACCTGCCCAAATTCCCCCATCTCCGCATCAACGCATTCGTTTTTAAGCAGAATCCATATTTCCCAAACTTGATACGCATTCTCAGGACTCTACAGAAACAACTGTCACCTATCGTATTACATTAACTTGACATACATTATAGTTGACTTATATAGATGTGAGAAATCCAGTTTGCAAAGATTACAAATGTATTAAGCTGCCAGTTAACAGTTCCTATATCTACACATGACGATGCAAGTTAGTGGTGTCATAAAGGCACTTGTCTCTCACAGACATTACTGTCTTCTCTAATCGTTCAAAAATACATCTAAAAATATTTAACATCTGAAATGGTTTTTACTCCTTAAAGTGGTGTAAACCATCACCTATAGAACAATAATTCATGAACTTAACATGAAAGAGCGGTGCAAAGTGTCCATAATTAAATATATCTCTACAATTAATTCATTTTAATGCCATGCTCTCAAAAAAACGCCAAAATCATGCTATAGTAGAAATGTGATTGGCACTAGCAGCCTCAAAAAAAAAAAGGTAGCTGCAGACAATAGTACAAGCAAGCTTATTTACAAAGTTACTGAAACAATGAAGTGATGAGTTGCAAGGAGAGACGTTTGCCCCAAGTCTTTTCCAAAACATGCTTGAAGCCACATCTGACCAGTATGAAATATACAACATGCATTTACATCTTTATAGCTAGCTACCTAATTTTACAAAAATAATTCCAAAATGCGCGTTCACTTCAAAGTGAATTCTGTCTCTGTTTTCACCTAATGTGAAAAGACAAGTCAAAAGCAAATCTCACAGCAGAGTTTAAAAAGACACCTAAGCAGTCACTAAATAAAGTTCAGTGTAGTTTTCAGGGGTTTTGGGATGGCAGTGTGAAATCCTCCAAATCCCATTTATCTGGTCAGTATATACGCATAGGTTTTCCTCTCCAAGTTTTAGTACCTTAAAGCAGCAATTTGAAAGAGTTTCCACTGACCTGTTTTTGCAAATGAGAGGGCTCGGGTATTACAAAAAAATAGACATAATTGGCTTTGCCTATGTAAATGGTAAATTGCAGTTGGCATTATAGCTCCATTAACTGAGAAATCTAAACGCCCAGAAAGGTGTGACGGATGGTATAAATCAAGGACAACCCAAAAGCCAGCAGGGTTTTTGCAGTTAATACTTTCTGTTGTAACAACACGTTAAGAGCATATCCAGACTGCTATGAAGTTGCTGGATGGAGTCTCATGCTTGAATACTTCTATAAATAGTCCAGTCTTCTTTAAATAGTTTTGCCAGTACTGTACCATAAGGAAGTTTCTGCATCTCTGAAAGTTCTGCGTTCACTGAACATTGCACAAGGTTATTAAAACAAACACAGGAAAACAAAAAAAAGAAGAAGCCATTTGATCAAGTATTAAGCTATTCCTTCAGAACATCACACTTCTTTGCTTCTAGCAGTGACCAGAATTGCTGACGGTGTACTGACAGTTGCCATGGCAAGTGGGTGACTGCGTGGGATAGCAGACATATAGCCAAGTCAACTGCTTACGCAATCTCAGCAAGCACAGAACACACCACTTTTCTTATGTGCTGTATAAAGTGCCAAAGAAAAAAACGCTCTTTTATGTTAGGCCACGGCTGTTTCAGTACTCCCATTCATCTGTTTTCATGTCCAGATAGTAAAGAATATTCTGCGCAAGCTTTACTGCTTGCTTTCTGGCGGCCTTACACCGCTCGTCACCTTGTGGATCAACGGCATCGAGTGCGAGCAGTTGTTTCGTGAGAAGTTCTTCCAACCTCATGTAGTTTTTATCCGTTCTGTTTCCATCAAATGAAATCACCTCCTGCTGAATTTGAGACAGATTTCCCAGAACAGTCCAAACTGCTTTATGAGACTGATGTTCTGCAGCCGTTTGCTCAGGATACATTTGCCTTTTTTCAAGTGCTTCCTTCAAATCAATGTACGTTATAAGAGTTTGAACTTCAATTACTGCTCTTCTCCTGGCTTCTCTAATACAGGGGTTTTTTCCTGGACTCACTTCGTCTAAGTGGGCAATTAACCCCTGCAATTCTGCTTTGGACCCCAGATACAAATCAGAAGCATTCTCTGTTTTTAAAAGTAAGGAATTAACTTCCTTCATCTTCTTGCGGATCTCTTCTATTTTTAGAATGGACTGATTTTGTGCCAAATCATAAGCGTGAGTAGAATTTGCTTCTTCTTCCAAGTCCAGGTATTTCTGCAATTTATTGATCTCTTCCACTACTTCCTTTCTGTAATTTCTTATTTCCGTGTGACCGCAGACATCTAAAGCATCCAAATCAGCAATGAGACCTGTAAGCACACAGGACAGATGCCTGCAGGTATCATTACTACTCACTCCCATTAGAAGCGCAATAAGAGTTCCTCTTGCTTTGTTCACATCACACATTACAGAGTTAATTTTGGAGACAGAAGGATGTGCATCATTAGAGAGTGGCAGGGACAGCTGTTGCTTTACACAGCTTTCTATGATCTCCTGAACAGCACATACCTTTGTCAGAGTGCGATATCTTGCTTTGCGTAAAGAAACTTTCCCTCCAGTTTTCACCTGGGTAAGCCTCAGTACAATGTCCTGAATACCTTCTTCAAATTCATCACTTATACAGTTACCTCCTTTGTAAAAAGGTGTAATCTCGCGCTCCACAAGTGACTGCGCCTCCTTGAATATAGCCTCTATTTCCAGTCTGCGCGGATGGTTTGCATTTTGTTCCAGCTCCTTCAGCAGCCTCTCTGTTTCCTGAGCAGCTCGCTTTCTGGCTTGCTGAATGTCCCCCTTTCCCTCAGTGTCTACAGAATCTATTTCAAAAAGCTGTTTGGTAAGACTCCTTTCTAATTTCTTGTAATCTCGATCCGTAGACAGCCCGCTGAAGACCACCACTTGCTGTTCAATCTCTTTGACTTCTTTCTGTATTTCATGCAACCGTTTTATGGATGGGTGTTGGTTACCCATATCCATTCTCTTCTTTCATCCAGTTTCAGATGAACTGCAAAGAAAGCGAGAGCGAGACCTGCGATCAATAAAGCGCCACGCAAGCACGGCACAACTTTCGCGACGTCCTGAAGCACTTCACCCTTACGGCTATCTTAAACATCGCCAGCCACGGGAATAAACCACCCGGCGGGTATTCCCCGGCCGTTCCTCCGTTGTTTCCCACCTCCTTCTCCCGCTCGGGCTGCAGGGGTGATGCTCCAGTCACCGCACCACCAGCTCGCAGCGCTCACCCACGACCTTCAGCCCTCCCCTCCCCACCCGCCCCGCAGCTGAAGGTGACGCTCCGCCAAACCGGGCCCCAGCCGCCCGGGGAGGCAAACCCCGGCGCTGCCCCGGCCCCAG
>Ga0065711_1052296_pt1 | contig 9998 bp, 3 predicted proteins | sample Hoacrofraction12_FD_59098 | JGI IMG/M metagenome (GOLD analysis project Ga0065711, IMG submission 59098) | Hoatzin crop microbial communities from Cojedes, Venezuela - Epithelial fraction 12 v2 (version 2) | ecosystem: Host-associated > Birds > Digestive system > Esophagus > Crop | place: Cojedes... | reverse complement strand
TTTTTTTTTTTTTTTTTTTTTGGCATTGTTCTCTTTCGTGTATTTCATAACATCAGACTCAATAATTCCTTGAGAGAAAATTAATACACTTGGGACGCTGTATATTCTTTTGACTTACTGTTTGAAGCAAGATGGCTTAACACCAGAATGTGTAGCATGTTTTATACGTGATGTGATGAAGAGGTTGTATCAGCTGATTTTGGGATGCTGTTTTCCGAGCAAGGTAGCCGTGTGTTGAGCTATGTAGGTCATTGCAAAGAGAATCGGTAAAACTTCTTATATCGGTTCATTGTTTGTCACTTATATGCGACATGTTAACAAAATACTTTCAGATTTATTTTCGTTTCTCTTTTATCGAGGTCTTTATTGCATCTCAACTGAGAGATCAGGCCTTTTTAGCTACCGTGAGTTGATGGTATAGCTCTTCAGGTATTTGGGAGATGAATGCATTTGGAATATAATTACTACCACATGTTACCATTTTTACATACAAAACATAGTATTTTAGTCATGTCTAGGTTTAAAACCAAATGTTAACGACAGTCACAGTTTTGTTCAGACGCTGAGAGAATTACTGTCTACCTTTCTCTGGTCTACAACTCAATTTGTGTGAATGTGAATATAAACATGTTGGATAGGTGGGAGAAGGAAACTCTAATAAAAAGGGAAATGATAATTTGGTGGTGGTGTAGTTTGGGTTATATGTGTAGGAATGGCACTAAACCACCTGACAGTTTTCTGAAGTGTTCAGAGAGTTGAAAATTTGGAATTTGTCCTGGCAGAATGGTTAGCAGGCAAATGCATGTGAGAAACTGCTTGATAATGCAGATTCTGCAGTTTATTAAGTGGCTGTTGCATGTAGGGAAGTCCATGTTATTTGAATAGTATTTTTTCTGTATTAGTAGGGAAAGGTACTTTTTAATGCAGTATCACTCTGTAGTAGTTAATATTCTTCTATGTTAGGGATATTGGCACAGTGCACAGGCAATTATAATCGTATCAGATGTCGTGGTTGAGCTAACAGTGTAAGCAGCAGTTGGCTGAAAAAGTTGGGCTTGCCTGTCTTTTGATGAGAAGATACCTCTTATTATGACAGTATATATTAAATCTTATGTAGGATTGTAGTGCACGTTGAAAGCTTTATTCCTCAAGATTTGTGCTCTGAAGTGTTTCTTTGCAGTGTTACCATTGGGCCAGATATTACAGATGTTTGGGGCAAGTGTGTTAACAGGACATCAGCTTATTGAATGCTGTGAACTAGATCTGAATTTCAGCAGCACTTTCTAGTTCACTTTTAGATATCCCCCCCATGTAATGATATGTGAGTGTACATTGAGTAATCAGCATATGTAGGATTTTCTAAAAGCATTCTCCTTGATAAGGTCATCTTTTTTTTTTCTTTGTACACTCCCAAAAATGAGTGGACCAAGTTTTTATACACAGAGGCAAGTAAGATGGTTTGAATGTCTGCTTGTATGTTTCCATGCATCTTTTTGAGTGTGGAATTATGTAAAAATGCAGTGTCCCAAAGCTAAATTTTCTTGAATGTTAAATTCTTTCTGTATTGGGAATTGCCTGTAAAACAAGCATTAATAAATATATTGTATTTTCTTTAAAAAAAGTTTCTCATAGAAACTCTGCAAAGGAATAAACAACGTAAAACTGTAGAGTAGACATGCTTTGTAAATACTTCTCGTTGTGTATATTGTACATACAGGTATGTGAGAGAGTTAGCAACCTTCTCTCTTCAGTAAATTTATTTGAAAATGTTTACCTGTTTTAATGTGAATTTCCACCCCCCCCATAACGTAGCTGTTGTCTTAGTTATTCCACACAATGCAACCCTTCCAGTGTTGTTACAAAACCAATGCCCAGGCTCTTATCTCGGGAATGGGACAAGAAGTCTTTCATTTAAAAGTTCGTTTTCTCCTCCTGTAACAACAAATACCGTTATGTAGTGCTTGTAATAATGGAGGCACTTCACAGTCGTGTAGTGGAAAAGAGTTTTAAATAACATGAGAACATGTAAGTGTATTCAGTTCTAGCTGCTTGGGTGTAATTTCAAAGAAGTTATATAAGATTTATTTTATAGTAATGACTTGCATACTGAAACTTTATAGCAGGATTTAGTTTGAATCCCACTCAGAATACCTGCTGTGGCTTTTAGAATAGTAGGCAAGAGCTTTTCAAGCTGGTATGTGAAATGTTTAGCTAACAAATGAAGACCAGATGTTATCTCTAGCAATATCTTTAAAGATTATATTTCATTATTGGTTAACAGTTTTTTGTTTTTTCTCAACATGACTATTTAAGAACAGCTGTAGATATGTAGAAACAAGATGTCTGAAGAAGTTATGATGACCATCTTGGGAGCTGAGAAAGAAGTGTAAAACTCTGAAATGTAGCAAAAGTATCTCTGTAATAATCTGCATTTGATTTTTTTGCTAGCTGTGTTATAGATGCATCTATTTCCTCTAAACTTTAGGGTGATGACATGATCCTCTGTCCTCTACTGGATGTGCTAAATAGCACATCTGTAGCCTTTCTAACAGGCAGATTTTTACAATGTAAATATATGTACATTGGACTAATCTGGTGTACGTTTTGTGATTTTGATTATTTGCAGTTTTAATTTTTCATGTAATGCTAAGCAAGGTTGCCTCTTGCTTTGTCACTGCTATTGAGGTATTGTCAAAACTCTCAGTTACAGGTAATAGGTCTGGTTGTCTTTCCATTATAAAGCCCTTGGCATGGAAATAGGGGTTGTGTCAGACCTGTGTTCATAACTTTGCTCTTAGATTTCATACATCTTCTTTCAAGGAAGAATTTTTCTTCATCTGTTTTTTCTCATTCTTGATTACTTTTGGAGTTTTTTTTCTGGTTTTACTCTTCCACGTTTTTCTTCCTCTTACATTGACCTACATAGCAAAATAACAAACCTTTTTCCCTGACATCCTGTTTCATGCTGTATCACCTTCTGTATTACATTTATACTGAAACTGCAAAGCAGTTTTGTAAATACAAAATTCTACAATATTGTACTTGTGCACTTGGACACGTTTCCTGAGTACGAAAATGTTGGGTTTTCCCTTGCCAATGTTCAGTCTGTTATACAGGCAACTGTGCCAATTTTCACTAGAATTTCACAAGGCTTATACGTTGTGTAGATAAAATTATTCACTGATAAGTAAATGCTGAGTAACAGTTGCATCTTTCTTCTGCCACCTGCTTTCCATCCCCAGTGGAAATCAGAGCCATGTCTTAATCATCGGCTTTGTTTAATAATCAGTTAGGTCCATCAAAATATTTATGCATTCCTCCAGCAGGTAAATGTCATGAACCTCGTAACTTCAAGGGGCGATGCAAGGGAAGCGGTCTTATTTTTTAAAGTGCTTCAGTGGTTTTACGCATTATAAAGAGAAAGTGAAGGGGAAACTACTCATAGTCTTACTTTGCTGTGATTGTTACCTGTGTGAAAATAGTGTTTTCCAACTTAGTGAAATCAGTACTGCCTTTATGTTCTGCCATTTTTCACTGCTCCCATTCTTCCTTAGCAGTATGAACTAACAGAAATCAAGTACAGGTTAAGTGACTTCTCCATTTCAGTTCTTTGATCTGAGTGTTATTATATGTTGTTATATATATAAACAAAATAGAAGTAGAAATGATACTGAAATCTTTGTTTCAACATACATTATCTAAGCATATCTTTAAAACTGTGGATTTTGCATAAATTTTAGTATGTCATAGTTCAGTCAGTAAAGACAACAAAATAATAATAAAGCATTTTAGAGAAATGTAGCAAGATTGAAACATTTCTTTGGTGAAGACAGTGGAGCTATAGCCTTACTGATTCAATAGGAACTTGACATATAGAAAGGGAAATACAAAAATGGAAAATTGTAAATTCAGCAGGGATTTTTCAAGCAAAAATAATCGTAAAAAGTAAGAAATTTTCATATATTGAAAATAAGAAATTCTTAAATTATCTTGTGAAACCCTACTAGTTTGCTGGCAAGAAACTTGCATAACCGTGACACCTTAACGGGTAGATTCAGAACGTGGAACATCCTTGTATTCTCTTCCATACCAGAACATACCTGATACTTTTGACTGACTCTTTGAGTAGTATATAAGTGAGCTGAAAGAGGTTTTTTTGTGAGCAGTTGTTTTTTAAGAGGAACAGATCAACTTGGCTGAAATCACTGATGGATTTTGAAGAATCTTCAAATTAGTTCAAGTGCTAAAGAAGTGGAGTAACAGTCAGAATAAGAAGTTAATAAATGTACTTCATGAATTTAAAGAAGCAAATTCCTGGAAAAGACTAGGGAAACATTACCTTGGTCTTCTGAAAGCCATGTGAAATGTCTTCAAAAGAACTAGACATCTTGCTAAGTGTAAGGCAAGACAACATCTTTAGTAATTACTTGTCTAGTAGGGTATGTAATTTTACCTCTGGTTAACAGACTGAACAAATGCTCGTCAGTGTCCTTCATAAGGGATTATTGAGAAATGAACAATGAGAATTACCCGTGAGGTGTCGATAGTTGGAAGACAGTTTGTATTAGTACATGGTAGTGTTAGAGGCCATTGATGGCACAGGGAGAGGTCGAGTGGGTTGTCCTGGAGTTCCGTGGTAGTACTGAGACTTAATGTATTCTGATTTGGAAATTATGAAGACTGTGATGGAAGAACTTCAAGTGGCACACACATTTAAGAGAAGAGCAAGGAAGTTCAAACACACCACAGCTGAATGGAATTCAACCCTTAATGGAAATGGAAAAATCTCCTTGTTAAGTGTACGCTTGACACATTGGTGTCTGAATTAACTAGCCACTCTGACTCAAAACTGTTATCATTGGCTCGTAGAACATTTCAGAATAACAGGCACAGGAATGTGTGATATTGTTAACATTCACATTCTGTCTGTGTTCTTCTAGGGTTGCTTCAGCTGTAGCAACAGACAATTAAAGTGATGGACAGCAGTTACTCATATGGCAAAAACTTTGGAAAGTTGGACTACTTTGCTGGCAGAGGGGAAGGCTATACAGAATAATTGGCAGCATAAGGGAGGGCAGAGGCTAGAGGAGCACTCATTTGCATGAGAGATGATATCCAGAAATCTTTGGACACTCAGCTGAAAGGTAATGCATGCACAACTCCTTGATATAGGATGTCAAATTCAAAAGTGTTAATTTGAGTCAGGAGACCGCCATTCTCACCCTTCATATTAAAACAGCAGTGAGCATCTAGGCGCTGGCTGGCAGGATTAAGTATAAACTTGATCTTGAAATAGCTGTCCCTGGGTCTCATTCATCTCCTTTAAATTATTTAATAGTGAAAAAAGTTATGAAGGGTAATGAACTAAGTATAAAAACTATCTCACTTGGGGTTTTGGCATTTTTTTTTCTTTCCCTCAAGACCAAAAAAGCACTTCAGGCTCTTTGATAGCACAGCATCTGAGGCCGACCACTGTCGCATCATCCGTTTGTTAACATCCCTGTGGGGCTGCAGATAGGTTAGTGATCTGTCTGTCATTAATTCACATGACTTCTGTAATGAAAAACTGTCTAGGATATAAAGGCTTAGCGATCAGCAGTCAGTCCATAATATATGGAGTTACGGAGATGACGTTTTTGGGAAGCTTAGGATATATTTTCTTGGTTGTCAGAGTACTTGCAAATGTTCTTCCCCTGTGCTGAAGCAAAGAGCTACATCAGTGTGGTATTGCCCAAGCTATTTGTCCTGTCTTTTCCCCTATCTGCCCTATCTACTTCCCTGCCTTATGGCAAAGGTACTTAAGCACTTCAGCAGTTTAAGCTAAATACATCAGGTTATGAATTTTAACATGTTGTTTGCTACTTCTGCTCTCTGCCTCCAGTAGAGGGAAAAGGGGAGGAACTGATGGTGAAGTGTTATAGAGTCCTGCAGCTAGGTCTGCCAGAGCCTTTGTCAGATCCTGAAGAATTAGGAGTTGATAAGCAACAGAATGCCAGAGAAATGTTCTGATTGTAGCAGCCTTTTCCAAGCATCTGAAGGATAGTGGTACTATAAACAAAAGAATATAAATTGTGGTTTTGCACAAAGCTTCTGTTGAGCTGCGGTTGCTGTAACTCATTTGTGTTAGAATTTACAAACTTCTGGAGAAGTTTAGTAAATAGCTGCTGAAAAAAAAATCCTTGTGGGAGGGGGAGAGAAGAAAGGAAGAAGTCCTACAAAGTTCAGGAGCTTTGTAGCACTTATGTAGTATGGAGGAGAAGCTCTGTATGTCAGTTTTTGCAAGTATTCAGCATGACTTCCATTCCATGAGGATCTATTAGAATTAATACAGCCATGAGAAAATGCATGGATGTTATTTAACAATAAAATGCACAAATATTTTAACATTGTTGCCTCCAGGATAAAATGGACAATTTTGAGTGAAAATTATGCCTTGATTTTACATAACAGGTTTGTTTGTTGTTCGAATTAGGTATGCTAATATGTTTGTGCAATGAAAATTGTGAAATAATTTTTGCATATGAGACCTTGCAGTCATGTAGCTGTCCTTTGGAACAATGAACATAATCTCATCATTCCAATTGGGAACAGCATAATCTGTTTCATGACCTTAAAGTATCAGTCGCATTTCCTAAATCATTAGTTCTTTTATAAATTCTACTTAAAATTGTCCCTAAAAATCTGAGTGATCTTGCAGTCCATATTTTTGGATTTCCTAGCTTTGTTTGCAACTTTTATGTAAATTCAAAAATAAAATATAATTGTGAAGTATGACTATTTTAGAGTGCTTTCAAAATAACTTTCATAAACAGATACTTTAAGACTTTTCCAAGTGCTAAGCAGCTATGCACACACAAATACTTCCATTTTACTGCTAGTCTATCATAGTAGAAGCTGAAGTTTTATATCCACTGATTGGTAGCTCCTTCTCCCTGTGAAGTAAAGTCCATCTGAAGCTGTGCTGAAGATCACTTATTTCTGTTTCTGCAATCAACAGGTTCTATAACAACTTTATTATAAGTGTTGTCTTTCTGTGTTTGAGTTTGCAGTTTTTATTTTGGCATTTTCTTCAGTTAACTACAGTAGTGTTTAGCTCCACTTAACTAGAAACCCAGATGATGAATGTCAAATGTATGATGTAAGTAGGGTCTCAAACTTGCAAAACTTCAGGCCTCATGAACTAGGAAAAGAAGTCTTAGGCTGGAAGGATTTTCCATTGTGGTTAGGGGAGAGCTGAGGGGAGGGCATTTGATTCCTGCTTAGAGACATGTTGTATGTGCTGTTGAAACAACCTGGTTTAATTCCTTGGGGAGATTTTTCCGTCGTACTAGGGCTGTATAATTGGAGCAAGTATCGTAAGTTTTTTCAGGTGAATTTTAAGGTTGTGGCTTTTTGTGTGTTTAAAAAACATAAATGTTTTGCAACCTGCATACTTGAGAGATCACATTATTACCTCCTGGTGACTCTCACAGTTCTAGCAGCAGACATAGCTGGAAGGAGGTAACTTGTCTGTCTTTCCCCTCTCTTTGTTTTGAGGTAGCTAAAAGGTGTTTTCATGTCATTCAGCTGAAATAAAGGCATTGAGAACTACACTTTAAATCACTTCCCTAGCTAGAGAGAAGAAAATTAGAGCACTGAATTTTGCAGATACTTGATTTGTATTTGTAGTAGTTTCAAGCACATAGCGTATGGAATAGATGTTAACTGTCCTCAGGACAAGGAGAGTAATTGCAGTCACCTGACTTGTGCAAACAAGTTGATTTCATGTAACTTCTGTTCCTCAGAGACTCTTTTCCTTCCAATCACATTTGCTGTTTTGATGCATCTGCACGGTTTCTGACCTTTTCACCAACATTTCAAACCACAGCTGATAGTTCCAGCTCGTGAGATGCTTGACCAGTTCCTACCTGTTGCATGTTATCTCATATGCTATCAAGCTGTCAACTGCTATCCCGTCTTTGTGGACTGTAGTATTAGTTATGTCTTTATTAAGTATACTCACTTGCTTCAGCTTTTTTGTGCTTTCTGACGTACTTCTCGAGTTTTTACATTTTCACCCTTTCTGACATGCTCCTTGACTTAGTCTTTCACATTTTCACCTGCCTTGATGTCTCCAAATACCTGGCACTCATGCATTGTTGAGTGTCTGAATGTGAACAACTATTCTGTTCTTACTTTGCCAGTTCAGTTTCTCATTCTGTCAATCTGTGTAATTTGTCTTATGCTTAGACTGAGAGCTCTTTGAAGCAGAGTCCTTTGTACTTTAATGCTTATTCAGTGATTAGCATAGGGAGACTCTGGTTTGATACTACAGCAGAACAAATAGCATGGGTCAGCTGTGTATCATCTTTGATTTATATATAGATAAATTCTCCTGTGTACTTGTGCAGCATTAGCTCTGTGCAGAATCGGTTCCGGTCTGTGAGGAATTATTGGCAGTCGCAGAAACCTGAATGGTAGCGCTGCTTCTGGAGGTAACGAGGGCTGGAAGCAGCCGACACGCATTCGTGCGCCTTGGAGCCTGACGTAATGGGAAGCAGAGCCCCAAGCTGGCTGCTCACGAGGCCAGCTGAAGTTTCTTTGCATTTTGTTCCCGTGTGCTCCAGGTTCTGGGTGGGGTTAGGAGTGAGGTCTTGTTCCAAACATGATTGTTAGGTGGTTGTGGAGTTTTTTTCCCAAAGCTAAAATTTGTTTTAGGCATTCTGGGAGAGTTTTGCGTAGACATACAGGATAAGGCGGTGGGAGCCTGTAAGCTTGGGGAAAAAATGGCTGCATAGTGCATTTGCAGTATATTTCTTCATATTTTCTTATTCACTTTCTTCTATTATTCAAGGTGTCAAGAAAATAAAAATATTTTGAATTCGGATCAGTTACTCATTTTGCTTAATCTAACTTCTTAACTGCAGGTTGAGAATGTAGTTTGCCATCTTTTTTCATGTGATTAAAATTGAGCCTTAGGAAAATGTACGATGTTGCCTTACTGCATGGACAAGCTATGTTTAGTTTTCTCAGCTACTTTGGATTGGTACACTTTACATTAAAGTCACGGTGATGAGGGCCCTTGGGTATCTTCGTGAAGATAATGTAAGAGTTATGTGAAAGCTTTTTCTCTTTTGCAAAGGCAATGAAGGTTGGAATCACAGGGAGCAAAAGAAAGCAGTGGGTAAATGTGTGAAGGGAAGCAGGGGGGGCAGCGCATGGTCGGGTGAGTGATTTGAGGGAATACTTTATTTTGGATGAGAATGAATAACCTGGAATTTAGACATCTGAGCAGAAATTTTGCTTGTAAGGTCACCTCCTTATATTTTGCTAGATGGTAATTCAAACATGGAGTATTTTCGGTCCACAGTTACTGCTTCTGCCTACCCCAAGTTCTGCTGTTTTATGTGCTGATAGCTGCTTTTACATGTAAATGCTCTTAAATTTTTTTACTTAAAAAGGTTGAAAAATTTTGACTTTTAATCCATCGTAACACAGATGTGTTAATGCCAGTCTTTGAACTAATTTTTGTTACAAAGCCTTTGTTACTTCAATTTGAATTGTAAATAGTCTACTTTATTTCCAGTAGCTGAATTGTCATTGGTATTATTTTAAACTCTTTTTTTACTTCCTTTGAAGGACTATGCTGGTCAACATTTAATGAGATATTAATGTTCAAGGCTAAGCTGCTGCTTTTACTGAATTAGAAATGAGGCTTATTGAATTGGAAGGAGTCTCTTTAGGTTTTTTTACAGTTGGCTGTTTTTTTCAGCTTTCAGGCAGTTGTAGAAATTTATAGTTTGTTTAAATACACGTATTGTCCAAAGAGAAGGTCCTCAGAAAACAGCTGAAAAAATTGATAACAGCAATTTCTTGAAGTGCCCTTTCCCCTGCTGTAGAGAGATAAAGTAGAAAACACATAAGCTTTGCAATAATAATTCTTTTAAAATATGTTAAACATGCTTTAGTGTTCTCTGGCTGTCCTTGAAGTTATGCAGAGTTCAAAGGCTCAAAGAATC
>Ga0065711_1010117_pt1 | contig 9998 bp, 5 predicted proteins | sample Hoacrofraction12_FD_59098 | JGI IMG/M metagenome (GOLD analysis project Ga0065711, IMG submission 59098) | Hoatzin crop microbial communities from Cojedes, Venezuela - Epithelial fraction 12 v2 (version 2) | ecosystem: Host-associated > Birds > Digestive system > Esophagus > Crop | place: Cojedes... | reverse complement strand
TAGGTTTACAGCATCATTTCCGTCTGCTTACTTCACGGGTTAAACGCTATTGGCTATTAGGAGAGGGGGGGGACACTACCTTTCCGTACAGCGCGACATCTTCAGACCGCCAAGCCTTAACTACCCACATATGCCATGAAACCTGAACCCGTTTTTGTAATTCTAGATCCGATATGTTGAACTCTGTATTACTTAAGAGGTCTGATTTAATCACACAAGCAAAATGCCGACATGCATGGTAAGGAGATAAAATTCACATCCCTTTCAAAGGCAAATTAGATGCCTTTGCACGTTTCCCAACAACTAGATAATTGAACACAGTGAATAGTTTTGTGTGTTGGGATCCACAGTGTTTTCTCCTGATTCATTAAACACATTCTTTAAGGATGAATAGACGCGAGCACAGACGTGGTGGATCAAACCAAAGTCCATGTAGCCCAGTATCTTTTCTTGCAGTTAACAGTTACGTTTAGTAAAAGCATATGCAAGAGGCAGGGTAAGTATGTGTTTCTCTGTCTCATCACATAACAAATCAGATTGCAGCACTCAGAAATACATAAGCCAAAAGCTGCATCCAAATTGAGGGGCCATGTGTGGATTTATCCTCATCGCTTTGTGTTGTTTGAACCCAGTAACACTTTTGGCCTAAATGGATATCTGTCTCAGTTAATTCCACAATGAAAAAAGACATTGTAAGTAAAAGCACCTTTTTTTTCTCAGATGCTTCCTGATCTTTTTGTTGGGTGCTCTTTATTTCTTGCATTTTATAAATGAGTGAATGACTATTCATGGTGTTGCAGACCTCTGTCGTATTCCCCATCGGTTGCCTGTTTCCCGGGGTGAAGCCCTCTGTTTTGTAGTTTGCTGTAACAGTGTTTGCTCTAGCGTGGCCCATGGTCCCAAGGGCAAGTGATGCAGACTGACTGGCATCTCTCTGTGTTGTTGTGGCCCCAGATCTGGAGCAGTGGGGCGTGACCACGCTGCATGAGAGCAGGAGCTCACACCGCTGCCAAAGGCCATCCCATGCATTCAGAGGGAAAAAGCCCTTCTGGCATGAGTTTCCCCTCATCTCTAGGTGCAGAGGAGTGCAAGGGCTGTGGGGATGCTTTGAAGGGCTATGCCAGGCCAAGGGAGCCGTGTCTGGTGCAGTTCCTACCAGAGGGTATGTAGAATACGTGTACTGGTGATGGCTATCCTGTTTGTGCCTTGATTTTCCTTCAAAGGAACTGTCTGGTTCATGCAGAGCACAGCCTAGGTGACAGTTACCATATATTTTTGTGAATATCAGGGGACCAGGACCTTGGTATAAAAGAAGAGATGACAAAAAAAATGCAGTTTCACTAGTAATCTTTACTCTGGTACAAGATACCCTATCCCTTTAATCATTCTTTTTCCATTTTTCTGTAACTTTTTTAGTTCTGCTGTGTATTTTTGGAGACAGATGACCAGACTTGTGTCAGCTGTAGACTGGTACACTAGCACAAAGGTGCTGTATTTATTTCCTAGTAATTCCTAATTTCTGTTCCCTTTTGTACTGCCCCAAGCATTAAGATAGTGTTTTCAGAGATTTCACTGCAGAGTTTCCAAGCACTGTCTTCTGAGTGGGAATGACTAATTTAGCTGTTATGAAGTATGTATATAGTTAGGGCTGCCTTTTCCCAAATGTCTTATTTGCTCTTATCAATGTTGAGTTTCGTCACACGTCATTTAGTGTCATAAGATCTTTTGTAGCTCTTTGCAGTTAGCCTTAGTTTTGACTGTAATCAGCAAATTTTGTCATCTCCCTATTGCCGGCCTTTCTAGAATGTGTCTTTGTGAAGAAGAGAGCAGGTCGTACCACATCCCTCTGTTTTTTTCTATGGGGCATTCCGCCTCGCTTTCTATGTGTTATTAATCCACTAGAGGATGCTCACTTACCTCATGCAATTTAAATTCTTTCACTGACCTTAACATAGGGGTTTGGGAACTCTGAAGCCACTAACATGGAATGGAGCATCTTCATTCATTGACTTCTATGAACTTCCCACCACAAACCCAGAATGATTCTTCTCCCGTCTCTCCTCTGTTCTAGGTCTCCTCTTTATAGCTCTATTCTATGTAGCTGTTCCTAGACTGGTGCTTGTAAAGAGGAGTTTCACTTGGTGATTCTGCTGAAGGTCTGCAGGATTAGCACTGCTGTGAAAAATATTTGGCTTGTTTACCATGGCCTTGATCCTTCTGGACCATTACTTTTAACCTTAGATCATCTGTGAATCTACCAATTTTCTGTATGGTTTTCTATGCATGTAACAGATAAACTTTATTAAATTCTGAACAGCTGGGACACTTACTCTGGAATACTGAGATATAAGACTGCCATTATACCTTTATTTTATATAGTATTATCTACATTTATAAAGTGATTGCACCATAAGAAATGACTAGACTATTACCATATCTCCTTCACTTCACTGCCCTTCCTGCTGATTATTTTCCAGATTTGCTTCTTCTATCAGTACTTCAGTTCAAAACTTATTCTCTAAAGCTGTTTGGTGTCTTCAACTCTTGTCTCCCCATCCCAGACAAGCATCATAACTATGTTTTTGCACACAGAAAAAGCACTAAGATAACATGTAATACTAAGTGTATGAATGCCTTATTTTCTCAAACTTCAGCACTTGCTGGAGAGGAGCATAAAACCATTTTGTCATTGATGGATTTTTAAAAAAAAATCTTCCATTACAATCATGGAATAATTCATACTACAAGGCAGGATGGTGTGTACCAAATTCTCATGAAGCTATTCTGCATTCATGTTACTGCAACTGAAATCCCAGTCTCATCTTTTTTTGGTCTGTTGATTCCAGAGGACTGCCATGCATAGTGGACAGTTTCCCTCCATCTGGGAAACTTATCTTTTCAGCCAACAGAGGCAAAAAATCAGACCAAGACTCTAAATATGTAAAACATACTGAAATTGCACATGTGGCTTTACTGTAGCTTGAACTATGGTGAGCTTCCAAACCAGCAAGTAGACCGCGTTATTTTGAGTGATGAGGCAATGGTGTTCGAGACATTTTGGGGTTTTTTCAGCATGAAGTCTGTTGTGTACCAACGAGCTAATGCCATTGCACAAGCTGCAAATATCATCCAAAGATAATTACTGGATGATGTGACAGCTGCAATTCAGGAGTCTTCTTATTTTGGAGGAAATGTCTGTTGCTTTGTGATTTAGTCATTTCTGTAATCAAGTATTAAATGAATGATTTCCTGTTTGGATCCTAACAGAGGTCTGTGTTGAAGGGTTGATGCCAGTTCATTCCAATAACAAATGCATTTTTAATTTTAGTGTGCTTAGTTGAGATTTTCTGGGTGTGCAAAAGCAGTGATGGTTTCCAAGAAGTATATGAAATGTTAACAGCTTCTCTCTCAAAAAGGTGCTAAGCCAACTTTGGATTTAAGTAGGTATTTCTTAGTCACAAACTGTGCTTTGTAACTTTTTTTTTAAATAAGTATACATATGAACACAGGTATACAACTATCCATCTGCTTCTTTTGTCTTTTTGGGAGGCTGCTGTGTACTAATTATTCCGGTATAATGGGAAGAACTGTTTCCTAATCTGCAATTTACTACAACAGTGTTGTATGTGCAAATACATACCTTGGGTAATGTGCGGCTATTTTTTAATTTATCCCAAATTCATATCTGGTGAAATAGAAGCATCCAGCAGATCAAGCTTTCTTCACTGTAGTCAAAATACAATTTCCTTAGGGAGTAAATCACTGGTTTTACACGTCTGTCTGGCTGTGGGTACCAGGTAATGTATGTTTGTAAAGTTACAGATGAACACACTACGCAGCAGTTGTTATAGAAAGAGTTGTGCTGCTTGTCTTACCAAGTACATCTTGTTTCTATCAGCTGGGTGATCTTCCCAGCTGGCAAGCAAGAGGACCAAATAGTGGCCAGTAGCTTGTTTGTCATCTCCTCGTGGTCTGTCCAAGCATTTCTCCTTGCTTCTTATCGTCAGCCAGCCGCTGGTTTGGTTTTAGCTTGAAATATTTCCCCCTTTTTCTGTCCCAGCAAAACTGACTCTTTCACCCTCTAGAAGTTACACTGGAGAATCCAGTTCCTGACATCTGCTAGACTTGTTTCTGTAAACTGCTCTGTATTTTGCCATCTGGATGTGTTTCTGATGAGGAGCCAATCCAAAAGCAGCAGCTTGCCTGGTTATTTATATCCCATGTGCAAACTCAGTTCTGGAGAGAATTCTGTTCATCTGCAGAGAGTTGCAGGAGTCATTATCTTATTCTAGTGATGCCCACCATGCGGATGCTTTGGGTTTTGTTTTGAGGAAGGTCCCTTGAACTATTATGCAGCCGAATGTTACGAATAGACATTTATGCCATTAAAGATGACACTGCAGACCCCTACTGCAGTATCATCTGTCTGGTTACCATCTTCTGAGGGTAAGGAAACACACTGCAGATGTCTCACACGGCTCTTCGTTAATTTGCTTTTAGAAAACGCAGTTGTTGTTGTGCATACGGAAACCTGAGACTGCAAGGTGCCTAAAGCAAGTTGAGTCACTTGTAAAAAGCCACCGTTCTTTGGGATGTACCGCTGCTGCTGATGTTCCAACATACTTCTTTCAGATGGCTTCACTGATCTTGTCTGGTTGCAAAGGATTGATGAGTAGAACCCATATTTGTACTGTTCCTCTGACGCTACAGCTTCCGCATGTTGTAACACAGAAGCCTGTCGGAGAAACCATCATTTCATCTGCTAGCAGTCCATGTGAAAACTCAAATGGATCTCCTATCATAAGCATTGTGTCAGCTGCCTTCTGCTAGCACTTAGGACATAGCTTCATTGCAGTAAGAGCTGTGGTGCTAATAGCTATGTTCAATTTATCTGTAATCTAGCTGTAGCTACTTAGGTGCTGGTAGCAGTATGGACTTCAGCATGGGCTGTTCTAGCCTGCCAGGTTTCTTACTTGGATGAAAGCCTTCAAATAAGTCAGTACCACCCCTTCATTACTGTTTTTGATGTCTAAATTATATGTACTCAAAATCTCAAAATGCCCAGGGTATGCCTTTCTGTGCTGCAATCACACTGTAATTGCAGAGCAGGTGTACTCTAAGATATGCTATATTACCTTGTTGCAAATTTCTTTAATTACGCTACAGAGCCTCATTTTTCATTAAATTGTGGAAAGCAGTACCTGTTGGTGGCTCAGTTTTCCAGTTCTTGACCTAATATTACCTAGGAGTTCATGAAATGCTGTGCAGCAGTTCAGAAGAAAGAACAGGAGGAATATGTTTTGTTCATTTTTTCAATATTCTGGTCAGCTTTCTGAATTTCTCCCTAACGTGCTGTACAATACTTCTCAAGTGTGGCAAGAAAAGCAATTATGTAGAAAGGGGATGAAAATGCGAGTCTTTCTAAAATACTAATGATAAGCTATCACAGTTCACTGACGCAGTGGCGATCTGTTTTGGTCTTTATTAGCTGGACAGTTGAGGGTGGTAGCATTTTTCTTCAGGGTGTTTACAGCCTTGTTTCCCCTCTTTCTTCTTAGATTCTTTTCAAACACACACCTTTTGTTATATTTGTCAAGTTTTCTTGTTTTATCTCCTGTTTTCATGTATTCATCTTCTGCCAGGCTTGGTCTGCTTGCCCTGTGAAATCCATTATGCTGGGTTTCTTTGGATCTAACTGGAAATTTAGTTCTTTCCCCTTGTAGGAAGGCAGCCTCTTTCATTGATTTTTTTTTTCAGTCCTTCTATACAAAAAAATTACAGTCCATCTGCTCTTGGATTAGATTTTTGGTTTCTTTAGTTCAGTTCCTTCTCTTAATTATGATCGAGTTCTTCAGATTTTATTTCTCTGCCTTTCCATGTGTTTGCTGAATTCTTGGTTGTATGCTGCGTTTCTGAGTTGTGTTACTGTACTGTGATCTTTTTTGCTTAATGTGATTTGCAGCATTTTGATTAGCTCCTGCAATTCTATGTTTACAGATTTGACTTTGCATCCATTTTCCTCCCGAGTCTGTCCTCCTGCAGTTCACGTGTAGTAATGATCAATACAGAGTTCTCTTAAGGCTGATTTCAGCTTCTTCCTCAGTTTTACTTTCTTTCACCATCAGTAAGGGAGAATTCAGTTTTTATCTGTAGTTACTGGGTGTGGCAACTGTTACACCTCCAAAACGCTTCTATTTAGTAACTAGGGATTTTAGGTTTGATCCTGCATTCTTAAAGGAATATGTATATTTTTATTGTGTAACTTCAAAGGCTTGCCTGTCACAAATGAAGATTTACAATGCTCCTAGTCCAGTGCTTCTAACTGGAGATGAACCAGTGTCTTGAGCTGATCTGAATTTGAGTGCAAACAAGAAGCCCTAATATCATCTTCTCTGTTTCTAAAGTAGTCATAATCTAAAAGAATTCTAGTTGTACTTGCAAGACTGGATATAAAATAAAATCAATAGTGTTTGCTTGTGCTTTTTTTTGCCTCTTTTTCCTACTATTTTATTTGTCTTAATTATAGATGAACAAATTCTAAGTCTAGAAGGATCATTTCCTAGCCTAGCATGTTGGCCACTAGCCACGGAACAGTTGCTGTTAATGCTTTGCTACTGATCTAGCAGGTGATGAGCCAAGTTGTTTGAATTTGCCTGTCCCTCACTTTTCCACCTCTGTAATGATAGTAATGGTACTGGTTTGCTTCTAGTGTTTTGAGTTACTCCTTCAGTGTGTCATCAATGCTGGGTTTTGTTCCTGTTATATTAGTTTGTCTTGTAGCGCATGCCACAGAAGTTTTCCAGGCAACTCCTGTACTAAAAGGGATTTGTTTGGTCAACTACTGTAGCAGCACCTGGTTTGGAGAGGTATTTGTAATATTTTTTTTTAAATTAAGCTTAACTTGTAATATCCACACCTCTTTCCCCCACTGATGATCACTTATTTTGTAGTCTTATGGAATGGAAGTGTGAAGGCTACAGTCAGAATATGAAATATCATGGGCGGACATCACAGACAAAAAGGGGTGCCTGATCCTTTCTAGGTAGTAATCTGTCAGAGTCAGATTTTGTGGATGGTACTGTTACAGCAAAACCCAGGCAGGGATTAGAGAGACCTAAAACTTCTGGAAGGAACTTTAAATCTCAAAGATTCAGAAACCTGATTTAATATTTTTCTTCCCACAGGCTTCAAGAGACTTATGAGTGTTTGAAACCAAGAAAAATTCATATTTAGCACTGAGCAAAGCAAAATAGTTACTTCAACCAGGTCGTATTCTGGCATTGGTCAAACCCCAAGCTCACAGCAGCAATGCTGGGTGTCATGCCACAGCTATTGAAACAATCCCAAAATTAGTGGAGCTCTGTATGAGCTGACACATCTACATTTTCCTCAGCTCTGTCTGAGACTTTCATCTACAGCAGCATTTCTTTTCTTAAAACTATGGTTTTCAGTCAGTTCAGATTTCAGGAGTGGATTCAGCCCTCGTTTTATACCTCTTTATCTCAGCTACTCACCATTGGCTTCCTTTACGGTCAGTAAAGACTAACAGGCACTTCCAAGGTGCGGTTCAGCCTGGTTTAGATGCTTACATTAGCCTGAGGTCAGTCATGCCCGAGACCTGCTCTTAACAGATAAGGAGGCCAACTCAGAGACAGGAGCCCATACTGTAAGTATTTGTATCAGATGAATCCTGCTCTGTTTGATTATCAAGAAAGTCTACATGATTGGAAGAATTTCAAGATGATGTAACATGTTTGGATACATAATCCACTACATCTGAAAATCTCTCCTTCCTTACAAGTCTAAAGGAAATATTGATTGTTGTTTATCCTAACACTATGCAAAGCAATTGGTTTGCTTGTTTCTAATTATTCAGATCTGAATTATTAGCAAAGCAAATTTCTGCCTATTGAATCCAAATATAATTGATGCACCAGAAAGCTTCTGCTCTAAGCTCCATTCCTGTAATGGCCTTTGCTTCCTAAAATCATCATGAAAATTATACTGGCCTTTGAAAGGAAGAAATCATGCAAAGCAAACCCCACTGCTTTTTAAGACAAAGGCCAAGGGCAACCTCAGAAAAAAGCGAGGTTAAGATTCAACTGGCTAGCACAGACTGGCGCTTAGCTTCAGTTGTCAGATGAGAAGAAAGGGCAGGACTTGTTTCTTTAGTCCAACACTTGATTTGAGCAGCAACACGACAAGTTATGCAAAGGAGNCCGGTTCATTCTCTTATAGATGCAGGTTGGAAGAGTTCATCTGAGATGTTTTGGTCTTGGAGGGAGGGGTGGGAGGGACAGAAAGGTTACGCGTGCTGACTACACAAACACCTCTTTGGCTGGTTAATGGAGCTGCAGAAGCGCTTGGCACAGAGGCAGCAGCGAGCTTCACCTTCTCAGCTGGAGAAGCAGCCCACGATCACTGCCATCACGGAGCACAGCAGCTTTTTAAAGGAATAAAGACAAAACTGCACTTGATCTCTAGAACGGAGGGGCAGGAAATCCTCCTGACCCTGTCAAGGCTTTACTGTTCTTAATGGGTCTGCCACAGAGAAAAGCTCTGCTTGAACCGCGGAGGGGTGCTGCTCTTGAGGGACGAGTTCAAAAACACCAGCTCAGAAACATTAGTAAAAATATTTCCCACTGTTTCTTCATCGGAGCTTGAAAGAAACAGCATAATGCAGAGCACAGTGGCAAAATCTGTATGCTTATACCATAAAATACACATATGCTCATTTCTAGAAACTAGTGACTGAGAGTTTCTTGGAGAATGGATGAGTTTGTTAAAAAAACCGGTTTCTGCGATAAGTAGACCCCATAAAGAGGGCTTAATGCTTATTTCTAATCTCCTGGAAGATTGTACAAATGAACAAAATGAGGTTAATCACCAAGGAAAGTCACCAGTGAAGTAATACATCTTTTGTTAAATATTAATTATATTTAGTTTTTCCCCAACACAGAATTTACAAGATTCTCATGAATCAAGGACTAATTCGGAGGTTTTTATTTATCCTCTGCTGTGAATGGATCCCTTTTCAGTGGAGAGTGAATGAATTTATTCTGTATCAGCTTTCTGCTTGTAAAGAAAATCCTTCATAAAAGAACAGGCAATCTTTGCCAGAGAAATCCAGACCAAGTGAAACATTTCATTGTTCAGGCTGTTAGATACTAAGGAGTTCTACATCTAAACGCTTGTGATTTTTTCCCACCTGATCCAGCAGTAGCATAGCAGCAGTTTATGCACTTAAACATACAAGGCTTGTTTGGGAGGAAGATTTGTATTAAAAGAAGGCAGCATGTTCCATAGTTTTAGTGTAACATCTGTTATTATCATTCAGTGCTGCTCTTAGCCCAGCATGCCCTTCCTCTAAATATCTTATTAATTAAACTGGCTTAGTAGGAAAATAATTAATACTTCAGGTTAGAAACTGAAAAAATTGTTTTAGTCTGAGCTTCAAACTGGAGGGGTTTTTTCTTCAGTCTTGAGCAGAAGCGGATTGCAACTAAAAAGGAGTATCTGAAAAGCCTATGGATATACAGTCTTCCAGAAATATACATTCTATCTTTGAAATTCTGATGGACTGCAAAAGCAGTCCATGACTTTGGGAAGTCTTGGTCAATACTTGAGTGTCTTCCCCAGCCATTGTTTTGGGACAGGCACTCCTGCACTCCTCCAAAATATGCTGCTAGCCCTCTTTAGCGCTCAGTCCCCCAGAAGTCCGAACTCCTATTCACAGAATTACTGTATTTCTTACCACTACTTTAATAGTGTGATGGGACTTCCTAGCCACGAAGTCAGTAGTAACGCTGCTACCTTGCACACCCAGGTGCTGACTAGGGAGGAGGGGGAGGTGATGAACCCAGGTGGGTGGGAGCAAATTTGTATGTAAAATGTGGATCTGTTACTTCACTATTTATGGTAAAGTACAGAAATAGCGTTATTTGCCCGTGTCTTTGTTTTGAGAGCAGTGCTGCTGTCTATATGCAAAAACTGCTGCT
>Ga0065711_1052348_pt1 | contig 9999 bp, 6 predicted proteins | sample Hoacrofraction12_FD_59098 | JGI IMG/M metagenome (GOLD analysis project Ga0065711, IMG submission 59098) | Hoatzin crop microbial communities from Cojedes, Venezuela - Epithelial fraction 12 v2 (version 2) | ecosystem: Host-associated > Birds > Digestive system > Esophagus > Crop | place: Cojedes... | reverse complement strand
CATCCTCCTGACACCCACCCTTCAGATATTTGTAAGCATATATTAGGTCCCCTCACAGCCTTCTCTTCTTCAGGCTGAACAAGCCCAGCTCCCTCAGCCTCTCCTCGTAGCAGAGATGCTCCAGTCCCCTCACCATCCTCATAGCCCTCCACTGGACTCTCTCCAGCAGTTCCTCATCTTTCTTGAACTGGGGAGCCCAGAACTGGACAGAGTACTCCAGATGAGGCCTCACTAGGGTAGAGTAGAGGGGAAGGAGAACCTCTCTCGACCTGCTGGCCACACTCCTCTTGTTGCATCCCAAGATCCTGTTAGATTTCTTGGCAGCCAGGGCACACTGCTGGCTCATGGTTAACCTGTCGTCCACCAGGACACCCAGGTCCCTCTCCACAGAGTGAACACTTTAGAAACAGGGACCCACTTTCTGGAATAATGAAATATTTTCATTTTCAGAATCATTGCCTCCGTCATTTCTCCATAAGTGTCTAAATCTTGCTGCATTTGTTGCTAGGACCTTGTGAACTCCTTTATTGTTTGCCAAAACCCTCTTTTTTCTTGCTTCAGCAATTTGTACACAGCACCCATCAAAGACATCCAAAATACTTTTATCTCTCTTATTTTTATTACAACCATGTTTCTCGTCTGTCTATATCCCTTTTCTGGCTTCTGATCTCTTTCCATATCAAGTACCAGATGTTCATCATGGCCTCAACTCCAGCAGGAAACCTGGCAAAGACGCGGTGGGACAGGCAGATAAGCAAAGTGTAAAAAGTGTACTCACTGATAATAAGGTCAGAGGAAAAAACTAAATTACTTCTTTGCATCAGCACTGACTGCAAAACAGATTAGGAGGCTTGTGAAACTGGAATTTTAGTTTAAAGTGGCAGGTATCAGAAGAATTTGCTCAACTGAAATATATACAGAAGAGGTTTTGTAAGGACTCGGAAAAAGAACAGTAAAAATTCCACGACAAACTGAATGCATCACCCAGTTTCTCTAGGAATTAAAGTAGGAAAGCACAGAGCTATCATTCAAACCAGACTCAGTATCAGAAGGCAACAGATGATGATAATAGTAACAGCACCAAGTTCTGAAGCGCTCCAGTATAGCTGATTTCTAGCCAAAACATCGATGATATAACACAAAATAAAGTTGGTAGACCCATAGTAACTATGGTGAAGATTCAACACTGTTTTTTTAATCAGACTTCGCTAAATTATTATAGGGCATTTTGATAAACTCAGTGAGCACAGGAGATGAGTGAAATGGATGAAACAGGGAACTGGAACTCCAAAGAGCTCTTGAAATCTCTTTCAGCTAAAGGCAGAAAAAGCTTCAGAGGCCAAGAATAAATGATTCGTATTCACAATTTCAAAATTATTCACTGTAATAAAAAATAAAGCTGGTGGTAAAGAGTTAATGAAGGAAGTCTTGTTATTAAGGAATTGAATTTCAGCTTTTACTTTAATGATCAGTAAAGAAGCATGAGAAGTAGCATACATTGAGAAAAACAATTCAAACAACTTGTACTTGATGAATTAAACTATCTGTTGCCATACAAGAAAGATTCATTGAAAATACTGTTGATGATCCTCTGAAGAAATAGTGGTTTTCATTAGTGATCAGAAAGACAAACAGAATGCTAGGAACTGTTAAGAGAGGCCTCTATATCAGTTAGTAGTTTGTAATTCTGGCTGCCCCATCTGAGAAAGAATAAAGTAAATTTAGCAAAGGTTGATCAGAATGATCAGAAGTAAGGAACGGCGTCCATCAACATTGAGGAGAAACAGACCACCAGGATGGCTTTGCTTTGAAATCAGAACATGCAGGAATCTATAAAGTAAAAAATTATATCAAAAAGAGGAATAGGGAAGGGTTTTTTCCATTTTCTTAATGCAAGGACTAGTGGACACCCAAAAATTTCCAAAACTAAGACTTAAAAGAAAACATTAGGGATTACTTTTTCTTTTGACAAGTAAACAAATTATGAAACTCATTGCCACAGGACGTGAGAGAAGTCAAGGTGTAAACAATACCAAGTACTGTTCATTCATGAAAAGATAATTACTTCCAGAATTTCAGAACTTCAGGAATATTTACTTCATGGAAAACTCATGAGACCTTTATCCCTGGACTGCTGATTCAATTCAGTCTGAACTCTGGAGGTCCCTAAACCACTGATTTCAAGACTTTCAACAGGAAGTATATTCCTGTACTTTCCTATTTCTTATCCTCTCTCCTAAAAATCTTCCATTGTCCACTAAAAGTTCGGCTATTAGATGACACAGACCATTACAGTTGCTGCTACATTTTCATCTTTTCTCATGTTCTAAAAATTTTTTAAGCTCTTTCAGTGCTTACATATGCAACACCTGTTCTTCTGCAGTATTGTGTCCTAAACTTCCAACTGTACAGTGAGATCTGTCTCTTTCTCCCACACGTGATTTGATATTGTAAAGCTTCTGTTCAGCTACTGATCCTCTGTGTACCACACAGCCCACTATAAGTCTCATCCTTCAGCTCCTATCTTTACAAACCCTTTCCTTCTGACAGCCTGCTAACATTAATTTATGCTTATGGTTTCTGCTCCAATTTCATTTCCGCAAATTACGTTCCCTTATCTTTCAGTACTCTAATATTCTACCACCTGTCCTTCTAGTGACCCTTGTCACTCTTCGCTACCCGATGTATTATATCTATTTAAATTTCTGGCTTTCTGGGTTTCCTTTTCACTTACTTACTGGGAAACTAAATGCACACTGATTGTGCTGCCTGTATGATACATACTGTTGGAAGTGCTAATAACTACCATGCATGTTATTGAGTAGGTCACATTTCCAGTCCCCAGCCAAACTGCAGAGCTAGCACAGGAGCAATAGCTTTGATCTCTTTTTTACAACCCAGGCTGTAGCCTACACTTTAGATAAAATATCACGTACAGCCTCATAAAAGATTTCACACATAAATACAAAAATCATATTCTTACATCCTGTTAGATTTCAGGGTATAAGAAGTGGTACTACAGTTCCTGTTCGCAGGATTCAGTGCATTTTATTCAATTATTCAGTGATCCTATTGCAGCAGAGCCTCTAGTTCTGTGACATGCATTAAATCCTAGGAAGTAAAGTAGCAGAAGCTTTACCAGGCAGTGTTCACTCACTAATACAAATCGCTTAAATCTACCTGTAAGAGGCACATCACCCAGCTAAGAGGCCAGAGGAATCAGCCAGAAGCAAAACAGAGCAGAAAGGATGAAGACCAGGGTGAGAAAGGAGCCAGCAGACAGAGGAACACAACCTGCCAATTGACCATTGAAAGCTGCTAAAAGAGAAATCATAACTTGATTTTCCAATTTCCAGATGCATAAAAGCACAGGTTACAGTAAATGGAAAAACAAACCCGAAAGTGCTTAAGCAGCTGAGTGTCATACTACACCAGAACCCCTACAAAGAGGAAAAAATGAGATTTGCCTGAATATCTATGTTTTTAGAACTCACAACATAATGTTTCTTGTCTTAATGGCAAACTTAATAAAATCTGTCTGAATCTTGTGCTTATGCCCCACATTTTGACATCTTTAATAAACAGTTTGGAACATTTTTTAAATGATTGAGTTCACTTTCAGAAGTAATGTTCCTTGAAATTAGATGAATGATTCTACAAACAATAACACAGTTATCAGAAAGAGCCATCAAAATATTATTATCACTAGTTCAGTGATGGAGGCATTTAGTGGTATAAATGGGATTCTTTTGATATGCACTGCAGTATGCACCAAAACATCTCACTGTGCTATTAAACAATAGCAAATATCTATGGAACTTCAGGTAACAAAATAAGACAATAAGTTGTGTATGCCATGAAAAACCTACAGCTTTATTCCTGCCATTGCTAAAACATAGGACTGTGAAACCACTACAAGCAGGTTCACGTATTCCTGGGCCAAGAAACAATTGTTCTGCTAAATTAAAAAGGTAAGCCCTGGGAGCAAGTGGTGAGCTGAGCTTGTGTCTCTGTGGCGAAAGTCTTTCACATCCCAAAACAGGTGGTGTCTTCTATGCCACTTATTGGGAGTAGGTCCCGATCATAATATCTTTGAAGCAAACACGGGCACTGTCTGGAAGTGTGTTAAAATAGCTCTGTCAGGGTGTGTATTGTCAAACTCTGAGGATGATTGATGAGGCTGTTTGTGTGACAGTGCTCAAGCCAGAGTCCTGGCTCTGCTGAGTTTACTGATGCTGCTGCAACTAGAGGAACCACCTCCTCTTCATCTCTGTGAAGCTTCTCAAATTTTCATTCTGGACGTATTAAGGAGAGCAAGCTATTTGATTAATATTTCTTGTTGTGTGCCAGTGCAGATACTCCTTTCCAAAACAAGAGGAGTCTAGACTTTACTCATCGGACTCCTTTCCCCAGTTCTTCGGCCAGAGTACTTGGATAGTACCACTACATCCTTCTGACACACTACTACTAGGACATGCTGTACCAGCTGATGCAGTGGGAACTACAGCTTCCTCAGATACTTCTTGCTTCCTCTCTTCCCCTCTCTCCCCCCTCCTACTAAACCTGTTTCTGTGCTATCTGTGACAGGAAAGTTAACATTTTGTTCCCTGCAGCTGACTTTGCCTCGATAAAGGTCTAGTCCTGAGTCAACACTCAGATAAATGCTCTGTGAAGTGCTGCTCCTTCAAAGCTTTTGAAATGAGTTGTACTTAGTGTTCATTCGAATTCTGGTAATTACTCAATGATCCAATTATGTCTGTTAATGGAATTTCTAGGAAAATCATTATTATGTGGAGAACAAAAGTCACTGTGAGCTGAAATGATACTGAAGTGATACTGGACTCAGCACTAAAAATTCAAAGTCCTTCTTAGTAAAATAGGTATTATTTTTACTAGCAGCTGGTTTTACCTCGAATGTAAATTAAGGCTGCTTGGAATCAGCAATTTACACAACTTTCTCCTTCATTTAACTCTAGGGAAGTCACTGCATTACAGCAGGCGTGTGGGTTCCTACTATCTTTACGTACAGGCTTTAATGGACACTGGGATGGTTCCCCTTCTTTTATTGATTTCTGTTTAATTGCAGACACTTCCTGTTCAGTCTTAATCCTAGCTGAAAGAACTATGTCTGAATTGTCTATTAAGCTTAAACTATTTTAGCCAAATTTAGGTTAGTTTCATTAGTAATTGCATAGCTTGAATTAAGAAGTAGTCTTTTAACAAACTTCTAAGTATTTTTTAATGAGATAAAACTCAAGTGATAGTATTTATCTAAATAAGTAGTCCTTGAATGTATTTCACACTGCTTTTGCATTTTAAGAGCACTTAGTGTAACACCCTTTTTCTTTGTTCTTCACTCAATCTGTAAAGAGTCATTGACCAAAAAAAAACATGCGGAAACCATCAGCCAAGTCTCTGTAATCCCAGAAGAATGCCCTAACCACAAGTGTGCTCCTTTTTTCTTCCTCTGTTTTGGAGAATCCAGGATTATTTTCTGGGGGGAAAAAAGAAACAATCTGACATGCCAAATCCCGCCTCTTCTCTCCAGGATTGCTGGGTGATTAAGAGACTCTTGAAGATGTGTCTGAGTATCCTAATCAGAGAACTTGGGTCTCTGAAACCATCGGTAAGTATCTTAATCTCAAAAACCTTGAAAAGAAAGGTAAGACACCAGCAGTATTTCTAATTCTTGAAAGACTGATCTCTGCCTGGGTTCAGGAAGAAAGAAGCAGCCTAGCAGATGATCTGGTTGCCAAGACAAAGGGGGTGATGCTGTTTGGACACCCCAGTGTATTCAGCAAGCCCCCAGCTGCTGGTACAAGGAGGGGGAGCTCTCCTGAAAATCCTGCACTGTACCTGAAAGCTCTGTGCAGAGCTGTACCTCAAGCACTCTGGAGAAACTAAAACAGCACTAGACATGAAATACTAAAGTTTAGTCCATGGAATTATTTTCTTAGAGGTGAGTAGTGGAAATTGTTTCCCTGTTGGTTAAACTTAGGTAGCCAAGTGTTTAAAAAAATCTCCCAAGGAGTCTCAGTGCCTATTTAAGTATCCTGGATCTCATTTTTGTAGCCTCAAAACTGAGCACAGTTTGGCTGAGATAGCCCAAGTCCCTTCTGGAGCAATAACTCGGTGTTTTAATGAGATACTTTTAGCCAAAGACTTTAGTAGTTTTTCATATTCTTTTCATTTTTATTTGAAAGTTACAGTTGAGATGTTAAAATGCTTCCTGTTGAACAAAAATAATTACTTAACTGCACTAAGTTCAATAAATAAAATTTTGACCTTACTATCATGGATCCCTAAAAATGTTTCCTCGTAGTCCTGTCCTCATGTAAATTTTTTCGGACTAAACAAACATTTGCCTCGAGGCAAAAAGGACTTTTAATCAACCAAACCTGAAATGCGCCCAGATAGTAGTCTGTAAGTACTATATCCTTGTCTGTGTATGTTAAGAAGAATTTGAAAAAAAAAAATCAACTTTCAAAACTTGTTTACTTAACTAACTACCTGTTGCTGACATGATTTATGGTCGCTGCACGGAGCATATAGTATGTAGCAACACTCCATCACTGACTTCATTACAAAAATAACTTTTAGGAAAAAAATTTGGGAAATTCTGGTGGAAGAAAGTTTTTCTGGAAGCAGAGGCAGAGGGACAGTATCTAAAAATCTTAGAGCTCTTTGTGACACCACTGGCATATCTTGTTTCACTGGACAGGTCATATAGCTGATCTCTTTAATAATGAGAACTGTGACTGCTTGTGGACATTGGCAGATAGGGTAAGGAACCCAAAAAGTGGATCCAGATAGAATTTGGGAGGGCTCAGAATATGATAATTTGTCATAACTCTTTCTGATAGTATTTATATTGAACTAAAATCATTTCAAATGTGAGACTAGAGGGTTAAAATATTGGTAACTATGCAATTTCTCCACTGTTGTACACAGGAAAATATGAGTTTACGTATACATATTTCACAGGTGTAGCTTAAGGGAACCTTCTGTCTAAAACTCCCAAAAGCTCAGCACAAACCTGTTCAAAGCCAAATTCAGAGCTCATACAAGCAACAAATTAATTTACATCTGCTACTCCTTAAACCTATATTTCATGTTTAACCTGTCCTGACTTGCCCAGCAGTTGCAGTTCCAAGAAAATCAACAAGCTTTGTCTCGAGTTTCTGCAAATCTCAGTGTACAGCTACTTCTCCCAGCTCTTCTTCCAGAACATCCAGCTGTATCCATAGACCTCCCACAGAGACCGAGCATAACTACACCTGTCACAGTCCACGGGGCTATCAATATCCCTGACACCATTGCTTCCTCTGCAGATTGCTATTTGCCTCCTACGGTTCTTGACCTCTCCTTCCTCCTCTGCTTGATTCACTCAGGTTCATCGGAAACTTGATTACAAAATAATCTTGTGTACAACTGTATCTTTAATAGTGTGATTCTGAGTTAGTACAGTACAGAAAAGAATTCCCAAAGTTATTCATCACGAACACTGCCAAGGTGTATAGAAGTAAATAAAAAATGGAAAAACAAAATCAAGTTTTCCCTTTTTGACTAAAGAATAAGATCTGACAGTCAAGCACAATTAACTCTAAGGAACAAAGGGTGACTTTGGCTATGTCCTCAAATTCTACATTATTTAATAATCCCAGTGACATGCTGGTAATGGAAATACTGATGCTTTGAGGAAAATTTGGATTTACCAGAACATACAAGCACAAACACACAGAAGGAGAGGTCCAAGTAGTCATAAAAAATAGTTTCCCAAAAATTACTAGCACTATCTGTATAAACATTCAGATTAATACTGATTTTATAGCAATAGCACTCCTTTGAATATCTGTAATGCCTTGTAGTTCACGTATTGTATGTGACATAGTTACGATAATACATGTGGCTGTTAGGTGGGTTCTTGAGGGGTACCAGATTCTGGTTTACACTCTGTACTGGGTTTGTATCTTAAAGGTCATTTTTACTGCAGCAGTGTATTCCCTGTCTTCAGAAGATGCTGAAAATGAAGTCCATTAATCAGCTGGAGAAACCTAGAAAAAGCATATCTGTGTGCTGGCATTTTTGTCTGGTTATGTGCAAAGGCTGTGTGACATCCTCCTGACACGAGACACAAAGGTGCAGGCAAGAGTGGAAGGGCTATGGCACCTTTAAGACTTGGATTCACTGGTGGAAACTCGGCTGATTCTATGTCAGTTTAGGCAGTCCTCTAAAGGACTAATTGATACGAATCTGTAGCTGCAGCTTTTGATGGAGCATGCGTGGTAAGGGCACTTTGCGGTGAATTTGCACCAACACACTGAGGGTGAAACAGGAGACACAGAAGGGAGATAAGAGACATCTGGGCATTTGGTGTAGGTGGGGGGTAGGGGAGAGGCACTGAACGGGGCTCTCGCCCTTCTTGGCAAGTACTCCGGCTGCTCTGGGCAGCTGGCGGGTGCAGAAGCTCAGCTCGGTGATGTCGGAGGCTATATCAACTCACATAGCTACAAAACCCTGCCTTGTCCTCTTCCTGGGACAAATTAATTCACAAATAACTCTGTTGATTTCGTTGAACTAGAGAAAGAATATTAAAAGCCTAAAATTCCTGCCTAAACTTCTATGATTTATCACCTCTGGGAGTGCTTCTGATGAGGGAACACAAGTCCTTCTTGTTTTCTTCTGCTGTTCATTAGAAATAACACATATGAATATCAGTGTGTTATTTTCTTGAATGTTTTTTTATTCCCTTAAATGTGCACGGTGTTTTCTCATGTCTCAGTTGAGAGTAGGTCTTTTGCTGTCTCATTTTTCGGCAAAGCCACTGAAGGAGAAGGGCTCTGGAGTGGAGGCTCGCGCCGAGGGACCCTTCCTGAAGTGGCAAAACCACGGCAGCAAGGCGACAGAAGTGCTGGGAGAGAGAGAAGACCCCAGGCCTCCCCCTAAACCCCCCTGAGCGGGAAAGCGGGACCTGCTACCGAGCGGCAGCTCTGACAGCGTGGGCATGGACGAGTGTGACAGCGGCCAAACCCCATCATGTACAGGAGCAGCCCCAGGGAGCGCGAGCGACCAGGAGCGTGGCGAACAGGGCCGGCAAACAGGGTGAGGCGCGGCAGCTGGCGCAGGTGTGCAGGTAAGGTGTGCAGGGAAGGCGTGCGGGCAGGGCGCAGTCCCCCTCCTGGCAACCCAACTAGTGGACATCGCCCTCCCAGAAGACATGCTAGCTATGGTTTGCACTAGTGGGAAAGCTGTTGCCAGGAGAAGCGTGGGGACCGGGACGGAGGTCCCACACAAACACACGGCTGTCCAGGTCTCTGCTGCAGGGAGTGCCCGAGCCTGGCACTCATACTGGAGGACAGCATAGACAACTGCTGTGTTCGGTACGACCAGGTGAATGATCTGCTCAGCCTGGTGGCAGAGCTGAAAGAGGAAGTGGAGAGGTTGAGGAGCATCCAGGAGTGTGAGAGGGAGATCGACTGGTGGAGCCGCTCCCTGCCCTCCCTGAGGCAGAGGCAGCAGGAGGCGGCTCCACAAGTTGCAGAGGACCTCCTGCCCTCTTGCCACTGAGCAGAAAGAGGGGACCTAAGAGATAGCGGGAATGGAAACGGGTCCCTGCTCGGGGTGGCAAGTGAATCTCCCCCCGGCCTCCCTCACCTGCCCAGTTGCCCTTAAGCAACAGATACGGGGCTCTGGAGTGTGAGGGCCAGGCAAATGAGGATGTGGGTGAAGGTCCATCCGGGGGGTTGCCTAGGACGAGTCAGTCAGCCCCACATATTATGACTGCCCCTGCAAACAAAAAAAGAGGGTAGCTGTAACAGGTGATTCCCTTCTGAGGGGAACAGAGGGCCCAATATGCCGACCAGACCCATCCCACAGGGAAATCTGCTGCCTCCCTGGGGCCCGGGTTAGGGATGTTGCTAAGAAACTCCCTGGTCTGGTGCGGCCTTCTGATTACTACCCCCTCTTGGTAATGCAGGTTGGCGGGGACGAGATCGCGAA
>Ga0065711_1052347_pt1 | contig 9999 bp, 17 predicted proteins | sample Hoacrofraction12_FD_59098 | JGI IMG/M metagenome (GOLD analysis project Ga0065711, IMG submission 59098) | Hoatzin crop microbial communities from Cojedes, Venezuela - Epithelial fraction 12 v2 (version 2) | ecosystem: Host-associated > Birds > Digestive system > Esophagus > Crop | place... | reverse complement strand
AGCCCTGGCCCAGGCTGCCCAGGGAGGCTGTGGAGTCTCCTTCTCTGGAGATATTCCAGACCCGCCTGGACGCGGTGCTGTGCAGCCTGCTGTGGGTGACCCTGCTTGGGCAGGGGGTGGGCTGGGGGATCCCCAGAGGTCCCTGCCAATCCCCACCATCCCGTGATTCTGTGATTTCTTGGTCACGGGGCTGCTCAAGGGATGTGGCACAGCATCGCAGGATCAAATCAATTGACAAGTGCGTGTGGCTGCACCCTTGGGAATGGTTTATTCCCAGTGCAGAGGCTGCTGGAACCAGTAAGGAACTTGCTTGTTCAGTAAGGAACACCAGTACCAGTCCTGTGCTGGATCCTGCATCAGTGATGGCCTCAGATTTGCATTTGGTGGGGGGTAAAGGCACTGCTGGGGCTACAGTTTAGATCCATTTTGAATTTTCTTTGCAGGTCTCACATCTTCTGGGTGGATAGAAAAATGCCGCTGTGGGCTGTGCAGGTGAGTGCCCAGACCTGGGGCATGGTCGTGCAGAAGCACAGCATGAGCTGGCGTTGGAGCTCTGCTGCCAGCCGGTCCCTGGGCATCCTCTGCCCGCAACAGCGAGGGGCAACGGGTTCTCTTGGGTGAGCAGAAAATGGGCTGGGGCTTCTGTTGGGAGCAACAACACGGCCCTGGGTGGAAATCCTGGGGCGGATAGGAGAGGACAAGCTGTGGGAAGATAGAATCGTGCGGCTGGCTGAGCTCCTGCCCAGCCTGGATGCAGCTGTACCAGCAACAGGCGATTTTCAGGCTGCGCAGCTGCCTGGGGAATCGCTTGCGGGAGGTCGAGTGCCCGTCGGCTTCTGCTCAGGGCTGCAAACCTTGGCACGAACGGGTGCAGAGAAATCAAACGAACAGGGCTGCCGGTGTCCGTGACACCCACGGGCTCCTCATCGCACAGGGCTCGGCAGAGCTCTGATCGACTGGCGCCGCGTCGGACGAGCCCGCAGCAGCCTGTGCCTGTCTGTCTCCGCAGGTCAGCATAGCTTTAATCAGCTTTCTGGAGACCATGCTGCTCATCTATCTCAGCTACAAGGTAAGTTCCCCGCGGCGGGCGGTGGACAGTGATGCGTGGTCTGGGTCTGACCCCCTGGCGTGAAGTCATTTCTCCTTCTCTGAGCTGTCTGAAGCCCGAAGCGTCCCGAGAGGACGCTGGTCTCGGTGATGTCTCAGCGGGCTACGGCTGTTTTCCTTTCTCGCTCCACTTCAGGCTGCTTGAGAAGTGTTTGGCAGAGCAGAGCGCAGGGATCTCTTCTTTTTCCACCTTTTTTTACACTCAGAGCTGTTTTACCAAGGTTTTTATGAGGGGCCGGGTTGGCACACAGTGGGTTTCCCAAGGCTGAGGACCTGGAGCTGAGCTCGGCAGCCTGGTCCCTGCTGCTGCCGAGGTCTGTTGCCTCCGGAGGTAGCAGGCACTGCTCCAAGCCAGACAGGGAGAGGCACAGGCTGACTCCTTTGGACCAAAGCCCCTTAAAACAGCCGAGAAAAGTGACCTTAACAAATGGTACCTTCTCGGGGTCCCTGGGACAGCTGGCAGAGAGACTCAGACCCGGTGTCACCCGCCTGGTTTGGGTGCCAGCGATCCGTATCGGTCCCTCTCATTCTCCATCCTTGCACGAACCGTTGTTGTCCCCCGGCTTTGGGCAGCGGCAGGGACGGACAGAGGGACGTGGTGGCTGCGGAGAGGGCTGGGCAGTTGGGGAAGGTGTTACTGTCTCCAGCGTGCCTGCCACCAGCACCGCATCTCTCTCCTGCGGACAAACCCAAGCATCTCCCCAGCTGCTCTGGCATCCTGCCCCCGTCTCGCAGGGTCTCTGGCAGAGGGGGAGTTTTTCAATTATCATTTGGCAGACTTTTAAGCTTATTTAATTATTATTTGGTTTTAATTCCTCAGGGGAACATCTGGGAACAGATTTTTCGCATTTCGTTCATCCTGGAGATGATCAACACGGTGCCCTTTATTATCACAGTGAGTGTTTCCCGGTGACATTTCAAAGCAGCTTTAAGTTTAATAAGTACTGTATTTTGGTGGTGAAATAAAGAAAAATGGATGTCTGGCCAAGTAGTACTTAAAGGTGGCAGGAATTTTTTTTTTTTTTTTTGAGTATTTTTCAACAGAATGACTTTCTCTGGAGCATTATCCCCAAAACTGTCCTCCCTTCTCAGCGGCTCTGCTGCAGCGGGGGGAGCGGGACCGCTTGCGGCGGCAGCCTCTGCAGAGGCTGGAGCTTAGTTTGGGGATGGATCCTTCCCGACAGGGCTCAAACTGGCTGTTTATAGCTTTTTTGGATGAAAAGCGTGGATTTTTCTGCGAGTAACTCTTGCTTTCGTAGATATTCTGGCCTCCTTTGCGGAATTTGTTCATTCCTGTGTTTCTGAACTGCTGGCTTGCCAAGTACGCCCTGGAGAACATGATTGTGAGTGACCGGACACATCCCACCCCTCTGCCCCGGGCCCCTCCGCCCTGGGGATGCCGCTGGCTCTTGGGGGGGCATTGCTGCAGCCAGCAAGGCAGCAGTCGGTACTCGGAGGAGTACTTCACCCTCAGCCTCCCCGAGCTGGTGAGTCCTCTCCTTTCTTTCCAGAACGACCTGCACCGAGCCATACAAAGGACCCAGTCTGCCATGTTTAACCAGGTGCTCATTCTGATCTGCACCCTCCTGTGTCTGGTTTTCACGGGGTGAGTGTTGCTTTCCGTTTCGCTAAACCGCCTTCTTCACCCAGGGAAACCAGCTTTGCAGGTCCCAGGGCTTATAGGAGAGGGAGGGGGGGTGGGACCTTCCCAGCTGTGGTGGGATGGCGTTGCCAGGACCTAACGTGGTGGTTTGGGCAGCCAGAGGAGTTCTGCCCTTAGGCAGTGTCTTCTAGCCTGGGTTTTCAGCCTGAGAGGTTTGTGCACACTGAGGAAAGCACAACTGTTCAGGGCTGCTGATTGGATTGAACTCCCAAGTCTCTGAGATCCTTCCTTTGCTGATGGGACAAGTCCCAGTTCCTCAGGCTGAGTTTTGGGACTGGGGGAGCCATGGCGAGGAGTGTGCCCCATGTTTCCACTCCTGGCCGTGGGCTTTGGCTTGGAGCTTTGGGAGGAACCTCTGCACTGCCAGCCCCCAGCGCCGGGATCCTCCTCGCCTTGCTTCATTCCCCAGCACACTGAACACTGGGAACATCAATTCCTATTTTAGAAACTAATTATCCTCCTTAATTATATGATTTTAACATAAACTTTTTAACGGGCGCGTGTGAGGATGGGGACGTTGTCGGAGGGAGACGGGTGATGCGGGCACCAGTCTCGGAGCAGGGCTGTGAGTGCTGCAGAGCCCAGGGCAGGGCCAGCAGCTTCCCACTGGGACACGGGCTTGGACGGGTGTCGGCTCATTCACCAGGACCCATCGCACCCGCTGGCTCCGACCGCGCTCTTCCTCCCCACCAAGTTACTATTGCTGCTGAGCTCGTTTGTGTAATAGGCTGCAGGGGCTTCTGCTAATTAACTGGTCGCTTTACCCTGCACATTGCCATCAGCAAGGGCATCACTTTATAAAGGAGCCAGCTCTCATCGCTGGGTGCTTAGCTTTGAATTAGGCTTCTTGAATCTTCCGCTGGCTCCCTTGGTCTGGATTTGAAGCGTGTAATACCATTAAGTTGCTGAGCAGACAGGAAATGAAGCTTTTAGGCTCAGGAGTCTTTGGCAATAACGATGATCCTCTGATGTGAACGACTGATGCAATTTTGGAGCTCGTCAGCGCTCCCGGCCCGTGGCACCTCCTGCCTGTTGGGGCTGTGGACGTGGCTCTTGGCGGACATGGCAGGGCTACAATTCGGGTCCAGGATGACTTAGGTGACGCTTGTGTTCAGCAAGGTGACTTTGAAACCGCAGGTTTGTGGAGTTACCCTGCCTGCCTGTCGGCAGGGAGCGAGGCAGCTCTGCGGCACGGCTTTGCAAAGGCAGCAGCCCCGGGCTGGGAGTTGGTGGTGGGACCTTCCTCCTGCCTGCCAGAGCGCATCCCCCCGATAACCGAGAGCCCTTCCCGTGGGCTGAGCCCCCCCAAGAGCCTTACCACGACAGCTGCTTGCTTCCACTTTTTGTGTTTTTTGCAATGGAAAGGCAGCCCTTGGGTGATGTTCGACATGCTGTCCACAGCATGGTCTTATCGTGACCCATCACCTGGTACCTGGGCTTCCCCATGCTGCTTTGGTGAGCAACCACATCGAACTAACGCCCGCATCTGTAAGCACCATTCGCTGAATCATTTCTGTTGGTGACATAAATCCACTGCTGATGCTGACAGCATGTTAGAGACAAATTTCCTCCATGGACGTGGGTGTAAGTCTCCTTCTAGGGTTCTGCACAGGCTTCAGCAGGCGCCACGGGCACTGCCTGTCTCCCGTGCAGGGAAGCGCTCGCTGTGATGTGTGCTTGCTCCCTTCAGGACCTGTGGCATCCAGCATCTAGAAAGGGCAGGTGAGAAGCTCTCCCTCTTTAAGTCCTTCTATTTCTGCATCGTCACCTTTTCCACTGTGGGCTATGGAGACGTGACACCAAAGATCTGGCCTTCCCAGCTCCTCGTCGTGATAATGATTTGCGTCGCCCTGGTTGTCCTGCCGCTCCAGGTTAGACCAATGTGGCTAAGGGTGGAGAGGGATGCAGAGCCTGCACCCGGGCAGCCCCGCCGATGGGAACATCAGCTCTCTGCCTTTGTTTGCAGTTTGAGGAGCTCGTCTACCTGTGGATGGAGCGACAGAAGTCAGGAGGCAATTACAGCCGTCACCGTGCCCAGACGGAGAAACATGTTGTCCTTTGTGTCAGCTCCCTCAAGATTGATCTCCTCATGGACTTCCTCAACGAGTTTTATGCCCACCCGCGCCTGCAGGTGAGGACCAGGCATGTTGTCATGTGCTTGGTCAACACTTGCCCTTGCCAGGCTCTCAGCCTTGCTGGGCATGGCTGGGTGGCTGCTGGTGGTGAGTGCCCTACCCAGCACAGTGGATGTGGCAAAGAATAAGGTAGAAACCATCCAGTACAGCACCGGAAAGTGTGTGGTGGGCTGGCCAAGGAGAAGTGGCAAGTGGTACCCCAGGGCCACCTCCCTTCGCCATCTCAGTGGTGGGGCTCTCTCTGCCTGGTCCACCCCGTGTGCTGGCCAGGCCTGTTAGAGCACTGTGTAAGCACATGGGGAGGGACCAGAGGGACTTTTCTAAATGTGAGGATGTCTTTGCTGAGTGAAAGATCTCAGACAGAAACAGAACATGTGGTTGCTAAACCTCAGTGGGATTTACCCAGCTCTTACTGGCGTATCCCCACATTATAAGTGATCTTGCAAATCACTGCACCTTTCCTGCTCCCCAGGGCATAAGCATCACAGAAGTGTTTTGGATTTGCATTTCGTTCCAGCACTCACATACACTTCATTACCATCGCCCAGCCTTGGTTCCATACATTGAAGCTTTCAAAGCCTGCTCATTACAGCAACTGCAAGAGGCTCCGCTTGGCTGTGGGCATGCAGCTCTTTCCTAGTTCCGTGGTCAGATGTGCCTGGCTTTGTTATGCAGAATGGGGTGGTGACGATGCTTACATGTTTCCCAAGACCCTAGAGCAGAGGCAGGGAGTGTTATACTTCGGGAGCAAATATCAATATCCCCAAAGGAGCTGTTTGCTCAGGCAGCAAAACCCTGTGTCCTGGCTCGCTGCGGCAGGCATGTGCGGGAATGCCAGCCTGCAGACCCACGCCAGCCGCTCTCTTTCAGGATTACTACGTGGTGATACTTTGCCCGACAGAGATGGACATCCAGGTGCGACGAGTCCTGCAGATCCCACTGTGGTCACAGCGAGTGATCTACCTCCAGGGCTCTGCGCTGAAGGACCAGGACCTCATGAGAGCCAAGTGAGTGGAGGGATGCACCACAAACGCACAGCAAGGCTGGTCCTACTGCGCTGCCAAGCTGCCCATGGACTTTGGAGCTGCAGAGCGGGGTCCCCGGCAATGTCAGCCCAGATACATGATGATGGGTGTCCCTGCGTGCCTGCACTGGGGTCTCAGAGGGGGCTGGCAGCACCCTGACTGGTACAGGCAGATGCCTGGCTTTGCTGGCCCATGCAATTCATGGGGTCACTGCTCTCCATTTGCAGGATGGACAACGGAGAAGCCTGCTTCATCCTCAGCAGCCGAAATGAGGTGGACCGCACCGCAGCGGTAAGCCAGGCCTGGGGGATGGCACGGTCGGAGGTTATTAATTTCTCAGGCTGGAAGGGACCGGGGTGATCACTGCATCTCACCTCTGCCCGGCACAGGACCGTGCAGGAGGGTAGCGAGGGCGAGAGCGTGGGGTTGAGTGCTGAGCCCTGTCCCCTGGGCACCGCACAGGCTCTGCACCCTGCGCTCCCTTGGGCAGCTCACCCCAAAACCTCCGTGCCTAATGCAATCTTATCCCAACCCGGGTAGGGACTTTGCTGGGATGATCTTTGTTTTGGAGCCCTGGGAGAGGGAGGGGGTGGCAGCGGTGACAGCTCACGCTGCCGGCTGGTGCCAGCGATGCTGTCTGTGCCGTGGTGGTGGGTCCTGCCTGCCCGTGCTGTCCTGAGCCTGTGCGGCCCTGCCGGAGGGGTCTGTTCTGCAGGTGCTAATGTGCAGAGCAAGGGGTACCACGGTCCCTTGCTGCTGCCGAGGCACTGCCTGGCCCTGCCCTCCTTTGGCGCTTGGAAGTCCTGCTCGTAGCAAAGCTGCTGAAGGGTCCCCGCGGGCAGGCAGTGACCGTGGAGAAACGCAGGGATGGCACGGGGATATGCAGCAGCACGCCGCTGGAGGAGGCCCTGCGGGCTCACCTCCCTTCTGCTGTCCCAGTTCCCCCTCAGTGCTGGGTTTTGGGGAGCGGGAGAGGGCAGGTATCCCCCGTTAGCAGCGGGTGTTGGAGGAGCCCTTGCTCTGCGTCTCCCAGGTGGCCGGGTGCTTTGCAATTCATCCCGGGTGTAGAAGCGTTGGGGAAAATAAGCCACCAGCCAAGTAGCTCTTGCTCTTCTCCTCGGCTAGGACCACCAGACCATCCTGAGAGCCTGGGCTGTGAAAGATTTTGCTCCGAACTGTCCACTCTACGTTCAGATCTTAAAGCCTGAAAACAAGTTTCACGTCAAGTTTGCCGGTGAGTTGGAGGGGCTGCGCGGCAGCGGGCAGCACTCTTCACTTTGCTGGTCTGGGCTGTTTCCATCAGTGTTTCCATCTTGGAGGGGTCCATGACCTGGTGCTGAGACTCCTCCTGACTGCTGGAAGATATTTTAGGGCTGTCAGTCCCTATATCACGATGTACACTAAAGCCTGCAGCGACGTGCCTGGGGCTGGGGAAGAACTGGCTCCGGGGTCCGCCGGGATGGGCTGTGTGTGGGCACACCAGTCCCATGTGTGCTTGGCTGTGCATCCCTGTGGACACGGCGGTGGTGGCCTTGGTGGGCTGGTGTCCACCTGGCTGGTTTCCAGCCTGCATCCCTGTTTTCCTGTCTGCGTTGATCCTATTCGTGGTGTTCCCTATGGGCTGTTGATCGGCTGAAAGCCCTCCTGGACTGGCAGGAGGAGGAAGCACCCAGCCTCCAACACCACCACCCCAAAGTTACCGCGTCCCCGAGCATTGCTGGCCAAAGAACCCCTCCGTCTCCCTCCCCACCATGACGATCCCCTCTGCCTTTCAGATCACGTCGTCTGCGAAGAGGAGTGCAAATACGCCATGCTGGCACTGAACTGCGTCTGCCCTGCCACCTCCACCCTCATCACGCTGCTGGTGCACACCTCCCGCGGCCAGTGAGTCCTGCCTGCCCTGCCCGGCCGCTGCCCCAGCCTGGGCATGGAGGGACAGCAGAGCCAGGGGCTCTGTGCCCAGGGGGGAGAGAGCGGGGGTCTGGGGGAGCACAGTGGGACCTGGGACCCTCAGCCAGGTCAGAAGCAACAGCCAATGTTGTAGAGGGCTGACCAACAGCACCTTTCCAGAGACTGGGAATGAAATTGTCCTCTTTCTACTGGCATGGTCCCGCTGGCAGGAAGGTGAATTCACAGCCCCTGCAAACCCGGACGCTGCAGACTGTTTGGCAGGTTTCTATACAGCACAGCTGGCAGGAGCTCTGCCAGCCTGGTAAAGCGGTGGTGTGGGTCCTGTGCGCCTTGGCCAGCCAGAAATGTCTGAATTTTGGGTAATGCGACATCAAAACAGTTACGAAATATCATTGCCCGATGACTCTTGCCCCATGCTTAGAGCTGTTTGCAACCCTGGGCTCTGAACCCTGCTTCTGCGCGCCCCCGGGAGTCCTCGTTAGGTTGAAAGGCACTTAAAATCAGAAATGAGAAGGGGCTTGTCCTCAGCCTGCCAATGCTGACAGCTTGTGGAGCCACGTGGCTGTAATCTCACCACTGTTGGTCTAAATGGCAGCTTCAGCCGTTATTGGCAGCCGTGCGGCTCTGCCCTGGGAGCTGGCTGGTGTGCTGGGGTCTGTGCCGGCACCAGGGGGTCCTGTCCCGGCACCACGAGGGGGTCCCAGCCTGGCACAGTGGGAGGTCCTATCCCAGCACCAGGGAGTCCATCCCGGCACGCTGCTCCTGTCGTTGCAGGGAGGGCCAGGAGTCCCCGGAGCAGTGGCAGCGGATGTACGGGCGCTGCTCGGGCAACGAGGTCTACCACATCCGGATGGGCGACAGCAAGTTCTTCATGGAGTATGAGGGGAAGAGCTTCACCTACGCCGCCTTCCATGCGCACAAGAAGTGAGGGCAGGGGGGTGACGGGCAGGGGTGGGCAGGGTGTATCCGCCCATCTGCATCTCTGGAGGGTCGGGGCTGGGACTGGAGCGCGCTGCGAGGACGTTTGGGCAGGGACAAAGCTCCAAAGGGGCTTTCCTCCAGCTGTGAATGCCCACATCATGCTCCCGGCACAGGTACGGCGTCTGCCTGATCGGCATCCGGAGGGAGGAGAACAAGAGCATCCTGCTGAACCCTGGCCCACGGCACATCATGGCAGCGTCCGACACCTGCTTCTACATCAACATCACCAAGGAAGAGAACTCTGCCTTCATCTTCAAGCAGGAGGAGAAGCAGAAGAAGAAGGGCTTTGCGGGGAGAGGCACCTACGACGGCCCGTCCCGCCTGCCTGTGCACAGCATCATCGCCAGCATGGGTGAGTCGGGGGGGCCTCGGCGGGGCGGGGGGCAGCCACTGAAAAATCCCTTTCCATCCACTGTCCCAGTCACCTCACCAGTAAAATACACACTGCTCCTTGCACCCTGGGTGCTCTCAGCAAGCTGAAAGATCATTATTAAAGCTCGTGATGTCCATTATTAACGGTATTTGCATAAATCCTCCAAGCCCTGGTTGGAAGCATAAATGCCATTGGCCACATCCTAAATCGCGTTGATTATTCACAGCCCAGCAAAGGGCGTAGTTTGCTCTGCAGCGCGTGGTGCATTTTCGCAAATAAAAAATACCGTGAGTCATTGCTTCCAGCTTGTGTCTGGGGAGAGCGAGTTTTGGGGCTGCCCGGAGAGGCTGCGCTACATGAGCAGATTGTATTTCAGGAAAACAATTTATGCTTTTGTACTCATGAGCAGCAATTTGCATAGATTATCCTCCAGCAAGCTGCAAAGTGCTTTGCTGAACGGCGTTTGTCAGTGTTCTCATTCCATGGCTCATTCGCAGAGGGACCTTTGGCAAAAAGTAGTGAGGGGGAGAGGAATCGTGTGAGTGCGAGCGGGGCAGCAGTACCCGACGAGCCCAGCGCCTGCGCTTTGCTTGCTGGGAGGCTCCCCGCTTTCCTGACCATCTAAAAATCACTGTTTGGCCAAGACTCAGGTGAGAGCTTCGGCAGGAGGTGACCACAGAATCCCAGCATGGCAGGGGTTGGCAGGGCCCTCTGGGGGTCACCCAGCCCAACCCCCTGCCCAAGCAGGGTCACCCAGAGCAGGCTGCACAGCACCGCGTCCAGGCGGGTCTGGAATATCTCCAG
>Ga0065711_1052346_pt1 | contig 9999 bp, 3 predicted proteins | sample Hoacrofraction12_FD_59098 | JGI IMG/M metagenome (GOLD analysis project Ga0065711, IMG submission 59098) | Hoatzin crop microbial communities from Cojedes, Venezuela - Epithelial fraction 12 v2 (version 2) | ecosystem: Host-associated > Birds > Digestive system > Esophagus > Crop | place: Cojedes... | reverse complement strand
GGGTCAGCCCGCCCGGCTGTGTCCCTTCCTGGATTCCAGTGAAAATTAACCCTGTCCTGGCCAAACCCAGGACAATAACTCAGGTTGAACTTATTCCTGCCTAAATTAACAAGCCTATATAATCCATGTTCAAACCGAATTATGACAATTCAGAAGTTAGAGTCAATGATTTCAACTAAATGAGTTAAAAAATCATCGCTTTAAGAGAACAGGGGCAAGTTGTGTGTACATCAGGTGTGCATAGTCATTTCATCAGCGAATCAAACTGAAGCAAGATCCAGCACAAATTCCTTCATCTACAGTTTTCAAGTCTGTGTTGCTGCCATTCTTGGAAAGCTTTTTTCGCTCCAAAGGTTTCTGGCTTGAGTTTGGAATACCCTCAAGACCTCTCAATGCGTGCTGCATTTACTAGCTGTCTGCAACTTCTCTGCCCCGCCTCCGTACTGAGCGCAGGCTGGGCTCTCTCCCAGCTCTGCGATAAAAGGAAATACTGCCAGTTCACTCCCTGCTCAGCTTACTGCTACGGTGTTTTTAGAACCTTCTACCACTTCATGCATTTTACAGGCCATTTATAAAACATCATGGTAAAAAACAGAGTCCTAAAGCAAAGAAGGAAAAACGAGCAAGCAATCCCTATTCCAGTAAAACAAGATGATGCCAAACACCCAGCACTAACACACACAGGGCCCAGGACCTACCTGTTCCCCAGGTTTGCTGCGGCTCACCCTAACGTCTCCAGCTAGGGCTAGCAGGACATTAGCAGGCAGAACACTGATAGCCAGAAAAGTGATGGATCAGTGCCTCTAATTCATGTTTTGCGATATACCCTTACAGAAGGAAAAACACATAAAATAAGCAATGAGGATTATGAAATTACTGGTTTTTCCTTCAAAGTTTTACTGACTGGGGTGCTGCTAGACTAAAAGATTTAAGAATAATGCAGCAACATGGAGCACACGGCAATGCCAAGGCCTAGCCCACAGCCCCACAAGCAAGCGCAGTACCCGGCTCCAGCCTCGCCGGCAGCCCGGCGGCAGCTGCGCCGCACCGGAAGGAAGGAAGGCGCTTTAGGCCCCGGACTCAGGAGCTGATGGCTTCCTGCGTTCCTCCTCCACTTCAGTCTCCCTTTCTCACCTCTCACATGAAAGCCGGCCCCGTCTCCTCTCCCGGCAACTACTCTGAGCGCGGGGCTCAGCGCTTCGCGGTTTATTTCCTGGCCCGCTGCTGAGTCACGACCCCGGGCCTCCCTGCGGCGGGGCGCGGTGCCTTGCGCCCTGCCGCCCTCGGGATCGGGCGCGCTGCCAGCCCGAGGCCGCGCGGGAAGGAGGCGGAATCCCCGGGGGCGGGGGCGGAATGGGGGACAGAGTCTGTCTGGGGAAGGCGCTGGGGCACGCTCGCGGGGCGCAACACCGCTGCCAGGGGCTGGGCGGGCTCCTACAAAGCGCCGAGTCGCCCCGCGGGGATCCGCCGAGCGCGGGGAAGCCCTTCCCCTCCCGCCGAGCCCGAGTCGGGGCCCTCCCAGCACTCGGCCTCAGGGCTTGCGTACCTCGAACCGCCTGCCCGTCCTCCCCCCGCCGAAGAACTTCGCTGAACAGTCAGGGCAAAAGCAACCGACAGCGCTTCCAGGACGACATACAGAAAGTGACCAGTACAGAGTTCGCCTGCGCTGTCAAGCCATTTTAAGGCAGGCTGCATCGCACAAGAGCCCCAAAAGTTTTTGGCAGGTTTTTTTTCCACCAAGAAGAAGCATTTTGAGTGGCAATTGCGGAACTGGCTTTATGCAGGTCTGTCCCCTCCACACCCCTGCTGCAGTAAGGAGAGGAGGAACGTGAGCAGGCCCTGCCCGGCGCAAGCTCCTCAGCGCTTTCAGCATCTCCGGTAACGCCTGTATTCCCCCCATACCCTCGAGTCAATGGAGCCAGAATGGGAAGGATCTCCTTGCTCACGCCAAAGAGCTGCTGTCCAACATGCAAACAATGGCCGAGGTAGCTGTTGAAAGTAAAAGCCCTGCTCTCCTTTATTCAGTCAGCTCATTTTTATAGAGCTGTAGAACATCACAGCCAAATTTAACAAGCCCTAGAAGTCTACAAGATGAGTCGACCAATAATTTTAAGATTTATTCTGTGGTCTGGAAGGAGACAGGGACAATCAGTCTGACTGCATGCAGAAACATTCTTCAGAAAATCAGCTTGAAATCCAGCATTTATAAGTTAGTAGTAGGCGCCAATCCAAATCACATTTCTTATGATGTTTCTACAAATCAAACACTGAAAATACACACTCAGAGTAACACAAATTTGAAAATATGGCATGTACAGAAAGGCACAATCCACAAAAACAGAATTCTTAGAAGACATTCTCCAAAACAGCCACAGAGTTGTCAAATAATTTAGTACATGAGATACAGTTTAAACAGAACATAGATACACAACAGATCACCCACGTGTATGCCAGCTTCTCAGCAACATCATCCTGTATGTCAGAAATTTAAAACTGCAGGTATCAGAATTCTCGGAAACTGTCACAAAAAGCTTCTCCAACTTGGGTATCTGTAACAGGAGTCAGTGTTACTTCTTACACAGAGTTGAAAGGGGAGATTGGACATACAGCATGCTCCACCTACAACTGTTAGCACCATAACTTCCTGTTGAACATAACTTCTTTTCTGGATGAGATGGCAACCACTGTAAGACACAAGCATGTAACAGTACAAAGTAAACTGGATTTATGGCTTAGTCATGTGAATGTAGGCGGCTGAGAAAAATCACACAACTTAAGCCTGGTACAAAACACCACAGAATCTTCTGCCTCATGGGTACATCTTCTGAGCTGCTTATTCTGCCAGTTCTCTTTTCCCTCTTCCATATATACAGCACATACAGTAGTACAACAAATGTCTATTTCGGTTATCAGAAAGCAAAACTGAAATTCAGTGCCATGGAGCAGTGAATCTCACAGACAGCCTTGTTCCAAGAACTGACAATAAAGGAGCAGAGGAGGAGTGGCTTGTTTAATCTTGTTCAACAGCAGGTTCTGAAAACTAGACATTTTGGCAGTCCGTGACCACGAAATTTCACCAGCATGTCACTTTTTATGTTCCTGTGCTAACACACTAAACTCATGATGGATCCATAATTAATTATTTTCCCCCTTTTCTTCTGGCTACTGAATGGAAGTTTGGTATCATTCAACCACTCCATTTGCAACACATGTGCAACTTCATGCAACCCAGGCCCTGCATCCAGTCACTTTCCAGACTGAAATTTAAGGTGCACAGTACAGCAACAACAGTCAGTCCCTATCACGTGTACAGAGGGACACAAAAAGCTATGGTGGCAGACAACTTCTGGCATCACAAAATTACTGCATGTTAATACATTTTGACTTCAGTCCTACTTTTCACTATGCAGTGAGTACAGGGAATCCATCTACTCACACGCCACTCTTTTAAGAGGTGTCAAGGCAATAAATACCACTTAGATGCGTGATTACTGAATGAGTACTGCTATGGTTTAAGAATCTACTGAGAGTCAAGACATCAGTGTAGAAAATCGGTATGTGACATCCATGAATGCTGCACAATACATGACATTTCCCCACAACTCTTTGGTCATTAGAGGGCTGTGATCACTTCTGACCCAAGCAGCCAGGCACAGACAGACTCCTGTCCTTTTTCACTGCAAGGGTTATTTACAGGAACCTCTACAGTTTTCAAAACAGCATTTCTTCATCATTTCTTAAGGAAGAGGACACGGACTCTACTTGCTGTGTCATGCACTAAGGTGAAGAACATGTACGCTTCATAACACCCACACCAAATCTACAATGTCACCAAACGATCAGAAACAGAATATATCCTATTGCTAATATTTTAAGTAAATATTTGTATTTAGCATCACTGAAAAAAACCCCAAAACAACCAACCCACAAAAACCCACCACATCGTTAGCTGCTGTAAGGATAGCCATTATTATTCTTACTTCCTTTCTCCCTTTTCTCCTGTTTTCTTCCTTCTCCTTCCAATACGGATGCTGTATTTCTCCTCCAAATCTTCTTTTCCCTACTTGTTCTTCTCTTGGTTGTCCCTACCATTCCCTTTCTTGCTCCTGCTTCAAATTTCTGTATTTCTTTCCCTCATCTCTCTGCCTCCTCTTGGTTCCATTCTCCCTGCTTTTGGTTGTCTATAAGGCAGCAGAAGTGCTCATCACATGAAAAAGCTAGTAAGGGAAATGGGAAAAAGTGAAATTAATTTGTGAAGGAAATTACATTTATTAACATCACATACATATATATGATAACTAGGAATCGCATCTTATTTCTGCAACCACAGAAAACATGTTTGTTTCACACCATTTCCACCATTTACCAGCTACTACAGGAAGTAACTTCCAAGACTAAATCTGTCATTTTCATAATCCTTCTCTTACCCTGTGAAACATGAGCAAGGTAGAGTTTCAAAATTACACTTGTGCTTTATTTTATTGTAAGATGGTCAGTTATTAAATATTCAGGGTTAGAAATGAATGCTATTTTTTTAGCCTATCACATATAATACAGACCCTTCTCTTGATGCAACGCAGGAAGTTCTCTACTTCAGTGTGTGGAATACATATAAACATAATTTTAAGACACAGAGTGTTTTTAAAGTTAGAAGCAATATGGAACTAGTTTATGAAACAAACCAGTTCAATAGGTCCTTTCTTAGTAAATTGAAAGGAAGACCTGCCCTCTCTCCCCGCCCTGCTATGATGCATTTATTTTCACACCTATAACATCACGAAATTGGATTTAGTACTTTTAATGCTCATTGAGAACAAGCTTTTAGAGATGTCTGAATTTTGCAGAAAGTTATTTTCTATTTTTCTTCTTGTGACTGTGCCTACATAAAATTACAGTAATGCAAATAACACAAGTACCCATAGTTTAACATAAAATTTGCATTTCCCCAATTCAAAGCTATTAAAAAGTTTCCATGTACTTTTATTAAAGAGTACGCTATAGATTATGAAGTGGAAAGAGAAAAGAATGGAATGTATAGGCTTGCAATACAGGTGAATTATTCTTCTAAACTGTGCAAAAATTTCTTTTCATCACAACTGTGTATTTAACTTTCTAGAGTTAACATGCAAATAAAACTGAATACAAAATTAAAAAGATAACACGTAAAGATTTAATTGCAATTATATAAACCTTACTTTATCTCTTATACAAAATGGTACATTAATATAAATAAATACATATTTTAATCTTAACATTTTATACGCATAGTTGAAGACTATAAGGTAAAACTTGTTCAGTGGGTTTCTCCTCTCAGTACACTCTTAACAATCCTCATCAATCAGCAGTTTAGGAACCTTTTAAGCCGGTCAGATACTGGGTCTACATCACATAACAAGAAAGGACTCCTGAGCACTTTTTAAACTTCGATATCTACTCTTTGCCAAATAAAAGTGATTTTTACTTTCAATTACAGAAGCTACTTGAAAACTCATTTGGCTTTTTCTGAATGAAACTTAAGAAGCCTGGTTTAAAAGAAAAGTTAGTAACAATTGTGTCAAGCCAACACCTAAGTAGTACAACATAATACCAAGGAACAAAAAAAGTCACTGCTACCAGAGTAAGTTTACTGGCCAAGCCCTCCTAATTATTATCAATATACTAATCTATACTGATAGTATACAATGTATAGTATCAATAGGCTACCTGGCTGTTAGACTTGGTCTACAACGAAAAGCATTGTTGGTAAAGTTATAGATGTAAATGCTTTTTGCTCAAATCAAATGCAGCTACATTGGCAAAAAATCTTTTCACAGTATGTCTGCTCAAAGAACCAGCATACCCTGTATTACTGAAAACTCCTTTCCTTTCTGCTTGCATGAAACACATGCCAGAAGGATGTATGGTATAACTACACCAGAAACCAAGCAAAGCACGCTGAGGCCTTGAATTTTTTTCCTGGACAGGAGACTGTATTAGGACTATTAAAAGTTTGCAAGTGGTCTACTTCAGGACGGAAGAGAACGCCATAAATCTAGTGACAATACATTTCAATACAACTCATCCAGGTTATACTGTTACATAACAAGCAGGTTAACTGAACACTTCATGTTAGGCATCTGCTCCACTGGACAAAAATTTCTGTATTTAGGACAATTTTCACTCATGTCTTTTTCAGAAGAACAAGGGCAACTTAAAAAAAAATCAACTAATAAAGACATATCCTTTTTCATAAACAAAAGCAGTGAGGGCGGGGTGTTAAATTTAATCCAATCTTAAGAGCCAATGTCTGCTACATGACATTTAGGTTCAAATATGACAAAGTGCACTTTTACAACTACGCCTGGCACAACAAGTGTGAATTATGTTTCAGATTCCACAAAACACCTGCCAAAATCCCACATTTTAACTGTGTGGTAGATTACTGTAAAGCACTGCCACATGTACACTCATTTTGGCATCAGCGGAAAACATAGCCCAAAACATGGCAGACTGTCTTATTTATTAATATGTAACCATTCTGTGCTGTGGACAGTACTGACAACACAGGGTTCTGGGTGAATCACAACCTCTAAAGCAGCAGGCAGATGGAATCCAAATTATTTAAAAGACCATCTCTCTCCTCCTCCTGTTTTGCAACAGTTTGTGGAGGCACACAAGGCAGAACTTCTTAATGAAGAACTGGCATTGCTGGGTAGGCATTCTTTCCTGACACATTTTCCATTATCAGGTGCTGGGGAAAGTACCCAGTGAATTTCAGTGATTTGCACTGGCTTGTATTTGTTTTAAGCATCATCAGAAGAACCTAGATCAGTGTACTGCTAATAGGTATGCTAAAAAAAACAACCAATGAAACAATAAAAACACAAAACCATGGAAAACCCGACAGCTATACAGTTTGGAGCTCCTTCCACCCTGTTTACCTGTTGTACTTGGTTGTAAGATCTGTTGCAGTGCTATGCGATAGCTGCCATTCTCATCCATCTCATCTCTCAGAGCCTTCTGTACTAAAATACAAAATTTAGTGCCTTAACACACAAAAAAGCTTCTAAATCCCTGGGTTTGGAAGCAATAGGCACTTTAGATACACATGCAATAATAATGCATAAAGTAAAAGTATGTGTGAAACTGTCTGGATCATAGTATGTGTTTCTCGTTAGCCACTTCAGACATGTCCTTTCCACCAGCAGTTAAGTGGGAGAAAGAAAAAGTTTCTTTCTCAGTGTATGCTGGAGCAGAAGTGAGTATTGTTGGCTTGGGTCAGTGGTCTTATTCCATTCATAAACTCTTCTGTTCAGTTCCGTATGGATATCTAATATAGAGAGTTTCCTGCAGCAACAAAAGTAAAAGCTTTCTATTAGAGAACGAAGTAAGACACCATTTAAGAATCCACAAGAGAGAAGACAACTTTAGACTCAGCATGGAGAAAGTTTCAAATTTCAGTCTTTATTGCAGAGGTTACACCTCTAAAACCCAAGGCTGAATATGCAATTTGGAGCCAATCAAATAATCCAAATCAGTGTTGTGATACTGGTTATGCTGACATGATGATCTGTTCTTTCATCACAAGGTTTTAGGGTTTGTAAAAAGTTACTAAATGTTAACTGTGCAACTACCTTGAAAAACAGTTGCTAGCTGCCTGGTAGATCAGTTGTACAAAGACGACCTTTGTTGGTAAGTTATATATCCAAACATACCTGATTTATGCTCAGATTCCTTTTGATAATCTCTTTAGATAAAGTCTTCTAATAGTTTAAATTCAAGATTACAAATTGGCAATCTAGTGGCTCCCTGAGCATAGGGTTAATTAGATCTAAAGAAAGGACAAAATCCTTCCCTCTCAACTGCCTTTTCCCCAATTTTAGGTACTGATGTTTTGTATTTGCAAGCAGAGCCCTTCTTAATGATATTAAGCAATCCTCAATTTGACAGAAGCCTGGTGAGTGCCTCATTATCTTGGAGGAGGAAGATTTCCAATCCTGTCTAAAGCACTGACATACATTACCCAGGACAGGTTTGTCCCTTCCCACTCTGCAACCCCAGTGCCATAAAACACTTTAATTTTACTCTCCAGAATCAGAAACTTCGACTGCTACTTTAGACTTCCTGTGCCTTTGTTCCAGGATCAGGTATATTTGTCTTTTAACCTATGACGTAGCATGAAGACACTTTTCAGGATCAGATGGGATGAAATTTATGGCACCTCTTTCTCTAGAACAGCATGTTGTCATAGTAAAAGGGTTCTTTTTCCTCTTTTTGTAATTTACCTTTTATGAGGATTGCAGAGTAGCTCAGCCAGACAACGCAGATAATATGAGGATGAACCTGGAGATTTTTCTAGTGTAGATACATCCACCTTGCACTGACTCCAAAAGATGTCTGCTACTTGGGGGATAGTGACTTTCCAAGGGATTTTTGTGTTAGTGATGGTCTTCTCGTCATTCCCATCCACTTCCAACAGACTAGTGCATTCTTGCTCATTTTCTGGCACAATGTAGCTCTGAATAAAAAAAAGCTTCGGTTTTCCTAGGAGTTCAGGACATGAGTCTGCTGTAAAGTATTTCTTTATTTGTTCCAGAGGGAATCCAGAAAAGGTATGGTCTGTACAGAAGATGCTCTGAGGACTTCCACGACTGACCAATATGCAAATGAAGCTGTCACAATGTCTGTGCTTCTGCAACCTTGCAACTTTAAGCAGTGTTTGATTCATGCTGTTCATATTCAAATATCTGTGACAACGAACGTCATAGCCTAAGCCTTTGAAGGTCTCTTCTAACACATCTGAAAAAACCAAGAAGTAATTAAATCACAGCACATCACAGCTCATTCTCAACTATCTTGAATTACAGTGTCTACAGTGTTTTGCTACTGGAAATAGGATGTTTATTTCATCACAATAATTAAAAAAACCTCAGGAGTACTTTATGCTTCCTATTATATAAAATGGACTTTAAGTGATGAGTTCCAGGTGGAGAATGGACACTGGAGCCTTAACTGTGACAGAAGGGCATTTTCATGGGGGTAAAAAAAAGCTGAACAATGAACCCTTTCAAATGTGTTTGAAATTAAAACTGTAGATAGCCAAAAATCAAGATTTAACTCTATTATATTTGCATTAACCTGTCCTGCAGGAAAATGTGCTATGATCTGAACAACTATTTATTAGTATGGGAGTGAAAACAGATAAAAACTGTGGTTTTAACCACCATGTAAGTGTTCATAGAACCACAAACTATGACTCACACCTGCAGCATCGTATCTTTAGTATAAACTACATATACATGGCCCATGCACAGTTTCTGATACGACAGGAAACATCAAGTTCCATGTTTATGTAATATGTCTTACAGACACAGGAAGCTAGACTGTTCCTTGACTTCAGAAGTTTCAGAAACTCTAATTGGCAGAGACTATTTCAGAGGTAAGTTGCAGCAAAGCTGGAGTTGTACTACTACACTGTTCTCCTCAAAAAGCCCACAGTGAAAACAGGAAACAGAACTTCTAACTTTCCTCAGCAAAACACAGGGTGTAGAGGCAAATTCTATTCTACAGCGAGGTGATAAACACAAACTATCGAGTTTCATTCCAGTTCTGTTGGTTTGATCAGCTTTGTAAAATAATTAAAAAACTTTCCAAACACCTTTTCATTTGGAAACAGAAAGGAAAATCCCCTCCATTTTAGGCAATAAAACATGCTCTCAAAATTCAGGTGGAAGATTCAGTAGTAATACCATTAGCAGTTATACACTTGATGAAGCACTACATCCATGAGAGGGCAGTAGTACTGTTGGGGTTGTTGTAGCTTGAGAGTTAGCATGACTAGGCCTGTTTCGGTTTTGGCTGCCGCCGGCAACAAAAGCGCCACGCGGCCGCCCCTCCCCCCGCCGGGTGTGCGGACGAGAATGGAAAGAAAGAGGCAGAAACCGGTGGGTCGGGATAAGGGCAGTTTAACAGAACAGCAAACAAAGGGAACAGGAACAACAACGATACAGGTAAGGAGAA
>Ga0065711_1052343_pt1 | contig 9999 bp, 11 predicted proteins | sample Hoacrofraction12_FD_59098 | JGI IMG/M metagenome (GOLD analysis project Ga0065711, IMG submission 59098) | Hoatzin crop microbial communities from Cojedes, Venezuela - Epithelial fraction 12 v2 (version 2) | ecosystem: Host-associated > Birds > Digestive system > Esophagus > Crop | place... | reverse complement strand
CCCTGCGTTCTTCGGCTGCGATAAATCTTCAGGGTCACCACAATGCCGAGTTTCAGCATCCGTGCAAGGACAGGAATGACTTTCACACACATTGATACGATGCACAGTCAGATCCTTTATTATTCCGCTTGTGCGGTTATATACATTTTCCATATCTGTATACGCGATTGTGCTTATTCGGATAGGCTACAGACATAAATCACGTACTGTTCACACGCCCTACATTCCCTTATGATTGGTAACTATGCACTAACGCCAATAGCAACAGACTGCCTCCACGTCCTTGAACACGTCTTGTTTTTGCTAACCCACACCATGTGCACTATCAGAACTTTCTCAATGGCTATTCTTAGCTGTCTTTTCCAGCGGCCTGTTTAGTTATGCTGTTTTGCGTAAGCGGCCTCGTCGTGATAATTCTCAAACTACATCAACCCCAACACATGTCTTTTATCCCTTTACTTTGTTGTCATATTAAACTGTCTTTATCTCAACCTATAGATGTCACTTTTTGTCCATTTCTCCTCCTCATCTCGCTGGGGGGCAAGGGGAGACGTGAGTGAGCAGCTGTCTAGTATTCCGTTGCCAGCTCTGGATTAAACTATGGCAAGAGCCAGCCACACAGATCACAGCCACGTATAGAGTGCACACATGAACACAGGCAACACCTACAACCTCATCCTACTCACCTCTCTGGCTGAGCAGGATAAAAATCCATTACTGGGAAACATTTGTGTACATGTATACTTATGTGTATGTAAGTACAATGTGGATCCCTCCAGCAGCTGGGCTCTGACACTCATTCTGTCCAGTACCTGCCCCTGAATTCCAGTCTCACCATTTTCTGGCACCTTGACATAGGGGCCCTGGACCCAAAGCCCCATTGCAGTTGCTGGTACAATCTCACTCATGCATGAATGCACATACACACAGGAATAGTTGGCTGAGATTCTTCTGGTCCCACAAAGGTCAAGTGTCCCCATGGTCTTACCCTCAGAGGCACACACACACAACAGTCTTGCCCCTTGACACCTCCTGACCCCACAGTCTCTTTGGCAGCTGGTTGGGACTCCTTTGGTCTCCCCAGTAGCCAGCTCCTCCCATGGTCTTGCCCTTCGAGTCACACACACTTGCCTGACTCTCAGGTCTCTTCACCTATTTGCTGGCTAATCCTGCTTGATCTTCGGTAGTGACTGCATGCTCCCTTACACACCCGCACTCATTTGAATGTGCTTTGCTTCCCAAACTGAACGTTAATGTTCAATAGTCCAGTATGGGATGTGAAAATTTTTCCAAAGGTGTTGTTCTTCCTGCACAGAACTTTTTCTTTCACATCTGTACCTCCATTCCTGAAAGCAACTCTTGAATTATTGTTAGAAATACTAAGAGGCCGCTACTTTTCATAGTAAGATCACTTTGTAATTGTCTTAGTTTGTCTTGCCAATGTATCAAATAACAATAATTTCCAGGAATTTCTTTTATTCTGCTATTTCTGTACTTATTTCTGTCATTCTAATATTTATTACTAAAATAAAATTAATAAAAACATATGGGCATAATTTACTACAGTATTACCCTCTCTTCCATATATAGAATCACAGTATCACAGCATGGATAAAGTTGGAGGGGATCTCTGGACATCATATAGTCCAACCCTCCTGTTCAAAGCAAGGTCAGCTGGAATAGGTGACTCAGGGCTGTGACCAGTCAGGTTTTCAACATACACAAGAACGTAGACTCTACACCCTCTCTGGGCAATCTGTTGAACTGTTCAATCAATCACGCTCACAGTAAGAATTTCTTGTACTTCTGTTCGTGCCCATAGTCTCTTGTCCTTTCACTGCATACCTTTGAGGAGAATTTGGGTCTGTCTTTCTCGCTCCCCACATGCCATATGTTTACACATTGCTAAAATCCCCCTGAGCCTTCTTTTCTCCAGGCTGAACAGTCCCAATGCTCTCTTTTGGCTACCATTGCCACAAAGCCACTTTACTGACTTCTGATCATCTTTGTCTGCCAGAAGAGGCACATCCTTCTCTTCAAAGCTGTTTTCCAACTGGTTTGCCCCCATCCTGTCCTGGTGCTTGGATTTATTCCTCCCCAGATGATGGACTTTGAAATTTCCTTGGTTGAACTTCATAAGATTTCTCTCTCCCCACTTCTTCAGACTGTCAAGCTGAATCTAAATGGCAGCACACCCATCTGGTTTATAGACCACTTCTCCCAGTTTTGCATCATCTGCAAACTTGCTGAAGGTGCAATTGGTCCTATCATCCAGGTCATTAATGAACATGTTAAGCAGGATTAGCCTCAATTAATCCTGGAGTACATCGCTAGTGACTGGTCTACGACTAGACTTATACCACTGATCAAAAGCCTTTGAGCCTAGTGGATGAACCAGTTTCCAGTCTATCCTGGTGTCCACTTCACTAATCCATATGTCCTTAGTTAGTCTGTGAAGATGTTATGGGAGACATTGTCAAAAACCTTACTAATGAGGAGACAAACAACATCCACTGTCCTCCCCTTACTCTTCAAGCAAATCACCTCATTGCAGAAGGCTACCAGGTCGGTCAGGCATTATTTCCCCTTCATAAATCTATCCTGATTTCTCCAGATCACCTTCTTGTCTTTGTTACATTTGGAAATTGTTTCCAGAAGGATTTGCTCTACCACTTTTCCCCGGATCAGGGTTGAGGTTGATATGTCTGTTGTTCCCTAGATCCTCCTTCCTGCCCTTCTTGAGGATAGAAGGGTTATTTGCTTTCTTCCAGGCCTCAGAAGTCTTTCCTGATCACCATGATCTTCCAAATATTATTGAGAGGCTCCTAAAGACATCAGTTAGCTCCCTCAGCACTCATGAATTCATGCCATTAGAGTCCATGGATTTGTTTATATCCAGTTTAAATGATTCCTAATGTGACCCTCCTCTGCCAAGGGTAAGTCTTTCTTACTCCAGACTTTCATACTGTTCTCACATCCTTATGATTCCTGAAGGTTGGTCTTACCATTATGGAGTAGGACTTCAGAGTAAAGTCTTAGCAGCAAAGTCACTCAGTACCTCATCCATTTCCACTACCTTTGCCACTAAGCTCCCTGTCTCATTCAGCAGTGGGCTCATTTTCCTTGCCTTTCTTTCTCTGCGAATGTACTTTCAGAAGCCTTACTTGTTACCATTCATGTCTCTCACCAGATTCAACTCAAGGTGGACTTTGGCTTTCCTGACTCTATTGGTTTATAGAATCATAGAATCATTTAGGTTGGAAAAGACCTTTAAGATTATCGAGTCCAACCATAAACCTAACACTGCCAGGTCCACCACTAAACCATGTAGCTAAGCACCACGTCTACACATCCTTTAAATACCTCCAGGAATGGTGACTCAACCACTTCCCTGGGCAGCCTGTTCTAGTGCTTGATAATCCTTTTGGTGTACAAATTTTTCCTAATATCCAATCTAAACCTCCCCTGGTGCAAATTCAAGCCATCTCCTCTCATCCTATCACTTATTGCTTGGGAAAAGAGACTGACATCCACTTTGCTACAACCTCCTTTCTGGTAGTTGTAGAGAGCAATTAGGTCTCCCCTCAGCCTCCTCTTCTCCAGACTAAACAGCCTCATTTCCTTCTGCTGTCTCTTATAAGACTTGTTATCCAGACCCTTCACCAGCTTCAATGCTCTTCTCTGGACATGCTCCAGCAACTCAAGGTCTTTCTTGTAGTGAGGGGCCTAAAACTGAACACAGTATTCAAGGTGCAGCCTCACCAATGGCAAATACAGTGGCATGATCACTTCCCTAGTCCTGCTGGCCACACTATTTCTGACACAAGCCAGGATGCCGTTGGCCTTCTTGACCACCTAGGAACACTGCCGGCTCATAGTCAGCCAGCTGTTGACCAGCATCCTCAAGGTCCTTTTCTGCCAGGCCACTTTCCATCTCTTCCCCAAGCCTGTAGTGTTGCACAGGGCTGTTGTCCCAGTGTGGGACCTGGCACTTAGCCTTGAATCTCATATAATTGGCCTTGGCCTATTGATCTAGCCTGTCCAGATTCCTCTGTAGAGCCTTTCTAACCTCAAGCATATCAACACTCCCACTCAGCTTGGTGTCATCTGCAAACTTACTTAAGGTGTACTCGATCCTTTCATACAGAGAATTTCTAAAGATCTTGAACAGAAATGGCCCCAGTACTGAGTCCTGGGAAATACCACTTGTGACTGGCTGCCAACTGGCTTCAAATTCATTCACTACAACTCTTTGGGCCCAGTTACCTAGCCATATTTTTACCCACAGTTTGGACAGGGTTTCTATATTAGTCACGGGTCACCTTTTCCTACTTCTGTCTGTTGTGTTCTTTCTTTTTAAGCTTGTGTTTTTTCAGGAGTCCCTTGTTCATGCATGCAAGTGTCATGTCTCCTCCACTTGATCTTATCCTCATCGGAATAGAGCACTCATGAGCTTGGAGGAGGTGATATTTGAGTATCAGCCAACTCACTCAGACTCCTCTTTTCTCCAGGGCCATATTCCAATGGACTCTAACAAGACAATTCCTGTATAGACCAAAGTGTGCTCTCCTAAAATCCAGTGATGATGTGATCCTGTTTTTCACTTTTTTCTCTCTGCTCATGAACTCCACCTGCTTATTGTTGCAGAAGCCAAGGCTGCCCTCTGTCTTCACATGCTCAACTGGTCTTTCCTTTGTGAGGTTGAAGTCCAGCAGCATGTCTCCCCTCATCAGCTCCTCAAGCACCTGTGAGAGGAAGCTGTTGTCAATATAGTCCTGCATTGTTTTTGTCTTTCTGTGTTGTGCCTCCAGAACAAGTCAGGCTGGTTCTGGCCATGCACAAGGACCAAGGCTTGTGACTGTGAAATGTCTTCTAGCTGTCCAGAGAAGGCCTCATATACTTCTTCCTGATTAGACAGTCTACCGTATATACCCGCAACACCACCCCTGCTGCTCTGTTTCCAGTCCTGACTCGTAATGTGAAACTTGGCTGCAGTGACCATGAAATGATGGAGTTCAAGATCCTCACGGTAGAAAGGAGGGTGCACAGCAAGCTCACTACCCTGGACTTCAGGAGAGCAGACTTTGGCCTCTTCAGGGAGTTGCTTGCTAGAGTGTCATGGGATAAAGCCCTGGAGGGAAGAGGGGCCCAAGGAAAATGGCTAATATTCAAGGACCACGTCCTCCAAGCCCAGAAGAGATACATCCCAACAAAGAGGAAGTCAGGCAAAAATGTCAGGAGGACTGCATGAATGAACAAGGATCTTCTGGACAAAATCAAGCACAAAAAGGAAGCCGGAAGAGGGTGGAAGAAAGGACAGGTAGCCTGGGAGGAATACAGAAAAATTGTCTGAGCAGCCAGGGATCAGGTCAGGAAAGCTAAAGCCCTGATAGATTTAAATCTGGCCAGAGGCATCAAGAGCAACAAGAAAAGCTTCTATAGGTACAGCAGTGATAAAATGAAGACTAGGGAAAACATAAGCACTCTCTGGAAGGAAGTGGGAGACCTGGTTACCTGGGATATGGAGAAGGCTGAGATACTCAATGACTTTTTTGCTTCAGTCTTCACCGGCAAGTCCTCCAGCCACACCACCCAAGTCACAGAAGACAAAGACAGGGACTGGGAGAATGAAGAACTGCCCACTGTAGGAGAAGATGAGATTTGAGACCATCTAAGCAACTTGAAGGTGCATTAGTCCATGGGACCTGAAGAGGGGCATCCTCAGGTCCTTGAGTGAACTGTCAGATGAAGTTGTTAAGCTACTATTCATCATATAAGAGAAATTGTGGCAGCCCGGTGAAGTTCCCACTGATTGGAAAAGGGGAATCATAACCCCCATTTTTAAAAAGGATAAAAAGGAAGACCTGGGGAACTACAGACCGGTCACTTCTGTGCCTGGCAAGATCACAGAGTAGATCTGCCTCAAGGCTATTCTAAGGCACGTGGAAAATAATCAGGTGACTGGTCAAAGCCAGCATGGCTTCACTGAGGATAAATTGTGGCTGATGAATTTGATAGGGTTACTGCATTGGTGGATAAGGGAAGAGCAACAGATGTCATCTGCCTGGACTTGAGAAAAGCGTTTGACACTGTCCCACAGGACATCCTTGTATCTAAATTTTAGAGACACAGATAAGATGGATGGGCCACTCAGTGGATAAGGAATTGGCTAGATGGTCACACTCAAAGTGTTGCAGTCAATGGCTCATGTTCAAGTGGAGATCAGTGATGAGTGGTGTTCCTTAGGGATCAGTACTGGGACCGGCACTGTTTACTATCTTTTTACTATTTAAGAACTTGGTGTCAGTGCATTCTAGTCCATTGTCCTTGTCACTAATAAAGACACTAAACATTACCCACACTGATATCAACCCTTTAGGACACCACTGTTAAACAGACATCATCTGGATTGTGTGCTGACAGTGTTCCACCTGCAATGTAGTCCTCTTATTCAGACTATATCTCACCAATTTGGCTATAAGGGTACTAGGACAGATTGTGTTAAAAGCCTTGTTAAAGCCAAGGTAAAACACTTCTACTGCTCTCCCCTCATCCATTGATCCGTCCATCTTGTCATAGAAGGCAATCAGGTTTGTCAGGCACTATTTGCCCCTAGTAAGTCTGTGCGGAGTGTTCTCAATCACATTCTTACCGTTCATGTGTTTGGACATGTCGTCCAAGAGGGTTTGTTCCATTCACTTCCTAGGGACTGAGGTTATACTGGCTGGCCCGTAGTTCTCCAGAATCTCTTTCTTTCCCTTCTTTCTTTCCATGCCCACCTATCCTCAAAATAGAATAACAAAATCATTGTTAATTTGTTTAGGATCTGGAATGCACAAGCTATTTTTGAGTTATGAATATGAGTTTCACGTAGACATCAGGATGAGGTGTCAAAGAATGACCCAAAGGCATACTTCTCATTGATTGATTCTGACATTTTTGTAGTACAGTACTAGAAGTAGTGAATAGCATTAGTAGCCTAGCAACTTTTCCCATTTGCTACCTATGAAACAAAGGTACTTGTCTTTTGAATTTCACTCCAGGAAGCAGTTGGTTGAATTTGAACTTCTATAAGTCTGAGAAATTAAAAATAGAAGTGCCTTTTGGCTCTGTATCTCACTCCTCATTCAAACTTCTTCTGGCTTTTAGTCTACAAAGTGTTGTCAGCTCATGGAGTGGATTGCTTCTTTGTGTTTGTTTTTGAAGGAAAACATGAACCCAAAGTCTTCTTCCCCTGGTTCCACCACACAGGTGTTTTTAGACTTGTTTTCTCCCTTCACCAGGGAACAGCACAGTCTCTTTCTTTTTCTTTTTTTTTTTTCTGATAGGAAAGCTACTTATAGCTAGTAGTGGTTTTGATCCATGTCCTTTTTTGTCTGAATTCAAAGGTTACATGTATGTAGATAGCTAAATAAGCGATCAGGGTTTATTTTCACTTACATTGAATTGCTTCATGCATTACTTAAGTAAACACACGCAAAATGCCATGAATTTGACACACAGTAAATTCAGGTGCAACATAGATGTGAAGACCAATGAAGAAAAAACAAGGTGCAGAGTGTGTTAGCAACATGCAAAAATTATTAAAGCCGATTCTGAAGAAAGGAGTTAGAAGCCAGCACTGTCATCATACCTTTCCCAGCAAAAGATTTGAGATGCTAACCACTCACTGTAGAGTCAGTGCCCTCTCCCTCTTGCCCCCATGGAAATCACTGATCTTAAGACCTTCTGTGAAGTGAAAGCATGGACTACAAGCATTTTTAAGCGAACTATGGATTTTACCACACATATAAATTATTTGAACCTTGAATGCTAACATCATTGTAACCGGACTGGGATGCAAAAGTTTTGGGATTAGCTACAGAAGGGCATTTAGAAATCTGTAATTTTTTACTAATATTTTGCTGTTCCTAGTATTGTCATTTATTTGCCTTATTGTTGATATTAATCCTGAATGTATAGTTCACTGACAGCTGATGAACTGCATTAATAAATCTTGGTAATAAATCTGTAAATTACTAATCCAAATTTGTTTTAAACAATGCTATTTTATACATACAAAGATATTTGAAAATCTCAAAGGTATTTCTTTGTTTTGCTGTAAGTTTGATTTTAGTTTCTTAATGAATCTAACATCTGCTTAGACTCAGCCACTCCTTTGACCTTTTCTTACTATACATTAATAATCATTCAACCATCCTGTGTCTCAGAAAATAGGTTTCCCACGGAGGCGGAAATACAAATGTCTGGTGATCCACTGATCTAGTCTAATAATGGTAGTGATAATGTGATGGTGAATTCCTTCACCTTTCTACAGAACTGTTAGTAATTTCTCAGCCTTTTGTAGTCTGGGCTGTAAGTGACCTGCCTTCCTTGGCTACTGATTTATATAGCTCTCCCCAAGATACAGCTGTGGAAGGTAATTCTTTTAAGGGGGCCTTTCTCTTCCTATTTAATTTCTAATCACCATCAACACAACAACAACAACAAAGTTTTAAACAAAGCTTTATTTATGTACTGCTGAAGATATACATGTGAAGAAAGCACTCTAAGGGACTTGCACTTAAAATTATGTCATTTTGCTTCAATGGGCAGAATACTAATTTTATTTATTTTTTATATAATTTCAGCAAAATAGTACATCTTCAACAATGCTTTAATAAATTCATAGATATGTTCTGCATGTATTTTCTATTTGATGAGTAATGAGATATATACCATATGCATAGTATTTTAGTGCAAAACAGTAGGAAAAAATAGTGTGGTTAGAGAATGCTTACAGTGAAGTATTATAACAACACTTAGCTGTGAACTTAACCGTAAACTGACTTTCACAGACTGATATTTTGGTTGAGAACTCAATGTTCCGTTTACTGCATGAGCTAACCAATCAGCAAAAACTATTTTGCTGCACACACTACAGGACATCTGTGGTTCTGCTTGCTGAGAAAGAATTTGTCTTTGTGGGAGTATCACACTTATAGTAAACAGTGTGATAGCTTCAATTGATAACCTAGTAGCTTTCCACAAATTCAGTGTGGCTGAAGACACTTGCAAATATTTTTTGTGCTGCAGTTAAAGAACCACAGAAAGGTATTGTTGGAGGCAAGGAAGCTGGATATTGCAACATTGTTAAATGTGTCAAGGGAAAAATTACATATTTCACTAACATCGCAATAAGCAATGGTTTATGCTGTGGTGAAGCTATAAAGTCTCTTGTTCAGACTACAGTCAGGAAATTTGCAAGCTTTGCATTCTTTTTGGATAAAGATTAATATTATGAACTTTTTTTCCCCTCACCTTTCAAATAAAGGAGAATACTGTTAGAGCTACAGAATTAGGCAACTAAGCCATAGACTAGGACCTGGCTCGATACCAAGCTAATTCAACAGGATATGATAAACAACTGGTCGTGACATGAGAAATTTTTGGTTATAATAGAGAACAGTGAAATGACCAGCAAATGTTAACGATTGCACTATGAAGGACGGACAGATTTCACAGGTGCTTAGGACGCAGTTATGTGAGAATTGACTAAATATCACAGATTGTTGGTAGGGGATATTGGAGACCTTTATAGACATACAATTTTCTGAAGGCAACAACACCTCAATAACTAGGTCAGTAATGCCATAAATGTTACAGATGACCTTGGCAATGGCATTAGAAAGAGAAAATTTGGGTGCAGATGTAGAAAAATTGAGACTACAGGGTCCTGCACCTGAGGAGGAACAACCTCATGCACCAGTACAGGCTTGAGGTGGACCTGCTGGAGAGCAGCTCTGCGGAAAGGGACCTGGGCGTCCTGGTGGACGACAGGTTAACCATGAGCCAGCAGTGTGCCCTGGCTGCCAAGAAGGCCAATGGGATCCTGGGGTGCACCAAGAAGAGTGTGGCCAGCAGGACGAGGGAGGTTCTCCTTCCCCTCTACACTGCCCTAGTGAGGCCTCATCTAGAGTACTGTGTCCAGTTCTGGGCTCCCCAGTTCAAGAAAGATGA
>Ga0065711_1010114_pt1 | contig 9999 bp, 5 predicted proteins | sample Hoacrofraction12_FD_59098 | JGI IMG/M metagenome (GOLD analysis project Ga0065711, IMG submission 59098) | Hoatzin crop microbial communities from Cojedes, Venezuela - Epithelial fraction 12 v2 (version 2) | ecosystem: Host-associated > Birds > Digestive system > Esophagus > Crop | place: Cojedes... | reverse complement strand
GGAGACTCCACAACCTCCCTGGGCAGCCTGTTCCAGTGCTCCGTCACCCTCAGAGTGAAGAAATTCTTCCTCATGTTCAGACGGAACTTCCTATGCTTCAGTTTGTGCCCGTTGCCCCTTGAACTTCCTATTCATGTACTAGTGTAGAACATTAGAACTGACATTTTGTGAATTAATTCTGTTAGCAAATGTGAGAAGCATTATGGGTTTGATTTTAGCAAGAGACAATGGGGGAGAAAAAAACCTGTTTGCATTAGCACAAAGCTTTCTAGAAATTGTATTTTATTAAACTCATGGTGGCTCAAGGACAAAAGCAGGAGGAAGTTCAGAAGTTCAGTGGGCTCTGTGGTCACTGACATTCATACTTTGATCTGTGACAATATTTTTCAGGCTCTGTTGCTGACATTTGAGAGCACAGGGGCTGCACAGTGAGGCAGGGCAGCGATTTCACTTGAAACCAATCTCACTAAACAAAAACCCCAAACTGATTTAATTTACTATGTGGCCATATGGCTGCCAGCATAAGCATAGAAGCATTTAAGGACAAGTGGAAGTACTCTGAGCTGGTGTCTTTAGGTTTGGGGGTTTGTGGTCTCTGCTTTATTTCTGACAGCACTCGTCGGAGTTGTGTGAAGCGTAATGGTGTTTTTGTGTTGGCTTCCTATGCTCTGTGTAGGCTTTCCGTGGCTAGGGAAAACACAGGCTTATTTTTCTTCACACTTCTATAATCTCCATCAGAAACATTTGTTTGACTCTTACCTTGGTCTGGAACGTGTAGCACTGCTGAAGTCAGTGGGGTTTCACCCTGGCACCTTGGTCTGCTGGTTTGCGGGTTCAGGTTGTTTGCCACAAAAGAGGGGCTGTGTTTGGACTACCACTGTTAGACTGCTGTCAGATTTTTATACCTATAAGGAATCCGACATTTTCCTTTCTTTTTAACGGGTGGCTGTATTACTAATTACCTGCTGGTTAAAAATCTGTAGTGTATTGTATAAATATTTTCTGACCTAATTATTCTTAAATACATTGTAGATTACTGAAAAGTTCAGATTATAGTAATGATGTACACTGACTTTGTTTCTTTTCTTTTTCTTTGCTCCTTTCCCTTTATGTGAATCATGTATTTGTACTTCTCTTCATCATGGATTTTTTTTGCTGATCATCTAGAAAACCACCTAAGGTAAGTATTTTGTCTCTTTTTGCGTTTGTACCTGCTTGAAAATGTTGAGCAATGCAGAAATGTTGGGTGTGTTCCCATAGTATGTGATCAGCGCAGCTTTGATAAAGGAAAATACGTTAAAAAAAGAACAAAAACTGTTCCTCATACTTCTGTATTCCTTGTACTTCCAAGTTAAAGGCTTCGTAATTCCAGAGAATACATTTTAGTTCAGCTGACATGCAGGCAAGGCACATGACTTGTTAAAGCTGTGACCGGGACAAGCCATGATTTTAATGCATTCATTAAAATATTTGAGAGAGTAAATAAGAATTGTGTGTAAAACATTTCATTGCATATAATTCTGCTTAAAAGTTAAAATATTGTTTTTAAAAGGTGGCAAAATACATCTAGTAAGAAATAAACTGTTCTTGTTTGTAACTGATGATATTCAGGAAACAATAATTTCTGTAAAAGTGGCCAAAGCGCACGGGAAATTGCCTTGAAAAGATTCCCTGTGTTGCTTTTAATACAGGGGAAGGGCGGGAGAAGGAGTGTTATGTATCTGTTGGGATAGAGAAAGGAGCCTCACTGGGATGACAAATGCAGTATCAGGACAGGGCTGATAGCAACTATAAGGCAAAAGGACTGTGTGAACTATGTCTTGTCAGCACACACAAAACTCCATTAGTATTTTGCTTCAACAATTTAATGATAATTTTATCCTTTGTTTCTGTTGGATGGTACTCTACAGCAGAAAGCTGTAATTAGCTCTGAGGTTTTATTTTACAATGTTCTCTTTGATTTGTAGATCCTCAAGAAAGAGTGTATGCAAGTTGGGTGTGACTTCTGCAGGTGTAGCAGAGCATTCTGTAGGCCTTCTGGGAATAGAAATTAGGATGCAGAATGATATAAATATCTGTCTTTTAAAGATATCTATTGACTTTATTGCTCAAAGCTATTTTACGTGTGTGTGCATACGTAGGTAAAAAAAATTTAAATATCTATCTGTTGTTCTGGTGAATTTTTTTAAGTGTTAGAAGACAACAACTTCTCAGAAAGTGATGTGTATTATTCCAAATAGGCAGGGGAAAATGGAACAAACTCTATTTTAACATGAATTGAAATAACCGTGTTTAAAAAAAACCCAAACAAAAATATGTAATTTAAGGTCACAGCAGGTGAAAATGGATAACACTGATATTACAGTTTAAAATGGTATGCTATACTGATTTTTTTTTTTTTTTGTCCTGAACGACTGAATTTTTTAAAATGATGGACCTGGGTTTTAGTTTCTTTAAATTTTTTAAATTGTTGTAATTTCACAAAAACTTTTCTTACAAGAGCCTTTATTTTCTGTAGTACATCATTCATGTTCAGTTATAGGCAGATAAAGTTGTTATTGACATTAGGTAAAAGCTTAATTATGACCTTGCATTTTTTTGACAAAAACATAACTGCATGCTTGTACATATATGCCACATTATTGCTAGGTGTAGTTAGATGGTCATTAACATCCTTGAGCTATAATGCCGTATCTTGTGTGAAATGTTTATCAGTTAGAGACAGAAGAAGGTTCTTACCGTCAGTGTAAATAGGCTTTGTGAGTTTATAAAGATATGATATGAGATTTCGATGTTTTCTGATTAATATAGTTTTCAGGGTAAGGCATGTAGTTGAGAATCTTCAAATTAGGATTCTTTTACGAATTAAATTTCATAAATATTGGAAGTTGATGAGCTACTTCATTATCAGCAGTGGATGAATTGTGATCCCAGTTCAACTTGGCAGCTCAGAAGCTGTGGTAGGAAAAGTTATGTAAGGATATTAGACTGTGCTGCTGTTTCCTCAAACATAGCGTTTAAATATATTCCTAATCTTGAGCTTTTAGTGAAATTTTGTGATAAAGGTAGAACGGTTGTTCTGAGCTGAGATTTGTGAGCTGTGCCTTAGGCTGCCTTCACATTTTCTGTCTGGACTTCTTTAGGCCTGTGGTAGACCTTGTGTTTTTGATACAATGACCAACTTCTTTCTTTTTCAGTTCTTCAATGGCTTCCATGTACGTTAAGCTTACTGGTGCAGATCTTGTTTGCCATTTCCTAATGTACCTCCTGTATCACTTACCTCCAGCAGCAGTTGTAATCGGGATGTAGGAACAGCTGTCTGGTGAATGAAAATTTACCTTCCTCAGTTCTCCCTTGCTTTTCTTTTTAGCAGCCAGGTAGCTCTGTAAGTCACTCTACATGTCAGACTGACTGCTTCACTAAGATTCACGTGAGCGGTATCTGCGCCTATCCAGTGTAACTTTTTTCTGTGGAGGAAAAAAAAAAGATGAATTTGCCATCTGTCAGTCAGGTGGAAATGGCTGTTAAAGGTTAGCTGTGCATTTACAGCATTGCATAGCTACATGGACAGTATGTAAGGGATTATATTCAGCCTGGGTAGTGTATTGCTAAATGCTGGAAGCCCCAAAGTCTTGTGTAATCTATACCAAGGCTTAGGCTTCAAAATGTCTAATAATGAATGTGAAATTAGACTTCTTTCTAAACTAATTATGTCATTTGGCTTTATCTGGCAAGCAGTTAACATTGGACATTGTACTCATTACCTGTAAGTAGTTCACATAAGTATACTTGCATGCATAAACCCTTAAAATTATTAATTCTTCAAGCCATTAGAGACTTTAACAAAATCAAGTTCTCTAGAATATAGTTTTGGCTGTTTAAAACCCGAGTACACCTTGGCTGTCTTTTCTGAGGAGTTACTGCTGTGTAGCAGTCGGGCGCAGGGGCTCTTCCAGTTTAAAATTGTCGATCTCATTTTAAAGCAACAGGTACAGGTGAATGAGAGAGAAAGGTCCAGATTTTTCACTGTCATGATGGATTTGTGGACTTGCATCACTATTTCTTTTGCTGTGGAAGCCAGAGCCTCTAGCTGCCTCCTTAGCAAAATAGTAACCAACAGCTGCCTTTAACTGCTGTGGGTGCTGAAGAAATCTGAATCAAAGCCTCATATCTTCTTTTAATTTGTGGTTACCAGAACAAGTCTTTCATTCAGTTTCTAATAGTTACTGCTATGCCTGATATCTTAATCTGTTAAACAGATTCCAAATGCAAGAATTTCCCAAAGGTCTGAGTTGTCCTGAAAACTGCTTTAGTTGTGTGCTTCCTTAAAATATTGTTGCTGGAATGTTCAAGGTTGCTGTTCTGTCATCACAGATCAAAAAAATTTGTACGTTTTTGCCTGCCTGTTTTCATGGAGAAGGGAATTTTACTGCAGCTGTTCTGCGTGTTTTGGAGATTGTGCATGCCCCAGCAGTTTCCACTTTTTTTGCCCTTTTTTTTGTTCTCTTCTTTTAAAGTAATCTTGTTACTTCTGTTAGAAGGATTTGGCAATTTTCCAGAAAAGATTTTATAAATAGCAGAAGTCCATGTCCTGGCTTTCTATGTTTAGTATGAAAACCTACTAAAATCCTGTATTGACATTTGTTTCATTTTGATAGGGAATTTTTCTCTTCCTATTGCATAATCATTTTTTGGAACTTTTAAAAATCAGTCTGACCAGTTTTTACCTTTTTAAAGAAAAAATCCAAATAACAGTTGCTTTTCTATGAGAAACACTTGGCTGCAAGCACATATTTAGTTTGTGAAGTCTCTCTTTACAAGATCAGTGTTTAAATTAGGAGTCACTGGATAATCCTGTCATGATTTTCCATGTCAACCAAGGGGAAAATGCATAGGACGATAGATTAAATTGGCCTACAGTACTGCTGTATTGACATGAGCATGTGTAGCTGGGTAACCTTTTTAAGTGGGCTGTGTCATCCACTGTGGGTAACACTTAATTTCAAGGGGCGAAGAATGAGGGTCTGGTAGATTTGCATCCTTACAATTGAGTTTTCTTTTGTAATTGAGCTGCTTGCTGTTTGATCGTAGAGAGATTTGGTGTTGTTACCAAGTCCCATGAGGAAAATGTGCGTAGGAATGGAATGTGAGAAGAGAAACAGTAGTTCTTGGGCTGTAAAAATGAGGAAAAGGGTTAGAGCGATCTTATTGATGACAGGGTTCATTATGCTTAGATTTGAAGCACGATCAACAATTGCACAGAAGTCACTTAAAATGCCCCCTACTTACATGCGGAGGTCTGAAGATAAGGTGAAGGAACTGCTGCATTTCGCTTACTGTTCAGTGGCAGAACTGCATCTTCGACTCAGTCACAGCGGGAGACGTCCTGACGCGTGGAGTTGTCTCTCTATTTGTGCTGCAGTAAGCAACTCAGACTGCCCTGTTAGATTATTATTATGGGTTGGTTTGCTTGTTTGTTTTGTCTTCAGAAGGGAATTCCAGAACTCGTTTCACTCTTGCGGGCGAAGTGGTGTTGTCTCAGTATTGACTCTTCTCTCAGGCCAGGTGATGTGTTTTGCGTGAAGCTGGGAGGAAGGGAAGGAGGTGAGGTTACTGTGCTACCTGGTTTTATCCTGTCGAAATATTTGCAGCACCAGACTGCGCAGAGTTAGGTTACAATATATCTGTAGATGAGGTTGCATAGAAATTCTGCAACAGCAAGGAATGCAAGATGTTCCACGTTCCCAAAAGTAAATGATCCATCTTCTTCCTTGCTTCAGGGTTTGTCTCACAGGGTATTTGGTGTTTCTGCTAATAGAACCTTAGCTCTTGCTCTGCATTGACCTGCATTCTTTGTCTCATTAAGGAGATAAGCTTTTGGAAGACCAGGCAAAGAAAGTCTTGGACTAGGCAAAGTTTTACTAAAGAAGGTTATTTGGGGTTTTTCCCCATCTCTAGGGATCCCAAAAGAAAAAAAAGAATCTATATTATTAACTCATCCACAGTCAATTTACCATGTTAAAATGTGGAAAATCTACAATCCCAACCTGCTAAATGGTTTTACAGGACACTGTTCCAGGTTCACAAGCCCAATGAGCACAGTATTGAATCTCACTCGATTTCTACCTAGTTGGAACTCTTGGCTGAGGTGATACTAAGTCTTTTCATTAGAGCAGGCTCTGACAGCTTGTTTGTATAATAAAGCTACATTTTCCATGTGTGTTTTTTGAGCTTCCTCTGCTGAGACCCAGTACTGTACTCTTAGTTTAGGCAGGTAATCTGATACTGTTTATTTGTTCCTTAAGGCTTGTAAGTAGTAATGCTTTTCTTTGAGCACCAGAAGCCCAACCCATGGTGAAGCTTTTGTGTGTCTTGTGTTAATGTCTGCTAAATCGTCATCTCAACAAGTTCTGTATATTGAGTTCTTTTGGTGCCACTTCATTACTGTTGGCAGAAACTTCTGTTGGCATGAGTGCCTAGAGAAGAGTGGAGCTAATTATTAGGTTTTGGCTGTGTTTTGAAGTCTGTATTAAGGGATACAGTAAGCAGTATTTTGTATTTTGTATAATACAGATAGAAAAGAAGTATTGCAGTTCTACAACTCTCAAGATTTTCCAGAAGCATTCCTGCTGATGGAGCCTTTTAACAGTTCTTTTTTAGAATCTGTAGAAACAGTAGAGGATAACTGCAATTAAACAGTCATGGATTTGTACTGCTTTAAGACAAGTGTCTTGTAGCCAGAGGTCCTTATCTGTCTTCTTGTGTGCTTCTACAGGTTTTTGCCTTTGATCACTGCTTCTGGTCCATGGATGAATCAAACACCACAAAGTATGCAGGTAAACTATTTTCTGTACATTTGACAATGTAAAGAATTTGAGAACATATGAGAACTTGGGCTTTTGTTTTGTGGGTTTTTTGGGTTTTGTACTGTGATGCTTAAGTGACTTCTTTGTAAAAGCAGACTGCTCATTTTCACAGAGATTGAGTCATCAGAGTGCTAGCACCCCGGTTTAGAAGGAATGCAAGCTTTAAGGTGCCCAGTGCACTGTTCAGGAGGGATGCTTTTACCTCTAAAAATAATGTTCTTTTTCTATCCCCTGGAAGAGCCTCTTATGAGAGTTGTTTCTGTCACTTAAAATGAAATTTCAGGCCTGCATTAGAAATTACTTCTGACTAATGCTAGTGGTGAAGGCATGCATTTTCAGTGCTCTGCGTTCCTGTGCACGACAGAGGAATAAAGCATGTTCTCCTCGGATGGTGTGGCTATTTCAGGTCTTTCAAGTCATTCATAGTCTGATGGATCAGATCCCTAGTGTTTTTCAGTGATCAGCTTTGTGACTCTTTCCTTGCGAAAGCTGGGTAATCCAGATAGGATTGTAATCCCAGGGGTTAGTTTTCTCACAACTGGATTTGTGTATTAGCATATTCATACTTTATAAGAGGACTCATTTTGATAGAGGCAGATCTGAACACTGGAGTTTCAAAGCTGTGGTCCGTGGAAAGGAGAAAAAAATAGCATTCAGTTTAGGTACTGATACTATGAAATTTTGTGGCCCCTAAGAAATTTTGAAGGTTGGTAGGGTTAATTAGCTCAAAGTTTGAGATCAGTGGTCTAGTAAATGAACTATCATATACTTGTGCTAAAATATATCTCTGATTGCTGTAGCCCCTGGTGTCAGATCCCAGGTCTGAGGGGTTGCACTTCATCATAGATTCCACTGTATTTCTTACTTGCCTGAGCAAAGATCCTGGTTTCTTCAGGAAGGCAGTTGTGTGTCGGGTCGTCTTTCAGTAATTGTTTGCACTGAGCAGGTGCACGGTGTGATGTTCACAGTTCAGGCTGGTAGAGCCACTGGCGCATGCAGCACTTCCTGTTGTGCCTGTACACTTCTGTTTCCTTTTGAAGAAAGGAGGTGGTGGTACGCACCCCAATCTTGGCCCCGTGTGCCCCGAATGTGNAGGTGGGAGCTGCACCTATTGGGTTCACCATGGTGCCAACCCACTGGTAGAGAGGCAGACCAGAGAAACACCCCTAACCGGTTAAACTTGTTTCTGGCTTGGTTTGACCCATCTCCAGATGAATTCAGTGGGATCCTAGGTCTGTTTATTTTTAATTTGAATCAAAACTACATTTCTTTAGCCTATTTCAGAAGTTGCCATTCATCTTACACGAGAACTGAAGTTTTATTAGCTCTATGCAGATGAACCTCTTGTTTGACTGGATTCTAGAAAGCTGTTGCCTGCATCTCTTGCATTTTCTTACTGGCCAGAGAGCTAGCTATAAGGTGGGGATTTTTGTCCATTACAGATAATGTTTCTGACGGTGGAAAAAACCCAAAACTGTTTTCCTTGTTTTTTTGCAGAAATATGCTAAGACTGTGAGCATAAGACTGGCATATGAAAAACAATACTTTCACTGATTCTTTTTTTTTTTTTTTATGTGGTCTTGAAGTTAACTTATGACTTCAGCCCTTGTGTTCTAGAACATAACGAATTTGGCAGAATATCAAAATAAAAGTTAAAAAAATCCCAAAACTATTTCAGGCCTAAGTTACTGGGTTGTTGGTTTGTTCACTTGCTTGTGCATGAACTGATCCTATCCCATACTGCAGCAGCGTTTCTTGTTTTGGAGCCAACAAACCAAATGCCAAAATGGCAAGATTTCAGTTTTTATGTACGTGTAGCGTTAAGGTGCCCTAAGTCTCTTTCACAGCGTGGCCTAAATCACTGTACTATACAAAAAAACCCACGATAACTGGTTTCGGTTGGGTTTTTTGATAATTCCTTTGCCTTGTGGAACAAACACCCAGTTGTCCTAGGTGTCCTGCAAATATGCGTGTTGCCTATGTCCAGGGGTCGTACCAGAGACTGTTACAGAATTAACAAGCAAAGAGTCCAAACAAGCCACCTGACAACCTGACTTTTTTGAGCTAAACTGTAATTTCTTGACTGGATGCTGGACTACAGAAGGGGTGCTGAGCTGGAAGCTAGACAGACGCATGAAGTCCTCCCTACCTGAAGGAACTGTATGTGGATGTAGAAGTTTAACGTCATTGGCAAGAGCAGTAATTAGTTGCACAAATAAAAGGAAACATGTAGAAAGCTTGATAGCTAAGTCCAGAGTGCTTGTAAATGTAATATATGAGCTTCAAGCTGAAGTAAAATTCTTGAAATAAAAAAGGTATGCGAGACAGATGGAATTACTGGAAAAACCCTTTTATCTGCGTCACAAATAGAGTGGAAGATGCAATAGTGAAAGGTTTAACAAGAGATTCTCAAGTACTAGGCTACCCTGTCTGTCATTGCTCTGTGCAGAACCAATACATGCTCAGCTTGCGTTAGGTTGAATAGATCTGTTGCTGTGTATGTCGTACTATATGAAAGGGTTTGTTGATTGACAGGTGGGACCTCGGAAAATCCACAGCATGGTGTGCGCCACAGACAACACAGGTCTGAATTCTGTGTTGATTTATGTGGATAACTCTCCCATGTTTGTGGTGTTGGTTTTGTTGGGTTTTTTTTTAATGTCAACAAAACCAAAGTTTGTGCTCTCGTGGAAATGCACCTTTGTTACAGGCTCCTGAAAGCTATCACACGTGATTATGGGCTGGTTTTATTTTTAACTTTGCTGATTGATCACAATACTGCTAGCACTTATTAATACTGTTTGGACAAGAGCAAGACTCTTGTTTGGCTAGACTTAATCGCATGGGTAGTGGGAGAGCACGGCTGACCCTGAAATGGGGCCATCTCATTCTCTTACACTAAACTCGTTCTGTGAGTTATCGTCACCTTTTTTTTGGCTGAAGCTAAGGCTTACTTTGTATGTACGAATTTTTTTTTCTGCACTCATATTTATGGGGATAGTTGCTGTGAAGAGCTAATGCTGTGTATTTAGTTTCTAACTTACATTTCAATAACTCCATTTGCACAAAATGTTAAACTCTCCTCTCTGCCCCCCCCCCCCAGTCACAGTACAGAAGTAGGCTGTTGATAGCA
>Ga0065711_1052345_pt1 | contig 10000 bp, 7 predicted proteins | sample Hoacrofraction12_FD_59098 | JGI IMG/M metagenome (GOLD analysis project Ga0065711, IMG submission 59098) | Hoatzin crop microbial communities from Cojedes, Venezuela - Epithelial fraction 12 v2 (version 2) | ecosystem: Host-associated > Birds > Digestive system > Esophagus > Crop | place... | reverse complement strand
GGCGGGAGGAGGGCCCCGGAGCGCCCCCGGGACGGGCTGCGGGGCTCCGGTGACCGCGGCCGGTGGGAGCGGCGCCTCGAAACGGCGAACACGGCCGAGAAAGCCCCGGGCGCTACCGCCGGCTCCCTCGGTGCCTCCCGGGGCTCGGGCTCCGCGCTGGCTGCTGCCGCCGAGCAGGGCCGGGGGGAAACCCCCTGACGCCTGCCTGCTTAAATCCGCGGCACTTCTGATGGCGTTTGTGCGTTCAATGCCGGGGTTCCTGTGAAGATCGGTTGTCTCTGAAGGCGGCTGCTTGTTAGCCACCTCTCAAACGCCCGACCGCTGGAAAACAGGGACAGGGACTTAGATGGCGGGTAAACGGGGCTCTGGAATTGAAGTTTTCACCCAGTAGGTTGCCAGCTTCTGAAACAAAACTTTTGGTCACTTATTGTATTAAAGAGAAACATACTGTTAAGTTATATTGAAGGATACGCTGAACAACAGATGGCTGTCACAGGCATAAGTAATGGCATTCTCGGGTATTTACTGCCACTGTATGCTCGACTCTTTTAGCCACAGCAAGTGCAGAAGTGTGAAGGCCAGAACAACTTCTCTGGGGCTCCACTGATCAGATTCTGGCAGGTCAGCATTTTGGATATCCGATTGTATATGGAAAACTGGGAAGTCTTTCAAGATTGCTGACTAGACAAATTAGTTTGGCCTCAGGCAGGGGGATTTAGAAAGGTGTCATGATTTTTTTACCAATTTTGGTAAACTGTCTTGTACTTTTGTTAATAGTTATTGTTCTGGATGCATAAATTATCCGTAAACAAGCATTTCTGCCTAGTATTTTTAAAGCCTGATATATTTTCTTAAAGCAGTGCTGCATAAATTGATTTTACCCCTCTCTGGAAAATGCTAGGAAAGGTAAAACCCCAACAGTCTGAAAAAGTTTATTTGTTAGGAGAGCTCTTTAACCAGCTGCAGTGAGGCAGTGGTTCTCCCTGCCCTGCCAAGGGCTATTTTGAGGGCAGGTGGTAATGACTTCTTGGTATTAGTGAAGGTACTTTAGCTAGAGTGTTTGTGACAGCTCTGAAGAGTGTTTTAAGACACCTAGACCTGTACGGCCAGCTGGAGATCTTAAAGCAACTAAAATCAAGCTCAGTAGTGTCTGTGGTGCTTCAATAATTTGTGCTTTTTCTGAAAAGTACCACTTGACGGGCGTCTGGTTTGTTCTGCACCGAGTCAGTTACTAGTACAGATGTTCAGCGCCTTTCCTCCCAAAGGCATACCGCAACTGTTCGCACGGGCAGAGCAGAAGTGCAGTTAGGTTCAAACAACGTGCCTGTAGTCCGTATCTTCACGTGAGCGAATGGGTACTACTACATACCTGTAGTACATATCTTTCCATGTGCAAATTGAAAACATCCTTTTATGTGGTTTCTAGATGGGCACTCAGCTAGAGCTTAATAAAACCGGACGTTGCTACACTGCAAACAAGCAGTGATGCTCATGTTACTGACTGGCTAGCAGTGTGTTTGTCTTGCAGACATCGAAGAACTTTACAAGCTTCCTGTATTTATAGGAAGTTTTGTATTATCCCCACCCTGTGGCTAGGGACACACTGAGGGCAGGTGGGGTAAGTAACTTACCCAGTTCACGACTTTGTTTTGTTCACTCAGTTCATGACTTTAGCCTGGTATAACTTGATAGCTAGCAGGCCTTAAACTAGCCAGAGCTATCAATAAGTGTTGTATGTAATTACCATTAGCCTGTTGCTGGCATAGTGGTGTGATGTTCTCTCATGTAGACAGAACCCGGGTCTTCAGAAATGGCTGTGTGTGCTGTTGTTACTCATGCATCATGAAAAATTACAAAAAGTTAATTTATGAAAACCAAGCTTCATCTGTGTTCCCTCTTTCTCCAGGCTGTACTGAATGTATACGTCGCCTTTTGTTCCAGGTACAGAGCATGGAGAATGATGAACTTCCGCCAGAGGATGGGATGGATTGGTGTGGGGTTGTACTTGTTAGCAAGTGCTGCAGCTTTTTATTACGTCTTTGAAATCAATGAGACTTACAACAAACTAGCGCTGGAGCACATTCAGCAACACCCCAAGGAACCACAGGAAGGAACCACATGGACGCACTCCTTAAAAGTACGACTGCTATCCTTGCCTTTTTGGCTTTGGACTATAATATTTTTAATACCATATTTACAGGTGTTCTTGTTCCTCTATTCCTGTACAAGAGCTGACCCCAAAACTGTCGGCTATTGCATCATTCCTATCTGCTTGGCTGTTATTTGCAATCGTCATCAAACATTTGTGAAGGCCTCTAATCAGATCAGTAGATTACAACTGATTGACACTTAGCTCAATTTCTAGTTTCCGTAGCTGTTTTGAAGCAATTGCATATGCCTGATCTAATCACAAGACTGAAGTTCTGAGCGAAGGCTGGAAAGAGTCTTTTCTTTCAAACTGTTAAGCAATGAAGAGAGTGACTGTTTTCTGTTAAAAAACAAAACAAAACCTAACTTCAAAGGTTTTTAAATATGGGTCTATCAAAATGGCCAGAGGGGGAGAGCCCTGTGTGACAGTTGATGGAAGTATTCCTCATTTTGCCTTAACGATGCAAAATTGCAACACTCCATCTAAAACGTCTTGTGGGGAAATAAGTTTCTGGTCCATGACTTTACTCCTCTGTGCAAAGAAGTGATTTCCTATGTTTTCCCTTGGAGTAAAATCAATGAAAATATACTTCTTTTGTGGTAAATGTAAAAGGAAAAAAAAATAGAACATGATTATAAAAGCTGCTCTTAACATAATTATTTTCTTTTTGTTTTTTTTTTTAAGTAATTCATATCTACATCAGTGCTTGTTTTGAATGAATTTTTTAAAAATAAGTTTAGATATGAATACAGGAAGCAAAAAATTAAAGTTTGTGCGAACCTTTAAAGAGGAAAAAGGTACTTTTCCGTGGTAGTGTACTTTTTTCAGTGACCACAACAGTACCACGTTGTAGCAGGTAGGGAGCGAGGAGTGGCATAGGCCTGGAGGTTGGTGCTTTAAACTCTTTCCTATGATGTCAAAAGCAGCTTTTGCTGGCATTGGCCTATAGTCTGCACAAAACTTCATTTGTGTTTCTTTCTCCTATCTATAGCAATCTCCTTTGATAAAATTATAAGTGATTGGAATTTATTATCATTCTGATTTCACTCCGGACATGATGCAAAACCGTGTTGTGGGGGCACTGATGTATTAGGAAAAAATTTTAGATTTGGGAAAGTTAACTGGTATTAGGTTGGGGGGATGCTACAAACAGGTTGTAAGACAGATAAACATTTTTCTTCCAGAAATTTGAAGAAATAAGATACCTCCTTGTTCTTGCAGTGAATGCAAATCTCTTTGGTCATACTAAAATTCCACTGAGATTTCTTACCATACTTTCAACCTCTGTTTTTCAGGGCTATTTTGGCATAGCATTTAATTCTAACTACTGGATTGTCTGTTTTGAATAATATCGAATCTGTTCTTTTTTCTTGGCTTTTTGTGTTTGTTCTTGGAACAACCAAATTATTGAACCAGCCGTGATGGAAATAACTTTCTGAATGTGAAAACAGGGCAAAATACGCCCTTCAAAAGCATTAGGCCCAGAACAATTACAAATGAAATTCCTCGATCATCATTTCAATTGTATGTGATTGTCAGTACTGAATCATCACAAATGCTAATCTGTTTCTGACTACTTTAAGGGAATCCTGGAGAATATCGGCTTTCTCTTGCTTTGGAAAGAGAACACTATTTTCAGTGTCGCTGTGTTTAAGCATGGTAGTTCCAACACCTTAAACTTTCTGTTTGCATTTGGAGATATTTTGAGACACTGGTTTCAAATGCCAGCATTGGTGCTAGGACCTGAAAACACAATGTAGCCTTTACAAGAAGGTTTTGAGTTCTAAGTGCAATAGGAGGAGGAGGAAGAAGCTGCCATCTTAATATGCTGGAGTAAGAATGAAGTATCAGCTCTGACTTGTAGTATCTTTGGGAGTCAGAGCTTTTAAGTTGTGTTGTTTCCCAACTTTAAAAATCACCATCCTATTTATCTATAAAATAAAAATTTTTCAATGTTTATAAACAGAAGTCTGTTAATGCAGATGTAATACATACTGATGGTTTTATTTTTTTTGCGTATGTTTATTGCTGGATTGCAGTGCTGGCAGTCAGCTAGCTGCTGTAGCTTACTCCCCTGTCCTTCCCTCAGTGTATGTTGGGTTGGTCTTTTCGTTTGTCCTTTTATGCTCTGTGCCATGTCTGTAGCCTGAGGTTTTGGGGCTGGCTGGATTCAACTGTGTTCTTTTGTCATTTCTCTGCCTTTGTGTAACAGGGAGATACCTCTGGCGGGACTATGTTTTTAACTACTTCTGTAGTTTTTAAACTGAGCTGTTGTGTCTAGATGGAGTTACTTAAGAAGAAGAACGTAAGAGGAAGCATCAAAAATAGAAAATGATAGGGAGAACTGCCTGAGTGTCTGTTGTACAAGCATGTGGCCTGCAGCAAATTCATCAGCATGCCTGACACGGTGAGCCAAGCTGTCTGGGTGTGGAGCACGTGCTGAGTGCAGCAGTGACTTGCCGAATGGAGGTTTGTGTTCGTAGACTTTTCCGTCAGAAGCCTGGTTTTGGATTCAAGCTGGCTCAAGCGTGAGCTTTACAGCTAACAGAAAGACACACAGTCTAATTGCAGCAAATGCTGTCTCCGAGTGTTTGAGCTTGAGGTGGAAAGCGGCAGTGGAGAGAAATAGTATAAACTGTTAACATAGCGCATAGGAATACTAGCAGTAGGCGGGTTTGGCACCAGTGGAACATCAACAGGTGAAGTCTTACCCACAGAATGAGTAAAGGAAGGACTATCAAAATTAATGATTAAATTGCTTTTTACTGTAGTCTTTTAAAAGAGGTAGTAAAATTACTTTAAGCTTGATTATCCTGAATATTTCTAGGTAGTGTCAAGGCTAATTAGTTCTCAGTCACAGAAGATAATTGCCTGTAACACAAATTGACATAATCTACAAGCTTTGGGGATAATCAGGCTCAAAGAAGTTTTACAACCTCTTTAAAGACTACAGTACTTCTCAATTAGTTCTTGATTGTATGTGACATAATAGCACAAATCTGTTTCTACAGCAATGGCATTAATAAAAGATGTGAGACTAGCTTATACTAGAACCTGCCTCATACAAATCTACTTAGTTCTTTTCACTGAGTGGGCAGAAAAGATGAGCTGCTACAATTTCCACTTAGGGGTGGGAAAGCTATTTTTACTCATGTTCTTTTAACTTAAAATGAGTTAACTCAGACGTGATCTTGAAGAGCTTCCAAAAGCAGAAGCAGTAATAATAGAGGCAGTAATGAAGTCCTCAGAAGACTGCAAACCTCTACCAGCTTAGCTGTCATTCAGAGCTTTAATTTTCTGCCAAGAAAGTGAGTAGCTGTAGTACAAGGTTGCTTAACATTTATCTCTGTGCCACCTACCCTGGATTTCTTTTTATTGTGTTTGTGTCACAAGATAAATCTTTGTCAGACTGCTTGAAGATCACTTTTGGCCAGTTTGAGCATTAGTTTCATTAGCGGCTCAACCATCACCTGACAGTCCCTTCCTGTCTCAGAAAAACGCCTGCCACTTTTTTTTTTAAGTGCTGCTGAGCCTGTTCTTCACTCTCTCCAGTGGGAGAGTGGGTCCAGTGGTGGAGAGCATAACTTCAGGCTGCAGCCCTTCAAACTTGGATGGAAGTAAGTTGCAACAAAATGTGTTCCTTATGAAGCACGTTTCTTCCAGCAGCGAAGCAGAACTGCAAGCTTGGCTTCTTTTTTAATTAAAAGTATGAGGATTGACTTCTTATCCTTAGAACAAAACTTCCCAGTTTGTGCAGGATACCTATTAACTCCCCTTATTTTCTCTGTCTTCTTAACAGGATGCTCCACAGTTTATCATTCTGTTAGTTTCTAAAAAATGCTTTTTGCGTGCCAGTCTTGGATGTTAACCTCTTTTCTACATATGATCTAATGCATGAAAGCAGTTTTAATAACTTTATTGAGTAGTTAATTCGTAAGAACTGACTCATCTTAGCTCTCCTTAAAGGTGGCCCTATGGTACAGGTTTCTTGTGGAAAGAACGTGCTACAGCTACAAGAAGGTACTTCTGCTCCACTTTCAGTCCTCAAAGTCCATGACTAGTCCAGTAAATTTTGGCTGTGCACAAAACCACTGCTCACTTGTTTACGCTGCTGAGTGTTAACCTAGTTGCCATACGTTAAGCCCCATGATACATTATTAAGTCCTAACTGCCAGATTGCTGTGTATTTTAAGGAGAATTTGGTATCTGTGGGAACTTGTGTATAAATTAACTCTTAAGCTAGAATGAGTGGGAATTACACAGGGGCTGCAATGGGTGAATCGCATTCAAACCCTTTTAATGAAAATTATGAGAGTGAATCTCTCTCCTAGGAACTAGGAGGGGTCTTGGCACTTTTAGACAATGCCCTGATTATTGGGCATAATGGGATTGCCCCCTTTCCTTCACAGAACCTGCTGAGTGCCTAATACATACCACACTTGTGATTTTAAACTTTTTTTTTTTTTAAACACAGAATGCTGCAACTTCTTAAATTCCTTTGCGAATTTAGCCTCAAAGTTGTTTGAACCAGCAAATTCAGTATTTCAAAGCAGTAACAACAGACTATGTCATACCATCCCAGTCTATGTGAAGGAGACTTGCTTTCACATTTTTGATGTTCTGTTTTACAACTAGGAAAAAGTAGTTGGTTCCCATCTCAGTACTACCAAGAATTTGAGTGTCACTTCAGCTTTTTTAGTTCAATAGAAACATACCAGTGTTCTCCCCCCTTTATCAGAAAGGAAATCCATCTTTTGGCCAGAAAAATTAAGTCCTATTAGCAAGACATACAAACTATACTAAACAGCGCAGAGGTGGTGAACTGGGCTTGTTCTGTGCCAGCCTGAAGTTTGGGTGAGGTACAGAAGCACTAGCGTTATCTCAGAGATGAAGACTATGCCATCAAGGCTAATCTACTGTCCGCCTAAAACGCAGGGGACACAGCTGACTTACAACATGCATGAAGCGTCACCCTCCAGGACAGCTTTGTAGAAGTCATTGCAGTGTTCTCCACACACATGAACCTTCAGCTCTTCTGCCTTCAGAAAATTTTGAGGCCTCTCCCACAGCTGTGAAAAAAACTGTATGCTTCTCTGACTTGGTTGCTTGGAAGAAGGGTCCTGCAACCAGTGAGCAACAGCAGGTAGTTCTGTTGCTCCATGTACCTTCCACATGTGGCTAGAGGACGGTACAGGGAGTGGGAGACTGCAGTCCTTCTGGGGGAGAAAGGGGCTCCCCAGAAGGGGTTCAGAACGCAGCTGCAAGGTAGGTCCTAAAACAGATATGGAGGGAGAAAGGGAAGAAAAAAAAACCACCCAAAATGACACCAGAGCTTTCTGTGCCTCGTTACCTTGCAGCAGCTCTCAGAGAAGCCATGTTCTCTGTAGAAGATTCAGGGCACTTGTGTCACAAACAAGCCTACGGCTTGAAGTTCTTCAAGGCCCCATGAAGCTCCAGTGCCCTCTTCGTTGTTTAAAAGTTTTGTGGCCACAGTAAGGACTAGAAAGTGCTTCATTAAAAGTAAAACCTGAGTGGCTGTTCTTGACCCAGTGCACACCGATCTCTTCTGGAGCTCAGGCGCGGCATGTTGCTGTGTCCAGGCTGACACAAAAAACAAGCATGCCGTTACTGGGGTATTACCTGCATTTACTCCCACGCTAGTGAAGTTAGGCTTCGTTGCTTCAGACCAGAGGTTTTCAGCCTTTGACTTGCCAATGGACCATTTACACAAAGTTTATATATAAAGACCACATATCCATGCTTAATGTTAAATGTTGTTTTTCAGCCACCCCACAGTTCACAGCATTGTTCGGGTGTTTCAGACAGCAGTCTGGAAGCAGTGTGGGGGGGAACACCACTTGGATGTAGCTCTACAAGCAGCTTCCAAAGCTGCAGAACAGAGCTCGTAAGCGGTGCAGGTCAGAGGAAGGAGCCCTTCTGATGCGTTTATCAGCCTCGGGTTTTTGTACTAAATGTTGCCTTTGCCATTTTGATAAGCCACTTCCTTCAAAAAATTATCATCTACCCTAAAACACTTTAAGCATTTTATCACTTTAAGAATTTGCAACCTGACAAGAGATCAGAATTAATTTGTATAATTTTTTTCTTACCCTAGGTCCTCAGCAACTAAAGCTCCCTAGTCTTCAGAGCTGGGCTTTTCTCCTCAGTTACACCTCTGCTGTATCTGCTAACAGAATAATGGGTGTATGAATTTCTTAGAGTAAGAGTACATAAAAGTGTCCAAAATATGTTTTCCAACTTTTTTTTTGCACTATTTCAAATGAATGCAGACAATTTTGTGCCCATAAAAATTTGCCCATAATTTATTCTGATGCTTTGTCCTCCAAACATAAGTCTCAAAATTTGCTCAGTGTGCACAATACATAAACAAACTAGGCCAGTGGAACACATGAAAATGAAAAAAAAAAAAATGCTTTTCACACTATTAAATGTAAGTCAATTTCTGCTAGAGAAAACTCCCGGGCCCCACAATAAGCTCTATGGACTGGCTATCAAGAGTCTTTTACGCCTGTTCACAGAAGCATGCACCAAAAAAACCCTGGGAATTAAAGTAACACCCAGGAAGCACTGACAACCTTCCCCTTGCAGGAAGCATCCGTTACCTTAATGACATTCCACACGCTGCACTGTCCTCAGAGCAACAAGCTGCCTGGGCAGAGGGACTGCGTCATGCCGGTTTATACAGCCAACAACTGTCACATACAACATACTCGTAGGTGTTACGGCAACAGTTATGCTCTCCCCCCACCTGCAGCAACTAGTGTAGAACCCTACTATGTTTCCCCTAGTTTCTGCCCAAAGTTTGGTTTTTATAAAGCATCTCAAAAAAAAAAACCACCTAATTTCCTTTTTTCTTCTTTTTTTCTTCTTTTTTGAGCAAATGTTGAGAGTTCTGCACAGGCAGAATATTAAGTTCTGGTGTTCACTTTATTTGACTTAGCTACTGAATGAGCCAAGAAATCAACCTGGATAAAACTCCGTGATGGAAGAAATTGTATAAAGATTGGCTGCTGCATGAAAAAAAAGAAAAAACATTTGGAGAAGACAGACAGCGGGTTTTGAATTGTGTAATATTAATTATCAAAATCATATTGACTTGTCACCTTCCTGGCTGTCACTACAAGCGAGGATTTTTTGAAACCAAGATTCCCAACTCTTTCAGTCTACTTTGTCCATGACCTTTTCCAGGAAAACACACGAGTGATGGGCAACTAGATTAAACCTTTCAGATGACAGGGAGAAATCATCTTCCATTGTACAGGACTGCCCAGGAACGGACAGGGTCACATCTGTGCTGGTGTTTTTCACTGATTTTAAGTACTACAGTGGCCTGACGTTGCTTTATCTCCAAACAAGTAAGAGTTGTCTTGTGCCGCTCCGAGATCGTGGCTGACAAAATAACCCTTCCCAGATGCAGTTTGGTGGAGGCCACGCGCAGAAACAGTGTGACCTGTAAAAAGTTGCTGAAAGCGCAGCAGTCAGAGGGCTCGCGAGGACGGGTTTGTATCGGTTACCTGCTTTACCACAGACTCTCCCCAGCGTCGCGCCGGCAGCGCGGGGCACCCCTTCCTCACGGCGTCCATCCGCACCCCGCTGTGCGGGATGGGCGTGGGGGGCGACCCGCAGGCTCGGTCTCCCGGGCCGCCGTCAGGGCTGCTGCACCTTCGTCCGCTTTGCGGGCGGGTCACCGGCGCCCGCCTTCGCGTCGAGGCTGTTGTCATCTTCGTCTTCATCTTCCTCATCCTCCTCCTCCTCCTCGTCGTCGTCCCCGTCCTCGGCACCACCTGCCAGGGCCCGGGCGGGGCGCGGGTGAGCGGTGGGGCCGCCGGG
>Ga0065711_1014430_pt1 | contig 10000 bp, 5 predicted proteins | sample Hoacrofraction12_FD_59098 | JGI IMG/M metagenome (GOLD analysis project Ga0065711, IMG submission 59098) | Hoatzin crop microbial communities from Cojedes, Venezuela - Epithelial fraction 12 v2 (version 2) | ecosystem: Host-associated > Birds > Digestive system > Esophagus > Crop | place... | reverse complement strand
AGAAGGAGACTCCAGAACCTCCCTGGGCAGCCTGTTCCAGTGCTCCGTCACCCTCAGAGGGAAGAAGTTCTTCCTCATGTTCAGACGGAACTTCCTGTGCCTCAGTTTGTGCCCATTGCCCCTTGTCCTGCGCTACACTGAATTATGTCAGATGAGACCGTGGAGCTGAACAGCTGCAGATATAAACTCCTGAAGTCCTACTGCTGACTGTAAAATACAACAAATTGCATCTTAGCAAAGAGAACAAAAAACAGTGGCTCAGTCTTGGAACTTTGTTGCAGTCTGTTAAAGAAATGCTGGTTCTAGACACCGCAGGTATAACTGCAAACAGCAGATTGGCCAGAATTTGGTTAATAATTACTTATTAGATTAATAGTAATCTCTATTCTTTATCCATTTATTATTCTCTTCTCACATGGACAGCTCAAACTGAGTGATTAAATAATGACAATCTGCACTAACTTCAATGGACAATTGTATTTGGACTTCTCCACCACATCTTTCCTTCCATGTGTCGCAGCGACTCGTAGGAGGAAGGGAAATCGTGTGGACAATCTGACTTTTTTTTGTCAGGAAGAGAGACACATAATTTTCTGCATTGTGTAAAACAAAGCAAACTTCTGAATCTCTGACATTTTCATGCTGAATGTCCCCATACCGTCTACTGAGATGGTCTAAATGTCTTGGTTTAGAGCGGAACTACTCAGTTCATTTAATTGCAGTTCACTGGATAAATTTATGGAGGTCACCTGGGTGGAGAGCAGTCTGCTGGCTCCAGGTCTGCCGTGGGGACAGGCTCTGCATACCAGTCTCGCAGCAGGCAGGAATCGCTCCCCAGCTGCCCGCAGAGGGGCTGGGAGACGGGCAGAGAAATACAGGCTCTCCTGGAAGGAATGCGGGAAGAATCATGAGCCTGGGGATTTGATGAGACTTCAGGGACGTTGTGTAATAGAAATGGTGCAGAGACCTCAACTGAGCTGAAAAAATAAAAATATTCTATTTCAGTTCTCAATGACCTGAAAGTAAATATCTCAATAAGATTGTCTCTTTTTTTATTAGGAGGAGGGTAAAATTCTCAGAGACAATTTCAGTACTGGAGAAACACTTTTTCATTCAACTGAAATCAAACACCCAGAAAAAAGCATTCAGTCAAAGAAAATTATTCTTTGTAGCTGCCATGAGCAGAGCATGAGAAGGGAGTTAAACTTTAGGGGCGTCGGTGTAGTGAATCAAATGTACAGCCTGGTCTCCTCAGTGCTGAGCTCAGTTTTAAAATTCCTGTTCTTTTATAGCCCGCCCCCCCCCCTCATTTTTCCAAAATGTACAGATGCGTTCAAAGGAAGGAGGACGTAGTGATGGAAATGGTGTTTGTGCATTGAGACCACCAGCATTAAAACCCTGAATTTTGTTGGTTTACCCCAATCTCAGTTTGTGGTTCCAGGCAGCCTCCTGGGCTGTAATGAAAACAGCAAGAGCTGTGTAAACCTCCTTGCTGTCCTCTTTTCTTCAGAGGTGTAACAGGACAAAAGTTGTTTTGGCTTCGTCATGTCCCCTAAACTGGCACGGTAAAGTGTATTTTCCCCATATGAAATCTGTTAACTAGCAGAAAAAGGAATCATTATAATTAGCTTTTCTTTAGACCGCGTTCTGATTGTTTAAGATGTGAGGAATTTTCCCTCGCACATTATTTGCTTTTACCTCCATACAGCTAATATTCTACTTAACAAAGCTGATACATAAACTACTTTCAATGGCTTTTCAGCTGTTAACATTGCGAAGAACTTAATTAGGCATAGTGAATTGCAAACGACCTTGTGGATCTTGTAATGCCTTCTGTAAGACTATTGCCATCCTGCAGTAGCCACGTGTTCCTCAGCACTGCTTTTTCTTTCACCTTTAATAGCCATGAATATAATTTAATATGGAATAGCTGTGTAATAATCTAAGTGCAGGCTGTGACTTGTTCAGTACAGTGAGGTGATTATGCCTTGGACTGTAAGACTTTTTTATGTAAATGCATGATTTAATTAAGAAATGTGGAAGTGAAAAAGAAAAAAAAACACCAGGCAAATGGTACAACAATATATGCACAGCTCCTCCTCCAAACAAAGATGATTTATAAGCATGTTCTGGCTAGACACATCTTAGCAGTCTGTGGTCTGAGCAACCAAAAAAAGCACTGAAGAGTTGAAAACCTGTGTTTTGAGAGGAGAGGGAAGAGGGTTTAGAGGTCAGGGACACAGAGAAATCTCCCAGAACACCTGGGACTCATTCACAGCAATGATGTTCCTTAGGACCAAGGTTTTCAACCTCGATGACATACTGTAAGTGGAGAGATGGAAAAAAGAAGAGCTTCCTAAAGTTAGCTCAGAGGTCCCAAAACATAATGAGTAAATATTAGTTATCTCTGATTTTATTAGATTCATATAGTATGAGTTTTTAGTAGGGGAAGAAAGAAGGAATAAATCATACAATGAGACTGTGAAAATCTGCATGAAAAAGTGGTCTTCTACCTCCAGATGGGCTTTGCCTGCTTTTTGGAAGTGGCGCAGTCTTCCTGATCCCTTGGGACCATTTCCCAAGTAACCAAGTCCTACATCTGGAATTGTACTGCTCTGTGTGTGTGCTCTGAAACCCCTCTCTTGCTAACCACGCTATTCATCCTAAACCCATACTGATCTGCATCTGGAAATTCCAATTTTCTAATGACACTCTGATATTTCCTTCTTAAAAGCACGCCACTGCCCTTGTCTTGACTGGGTTGCTTCACTAGGATCCTTATGCCATTATCCAGTTGAAAATTTTGATCCTAAGTCAAAGCTCGCGCAGTCCTTCATAGCCGCCGTCTACAAATTCCATCATGCAAGCCATTTAGAAAGTATTGAATAGAACTGAACCCAAGACTAAATCCTGGGGGAATTCATTTGAAATGTCCCCTGAATTTGACAACAAAACATTGATCATGCCCACCATATGGTGGTTTCATCTAAAACCTCACTTTTCAGCTTCTGAAAATGTCATGTAAGGCAGCATCAGAGAGATACCTTATTCAATATGTCTCACAGTACCACAGCAAAATATACAACATCAGCACCCTCTCGGTATTCAGAAACAACCTTCTTCTAATGACTGAGTCAAGATTTCAAAGGGAGCGGTGCGCAGTGAGGTCTCCTTTGATCGAGCCGTGGGAGCAAGCAAGCTTTCTGCAAGGTCATGGTGTCTCTGTACGCACACTTCTCAGACATTTCCCCACAGTCTGTGTCTCAGGCTGAGGGCTCCCATGTGCCTTATCCATAGATCCTTGGCTGGTGACTGGTGGGAACCTGTGTGATTATCTCACCAGATTTGACCTCTACTCAGACCACATAAACCCGTGCTTTCTAAAAAACAACGATCAAAAGCTTGTGGAGCTGCTGGCAGCATAGACTGGGGGTATATATTTGATTTGAGAAGTACAAAGAAAGCAATTTTTTAAAAGTATCCTATTAGATGGTCATGATTTCAAAATTTCATGATCCCTGCACTGGAAGCTGGTGCAGCTCTTTGGAATGAACTTTTTATTTTAATATAGCTCCTATTCATGTTATGATGAATGCAGAAATGGAAGCTAAACTCAGGAGTCAGGAGACATCATTGAAGAAAAAAAAAATCAAGAAATGTCATTTCAACAACTCTCAGGCTGATGTGCACAGGAGATAGCTTTTTGTCAAGACAAAATTCTGGATTGTAATGCATAAAATAGTACTAGAATATAAATCTTGACAAAACAATCAGTCTTGTTTCTAGTATGAAATGCAGTTTGCAGCGTATTAAAATTCCAACAAGCTCCATCTGCTTAAACTGTGCTTCCTTATAATTTAATTACACAAGGTATCCGTGCCTGAGTCATTAGCAGCCTTATGAATAATGTGATTCATTAGCAGTGGCCTACATGTGCTGTTTGTTTCTTTTTTCCCTGAGATGTATATCGGTTACTTACCAAGATTTATATTTTGACACTCTCCATCTGGGCTATTCTCATACAATTTTCCAGAACTTATTTGTTCTATTTCAGTGAGTGAGGCATGCTGCAATCTTTCTCTGAGGTACGGGAACAGCTTTACAAATGCTTAGACAGATGTGTAGTTCCACGGTGTTAGCAGAGTTGCATTTTCTCCAAATAAAACTGCCTTTTTACAACCACAAGCATTATTCTCCTTGTTTCTGTTCGTACTGCTTCAGTCAATATTTTGACTCTTTCTCTTCCTGAATTTGGATTGTACCTTTGCAGACAGGCAGCTAAATAAATAAACGAATACATTGCATTCTTGTGGACAGGCAGTATTGAAAAATTAGACATTTCCTAAAAATGTTTAAGCCATACATCTGCACAAAACAAGCAAACAAGTTAACAGTTTCAAGAAAATTTTACATAGTTCAAAACATGACCTGTCCCAGTGGCATTAAGTTTGTGTGTTTGTTTCTTTTGAGCGTTATCTCTTCAAGTAATATATACGTAATCACGTTAAGACTTCAAGGACTTTTACAGGAGAGCAGGGCATCACTTCACTAAATTTCAGAGAGGAACGATTGCTAACTCAACTCTAGTCATGGTACCAGGGTCTGTTCTCATGCACGTTTCCCCATTCATTCAGCATTCTGTACATGCCAAACATCATCCAGGAAGACAGATTTAGTCACTGGAAATGAGACAAAAAGATGTTTTCCAGCAAGTCTTACTGCATATTCACACTGTTGTACTTCCACTGAACTATTTCTGTTGGCTGTGGTTGAGGGCAGGATGCTGCAGTAGGGGACATTTTGTTCTGAAACGATTCAGCCAAGAAGAGTTTTACATAGCTAATCTGATTTTTTTTTTTCATGGTTGATTAGAGATAAGATTGCTGGNAATTCAAACATTTTCTAGTGCCAGGACTGACTTGTTGTATGNGCAGNTGACACCACACCGAGCAGGGATGACTTCTGGNCTTCCCTTCCAGGTCTCTTCGTGATGCCACGATGCAAAGCATCATTCTGTCCATCCAGCAGGAATGCATCTAACAAACTGTGTGTTGCTGCCCATAGTCCTCCTTTTTCAAATGCCAACATCATCACACACAGAACAGGCCCCAAGACATGAACTATCCAGATGTTAGAAACTTCCCCATTGTCAAAGCCAACAGCGGGTGGCACAGAGAGGAGTCAGTTGCATGAAGACTGGGGTTCTGGTCTAGCCCTGTAAACCAGGATGAAAAAGGAAGGCAAATCGTATTATTTGATGAAAAAGTGCCAGAGTTGAAGTTGGAGAGAATTTCTTCTTACAAGTCAAACCTATTTTTGTTCCTGCACCTGGTGGAGAGCAGAATTCCTCATGCCTTAAGGCGTAAAGGCATCTTAACAATGACTTTAACCTGAGTAGATGCAGCACATTCTGCTTCTCACAAGGTAAATTTTTCAAGAAGGGTGACAAATCAGAAGGGCTGAAGTAGCTGGCAGTCAAGCCAGACTGATGTTCTTACAGCCTCTGTTGCAAACATGCCGCACACTCTTTACACAGCTGAAAGTCGGTCTCTGCAGAGACAGCAGAACACGGACAGTCCCATAATTTGTCCCTGAAGTCCGCTGTTTCAAGGAGAGATATAGGTATCGTAAAAGCACAGTGGATCTCTCAGATCCTCATCAGACTACACTCTCAAGCAATTTCATGCCTATTAATCTCTGGATATAATTATTCACCTCCAGGAGAGGTCCCAAGCAGTGGTCATGTCTGGGGATCATTGCAAGAGGCAATGTTGCTGTAAGTGGCTTCAGACGGAAACCTTTTGCTTTCTGGAAAAACCTACACATTAGAGTTGTTGACAAATTAAGGGGTGATAAATTGGGTCTGAATCATCACCAATAACCTATTTGCTCTGTAAATGCAACACTTGTTTCTTGCTAAAATTTAGGCATTGAAATAGCAGAGCCCTTTCTGGAAAAAAAGAGCAAGTACCTCTGCTTTCCAGCAGCCGTCACACGACGGACAGCAACAGCTTGAACCTACAGCCTCTCAGTGACTCTAAGTTAAATGTCTTGGCTGATCGGACGGTTTTGTTACGTTCACCTGATGAACACAACATCTGTACAGATATTCTTCCAAGAACATTTCATGTGTACGTGCTTTGAGAAGCAATGGAGAGAATGCAATAAATATGGTAACTAGCAGGTGATGAGGAATCTGATGAAAATAAATTCAATAGGGCTATGAAGACTAGATGAATGTCTTAGTACATATATAAATCTTCTGCACTTTATTAAGTCCTGCAAAGATTTATTAAATTTTGTGTGGCTTAAGAAATACAAAAGAACTGTAATATTAAGAGAGAGGGGATTGCATATAATTCACATTTTAATAATGGTCAAATGGGTTGATTATATCTTTTCTGATATGATGAATATTACAGAATATTATATGAACTAATATTTGTGGAAAATTTATGCAACTCAAAGGTGTTCAGATAGCTGAACATTAAACTCTAAAAATTAATAATTTTTGTAGCCTTAAATATCTTTGGCATCAAGGTTTCTACTTTAAAAGCGTATGATTTCAGCACTATTTTTACCAGAATCACTATTTTTTTTTTCGTGGAACATTAATTTATACATATGCACATTTATGAACAGTGTGAAGTTTTGATTCCTTCCCATACAGTGTAAACGTAACTCTGTCACGTTTCTTCCCAGAGTGTTACGGCAGGGTTGGGACCAGATGCGAGCAATGAGCATCTGATCATAGATACGTGCAACAGGGGCTTCCCTCCAAGCAGGAGAAGGTAACATTGACTGTGTGGCACCCTGAGAGAGACCAAAGCAGTGCTCCGCAGCCAGTGCTGTGAAGACCACATCCAGAGAACTCCCATATGAGGAAGCAGAAAGGGGAAACAGCAACATAAATAGCTAGCCACAGTCAGTTAAGGTGTAAGGCAACGAGTGTACAAACGGCAGTGAAAATACGTGGATGAGTAACGGTTAGATCTTGTAGGTGTTTTGCTTGGAAACATCTCCTGGAGTTCTATGGGAAAGCAAGATGCCACATACTCTAAAAAGACTCTATTCAACTAGGATGTGCACTAGAGCTGCAAAAAAAATAGTGCTGAAAATATAGAACTGCAAGGCAAAATGACTATTTGAAAATACCCCATCATATTGAAAGAAAGCAGCTATCAAGCTGGTTTTCCTGTGTCCTCATAGCTTTGTCTGAAAAAATCAGTAAGAGCCAGATTCTGCCTTCAGACACAAAGTGCATGGACACACACCACTTCAGCTGGTCCCTTCCAGCTGCTCGGGTGGACGGGCTTAGCCAGGACTTTTGAGGAAACTCCACTGAGAGAGAGCAGGCCACCTTGCAAGCCTTGCTTTGCTGGAGGGTAGGAACTTACCAACCAACATGCCGGGCCATTTGGTACACAGTAACACTTGTCATCAAAAGCAGCTGACATTTTCAAACCTCCACTTACATCACAAACAGCTTTGGATAAAAAACTAACCTTTCTTAAATATTCCTGGTAGCAAGAAAGTTTACTGGATGACTATGGGACCTCTTGATAAGGAAGAGGAAATGAATTGATTGAAGGATGGTGTAGTAGCTGGAAGTGAAATGATAGGTTTTCAATTCGCTGTTCCATTTAAAACACAATGCAAAATTTCTTTATCCAAGGGCACTTGTCACAGGAGCTTAGAATGAGGCCTTGACAGAGGCTGAAGTCTCTGAGGAAGCTAGGAAAAAAAAAACATGAGAAATTCAAGGGGAATAAACCCTCAGGAGTAGAAATTCTGAGGGTTCTGAAAAAAATAAATTACAAAGTAATAGGGATAATGGGAAATAAAGTCACATTTCTTTGCTCTGGTGAGATATGATACACAAGAGGACTACAATGCTAACTTCTTTAAAGAGAAGACATATAAAATAAGTTATGGACATTAGCATATTACATTAATATCACCGAATGCATATTGCCAAATTATCTCTGTCCAGCACAGATAACTCCACATGTACTTGTTGTTTAAACATTTGAGAAAAGTTATTTTCTCTGTAAGTTCTGAAGGTCATTCACATTCCTTTCTTCTTCAGAAAAGCATAAAAAATACAAAATCCAAGAGTAGGTCACTGCTTCTCTGCAATATTAATAGACAGATGTCCCAGATGTGGTCTCTATATTTGAGTACATTTAAATGTGTGATTTTGGAAACTTGTACACTTGAACTATAAAATGCATCCATTAATATCTGTGTATGTGTTAATGGTATGATCCTGTAATGTATATTATGTACGAACAATTAGAAGAGGCGATTTCATAAACTCATGAAAAATTACATTATTTTTGTTACACAAAGAGATTTTGAATCCAGGAGTGTCCAGAAAAGAGGTCAACAGCAACAAAAAATCTTAGTAAGGACAACTTCTCTGTACTGATACGAGGTTATGGACCACCCCAGTGGCAACAAGCACGTGAGTTAATTTAATCCACTGTTTGCAGAGTTAGACGTATTTTCTCTGAATTTATCATGAAAGACACATGCAAAAGATTGCACACTCGCAGATGGAGGCAGGGATGAAACTCTACTGACTGGTTGGCCAGGTGGTCTAATCCAGGAAAGGAGACACCAACCTTGCCTGCATAGTTACCGATGTCTGTGAGGCTAGCCAAGAAAAATGCTTGTCAGGACGTGATTTGGCAAGATTTGGCAAAATCTTCTCAAATGTCTATGGAACAACAAGGATCATGTCAGTGGTGTCAGGGACTTGATGGAGAGTTTTGCCCTGGTACTTTCAGAGAAGCTGGAGGTGGTTGGCCTACACCTGCCACATCTCCAGGAGGGGAGGAAGCAAGGGGGCTCAGCTCCCGCCTTCACCCTGCTTGCTCACACGAGGCACATGCTGGCACTCTGCTATGTTCATTGCAGTGATGGAACAGACTGTGCTTACTCAGTGTTGAACAAGTTTATAGAAAGGATTTCACAATGAAGGGCTAAAGCAGCAGGACATTGAACTCGATGCAGAAGTTCACGTGACACCTGCACTCTTGTTATTAGCGCCAACTGTTAATGAAATATGGAGAAGACATAATTCCAATCTGCTGTTGGGGCTTATCCCATATGAGTCTCAGAAGCTGCTTTTGTTCATTGTTCTTCTATGTTTTGGTATAACTGAGTTTTGTAATTGTCAATATTAATGTTTTCCTGTCCTCCCTAGCCTCTACCGTCCCCAACAGACATTATCTGGGGCTTGGTGTAACAGCCAAATTTATCAGTTATGTGGTTTATCCTGCCTACCTGCTTGATTAAAATCTGTTGATTAAAAGTTGTTACCCTAACAGAGCTGGAAACTGTGGTTGTTCTCTCCCTCCCCTACGGGAGAAAGGATATTTACTAAACGCAGTCAGAAACAGCAGCTTTCCATGGCTCGTCTGACAGTCTTTTGTAAAAGTTTCCCCAAAAGAATGAATTAAAGAGTCTGTGGCATCAACTAGTTGCCTTATTTCACAACGAGAAATTAAGAGAAGGTTCTGGATTGGAGCATCGAGGCAGGCAGGGCATCAGCAGGGAGAGGGGATGCATTTCTGCATCAAAGAAGCCAGCAGACTGGCCTTTTCACACTGCTGTAAAATTTCTTTAAAGCCCAGTGAACTCAGTATCTTCAGCAAAGCTGGGAGCAACAGCTGGCAGAGAGGAAAAAGACGCCTACAGCTTTCCGTTGCATTTGAACCAGGCCCTGAACCCAGCATGAAAAGGCCTTGTGGATGGGCTGCTTAACCCTCTCAGAGCCATCCTGGGCTGTGACCCACAGAGGTGTGTCATCTGCTGACACCGCCAGGAACGGCTGACACCTGGCCCTCCAGCTGATGCCACGTTCGTGACACATCCTGCAAACCCGTCTCCCCACACGCAGCATTTTCCCTGGGCCTGCATGCGGATGCAGGAAGAACGGCAGACCCCATGAGCATCACCGAGGCTGCGGTCTGCAGCGCAGCCCCTGACCCGC
>Ga0065711_1052342_pt1 | contig 10001 bp, 6 predicted proteins | sample Hoacrofraction12_FD_59098 | JGI IMG/M metagenome (GOLD analysis project Ga0065711, IMG submission 59098) | Hoatzin crop microbial communities from Cojedes, Venezuela - Epithelial fraction 12 v2 (version 2) | ecosystem: Host-associated > Birds > Digestive system > Esophagus > Crop | place... | reverse complement strand
CCCCCCCCGCAGCTGCAGGACGAAGCCAGGTCCCCCGTACCCACCTTGACCCGGGCCCTTCCTGCAAAGAGGAGCCCCATGGCCACCACCACCTCTCTTGCAGACTAAGGCTGGAAGCTGCCAGGCTGCTCCAGCCTCTTGAGGATGCCCTGGAGAGGATGTGCAGCATCTGGGACATCAGTTTAATTGATCAAAGGTCTCTGTGAATGTTTTGCTCTTCTCTAATGTCTGCCAGTTAATGATCACACCTATAGGGGATGACGGGAATGCTATTTGACAAGGCTTTTCAAAAGTGGGATTCATGCAAAATTGCTATAAAATGCAAAAAATTATGAAATATCCCACAAAATATTAAAAGATAATCTGTTTCACTTTGTTGGGAATACTTCATTTCGGTTATTTGAATAAAAATTTGACAAAATTATGTCAAAGATTTTTTACAAAATATTTCTATTTTTAGAGTGATGCGTTGTAATGGAATTTTGTTCTGTCAATGCTTCTCTGAGTGGCTTTAATTTGCAATAATAATAGTAACAACATAAAGGTAATAAGGAATGGTAAGGTATAGAATTTTAATTTAAAAGAAAAAGGAAATTCTAAAGTTAAAAATTAAATAAGCTGAGGCCACCTATTGACAACACTAGGCAAAGAAAAACAAAGTTATATATTTATAAGTAAAACCAAGAATTAGACAGCTAGGAAATTTAACGTTAGTGTTATGGATGTTATTAAACATTTTATAGTAAGAACTGCAAAATCAAAGGTTTTGAAGCCACTTTAATGTTTTTCTGCAACAGCAAATAAATATGAAAAAAAGCACCTTATGTGTCTTGAAAACAAGTTTAACCTAAAATGAGGACAAAAACCTTTGGAAAGATCAATGGTAATCTATGAATTATAACTTTTAGGGATGACTGCTTTTTATTTAACATTGCTGATGCATATCCAAAGTGATATCTGACCCTTCTTATGCACAATTGAACAAGTGGTCTTAAAAATACATTTTGGCTAAAATATTTCACCAGTAACAGTGGTAGGAGTCACATAATTTAAGCTGAATCACAGCAGCATCCTGGGAGTACGTTTAACCTGATGCTGCATGTGCAAGTCCAAATTTGTGCGACACCTTTTCCTACCCAACCGGCTGCACAACAAAATGATCCATTTGCTGTTTCGTGGCCTGAAAGCGCTGCTTTTTCAGGTGTCGGATGCCTTAGCCAGCTTGCAAAATATCCTTGGCACTTTGCAAGAGTGCTCCATTGAAGAAAATTTTTCTAATAACTACAGTAATGAGGAAGAGAGGACTATTCAGTTCTGTGTTGTCACGCTGTAAAATAATGAAGTTAAGCTGATGCAGAATAAATTATAGAAATAGAACCCGTTACTGCAAATAGAACTGTCTACTATAAGTTATACCAACAATTAGTTAGGCTTCGGTGAAAACCAAACATCCCCTAGATATTAGAAAAGCATGAAAACACAGCAGTTATTTTTAAAGCATCCAATGCGATGAATATTTGGCAGCTCTACTGGTGGCTAGTGGCTTGCGGCACCACGTTGGGCTGCCATGAGACAGGGCTCGGATATGAGATGACCGCAACAACACCACTCCAAACGCCACGCTGCTGCAGCAAATATTGCGATAAAAAATGACACAAGCAGATGCCAAAACAGAGTGAGTGAAAGGATAGGTGGAACTGTGCCCTAGTATGAAAAAGTCCTTCTTAAATGACTCCTTGAGCTCAAGGAGTTGCATGAAGCACGTCAAGCCATTTACTCTCACAGAGCAGCAGCAGTTCCTGACAAGTACGTGCCCCCAGTGACAGCAAGCAAAATTGTATGTATAGGGGATTCTGTCCTGGGGTAGAGTGATGGGCCCAGTTATCAACCAGTAGTCTGTAGACCACCCGAGATCTGCATAATGTTAGAAATGAGGAAAAATGATTCCCATGGTATCAGTTCCCCACCCCCAAAGCAAACACATACACAGTCCAGTACAGGTAAAAAAGAAATAAACCGCATTGAAGAAAATAAAAGCAATAAGTGACTTTTCAGCATCTAGTTACTTTGTCTTTCCTTATATTTGAAATCCCCCCGAACAGCACCACAGAGTTACGTGCTTTTGGAGAAAGCTAGGGGTTCTTGGATTTGAAGGTTGCTGAAGCTGTCTGCTTATGGTGCCCCTCTAGCATTGGAAAGCTAAAAGTATTAGCATCCACATTTTCAAACCCAGGACCTCCAGTGAGACAACTAATCTCCTGCTCCATCCCTACATACGTAACCTGTTTTCCAGAGTGCCTGCGGAAGATGCAGATGCTCAGAGGTTTGAAAATGCAGCTATTTATTTAGGAGTCCAATCAAAGGATTGCTGCTTAGCTTCTAGAGCCAAACTTATAAGTTTTGGCCTTGTCATCTTTGGGCTTCAATTTCTTCATCTGCAAAGGAGAAATGATACCTATCTCTTTGGAGTGCTGAGGTGTTTAATTCATGGATGTTTACAATATGTCCGCAGCTTTGGCTGAAATTCCTGGCTTTTTTGCACATGCAAGACTTCATGTGCGATTCTGTTCCTGGCACTGCATTAAACCTTGCTTTATATGAGATTCTCTCATATACATCAGATAGTTACGAACACAACTACTGACTCATGGGTGCAAGTGTGGTAACAATTTATTGCAGCCACTCGCACAACCTTGCCACGCACAGATTTCAAAGGTGGACTGAGAAGAGTAGAGAAGCCAGTTCTTTTAACTTTCTGATTTCTGCTCTGTGACTGAAGAGATTAGATTATTGGAAAACATGCTATTACCACTGGCTTGCAGCCAAAGGGTCTGCTATGCATTCTGCAAGGGGTGCTGTAGTCGCTGTAAATTAAGGAAAAGAGCTGGGTATGTTAGTCCAGCGAGGAATGTTCCCTTTGGGAATTGTCCACAGCAAACGAGAGCTGTGGTTGGTGAGCAAAGAGCAACAGGGAGAAGAAAAACAACAAAAAAGGTCAGAAATTTCAGGGAAATAAAAGGCCCTTTTTCTCCTCTATACTGAGCACTAAGTTAACAAGCTTTAATGTTTGTTGATCTCTTTTATTCTACTTTCTGCATACCCAGACCCAACTGAAAAAAAAACCCCAACAATTACCATGCTTAAATTCCTCCCCATTCGAAAAAGCACATCAGCATATGGTTACCTTCACACATGTGTTACAGACCCTTTGACTTCAATTAGACTTAAATACCTGATTAAAATTAAGGACACATTCTTGAATAGAGGGTCTTGTGCTTGGAGCAGACATATCTTCCCGAAGTAGGCAAAAGCCTAACTCTTAACGTACTAACTTTGAAAATAATGCCTTGAACTTCTCAGCTGTTAACTAATTCATAGTTTAAACCAATTTTCATCTTTTAACTTTTCAGTATTCTTAGGTAATTTTGTAGTAGAGAAAATAAAATATCAAGTATTTTCAACATAATTACTATGTTTTCAGGGTGTTCCAGAGAGCACAATCATTATTCTTTTCTCCTTTTTTAAAAGATTAAAAAAAAAAATTGTCTTCTTTAATTCTGCAGAGAAACACATAGCTGTGTGAATTCAAAAGGCTTATGAAGGGTTTCTGATACTACTTTAATTTATTAACTCTTAAAAATTAAAGTTCATACATTTTTAAATCACTGCCATTATATCTGGGATTAAGATTCCTACAGTGCTTGGAATTAGCAGCCCTGTTTCTTTGTGTCTCAGCAGAAGACCCAATACAGATGATAATTTTGTTGCTTTTTTAATATAAGGATTTTCAACATTGAGATTATTAAATAATTTTATAAGGGGTTACTAAACTATATCCTGATAGGAAGGAAAACAGATTACTTTGATTTCAGTAGGAATCAAACTGGTGGCCTATAAAAGCAGAGACTCAAAGCCCATTCATTAATCTCCAAAGTATCTTTTTCAGCTTAAATCTGCTGTTTATTGCGTAATACTTTCCATACCAACATTATATGTAACACTCCGTATGGAAAAAAGCCAGTACAACAAAGGTGTTCTCACAGAAAATTAGAAAGAAGTGTTCAAAGGGAAGCCAAGTGAAAAGGAGGCCAAATGATCAGGGAAAATGACTACAAAGCTTTTCACAGACATGTGAGAAAGAGAATAAATATAATTATTGCAAACTGTGATTTCAACCGTCCTTAAGAAACCTCAAGAACATGAGTAGACATGGTGGCGTTGGGTGGATGGTTGGACTTGATGATCTTAGAGGTCTTTTCCAACCTATGATTCTGTGATTCTATGACATAATCAAATAGCAACAGCAGCAATAACAGTAAGACTTCAAGTATATGCGCAATTCTGCAGGACCTTTCACCCTGTGATCCTCCAGACACTTCATAACAATCAAGATGCAGCTCCATGATGGGAGTAAATGCTTTAGGGGTCGTACTACCTTTCTCTAAGATGACTGCAGCAGCTCTTTAACAACACGTGTTTGGGGAAGAAAGGGAATGTACTGCCTGTCTGACAGCTGCTATAACCAGTCTGAACGGAGACATCTGGGGAATCTCTAGGGCTGAAATTGTGGCTTTTACCAGCAAACTGATCATGATTGCTGTCGGCCTTGTTCTGCTTTATATTGCAAGGAGGAGGCGTAGTCATCCCAATGCCCATGCTGAAGCAATAGTTCAATACTGGGGATTCAGAAGGGTCAGCGCATCACCTCGCTGCTGTTTACTTCCTCTGAAGATCTCTAAGCTTTGAAGTGTCTTGACGCTACATAATGCCTGAGAGCCGCTGGTGGCAGGTGGGAAATAGCCATGAGGGAAAGCGGCACTGGAATGTCTTCATGGGCTTCACTTCCGTCAGGAACACAGTTGCTTGGTCACAACTTAGGAACAGCATTGTGGTAGACCCGGCTCCAATTCTTCTGTTATGTCTTTATAAGCAAAGAACAGCTCCATGAATATTTAACACCAAGAGAGTTACACTGGCATAGAACGGGACTGAGATCAGATACGTTAAAGCCTCAGTCATGCCTGTTCTTAGAGAAGAAAAAGCGTAGTAAACACTGCACCTAGCTTAGTGGTGTGTTTTCTCCAAAACCAGCCCTGCCTGAGGCACACTCTGTAACACCACCTCGTTCTCTTGGTGGAAAAAAATCAGTCTGCAATTAAGCGTCGCCCCTAAGATATCTGATACTATAAAGCTATCTGCTACTGGAAGTAAAGATACAATGGATCAGTTGTTGGAAACGGGCATCAGTGAGTCTCAACTGCATTATGCAAGACAAATTTCAGAAGGCCTCGGTATTTTCGATCATTGCAGCAGTCTCAGGGAGGCAGTATAATCTCAGTCACATCTATGCTTCAAATAAGAGGTCAGGCAGCTTTCTAAAAGCGTGCTGTAGTTTAACCATAGATCATTGTGCCTGAGAAAGCAACCACTGAGCGGGTCCTACAGTTTTTGCTAGGCACCATCAGACATCCCTCGCCGCTGCAGCCCTGGCAAGGGGCTGCAGGCACTGGCGAGCCAGCTGTTTGATAGCATTTTGCCTTAAGGTAGCATCAGCAATATCATCATATTCTTACTCGCAGTGAGTTGTGTTATGCTCATCAATCTGATTCTGATGACATAAAAAAAGAGAATGAAATAATTGTGAATAAAAGCAAATAAAAATGCCACATTTTTAATATAGGGTAATGATCCAATGTTTTCTTTGTGCTTTAAGAACTACTTGCTTCACAGGAGTTTTCAGAAATAAAATAAACTTCAGTTTCCTTAAAACAAACTCCACATTGTTGCCTTATGAACAAAATTGGATTTTTATGTCTCATAAGGTTTCAATGTAGCATATCTGCTGGATGAGGCATCAGTGTAAGCAAACAGATGGTAGGAGACTTGTTGATTTTACCGTGATATATTTGTGCAGGATAGAGAAGGGGAGAATCACAAGAAAGTATCCTTTTGATTTCACATAATTTTCTCTTGCTGTGTCTTAGCCACTTATCTAACGCAGTTCAACATTCATATGAAATTACTGGCAAAACAAAAGAAAATTAACACTAGCTTTTTGTTCTTTAAAACTTAAACATGTATCTAAAATTCTTCAGCAATATGGTCTCTTCCTCAGTTTGTTTATTCTTTATATCAGAGGAAATTAAGAAAGCACTAGTAAATTAGTATTTTAAAGAGGACGGAATGTTGCTTCATGCAAAAATGGAGTGAAATGATGGAAAACTTCTCCTCTTTCAAAAAGCAGAAGGAATAACAAGCCAAGTTACTTACTGTCCTCTTCTTTTCTGAACTACAGCATACATTCCACTTTGTTTTTTCAAACGAGCATCTGGGAGGAATGTTTAAGGTACTGTCTTATATGGGACTTGGAGACACCATTACCTTCAACAGTATAATAATAATAAATAATAATGTAATAATAAAATTACCTTTCTTATTATAGCCTCGCTTTTTGCCCTTTTCTTTCATCCCTGTTTTGCTATGGCTCCTGTTCTGAAAGTGTAGAGGTTATTCCCCCCTCCTGCTCACCCTGGGGTATGCATTCACATCTGAGCTAAGTGGCTGTAAAGTGCTCCTATTCTCAATCAGCAGTTTCACACTCAAATTGCATGTGCTTATGCTGTAACCAATAATATGGCAATGGAATAGCAAATTTTGAGAAGCAATTGTTTCTGTTGCGATCATTACATCGTAGCATAAGTGGGAATGGCCCACAGCATCATGAACTTGGGGGGAAATGATATCCCAGCAGTCCTCCTGAAATGATATATAATTAAAATGTCTGCTGCCCTTGAACATTCAAGCTTGGCTTCAGAGTAAGAAGTAAGAGCTCTGAAAGTTCAGTTCCCTTTCAACTGCGTTTTAGCACCTCTGAAAGATTTTTATCCAATTTTAAAAATGAAGGTGCCTGCACTTAAGGACCCATGCTGGGATTCATCTCCACTTACTATAGACACTGAAGATTTGGACATCCATGATTGACTCAGCTGTCCAGGCTCCTGAAGAGTCAATGTGGGTCTTCTCAGGTTTAACTCTTCTATAGATGGAGAGGGGGAGATCCTCCGGGCCTGGGGACACCAGACTTTGTAGTCCCTGAAGGCAAGTAGACACTTCTAGGTCTCAGTCCATCTGAACTATCTTAAACCTCTGTGTAGGGATGAAGGGGCCCAGGAGTTGCCGTTTTATGTCCAATGACTAGCTCAGTTGTTGCTGGTTATGTGTTCAATGCATGCAGTCAAGGAAGATGGTCAAATTATTTATCTGAGCCAAATGTCACTGTTCCAGTGGAAGATTTGTTCCTTGAGGTAAAGAGATCTGACCACCTGGGCTTCAGCAAGATTTGCAAGTAAGTGTTCTATGTGTCTTAAAATGAGATCAATGCTGTTGGATCGTCTTAGAAGATAACTTATCTGCCTCCTTTTCACTTTTTGAAAAATTATGACAATGCCCTCTTGAAAACCTGTCAAGTGGAGTAATATGACAAATGAACTGATATTTGTACAGGTTTTGAAAGGTGCATTCTTGCAGCTGCTTCTTATTGATACTATTTTAAGGTGAATACAGTCACTTAGGGGAGTTTTGTGGAGAACAACTTCAGCTGTTCTCAGCTATGCAACCCCACTAGCTTAGAAACAATCCTTACTAGTGTTCCTCTTCCTCGAAAAGACTACATAGTCTGCCCCTCTGTAGCTTTTCTAGAGCATGAGCATCTCTTCCATCTGACCTCCTAAAGCTCCCATATATGCACACATGGAGGTATAGGAGAAGATAAACCGCCTTACATCCTACCTGACATTCATCATCCTTGCCACTGTCAAGAAGCTCAGGATGGCTCCCTCACCCTCTCCTTCTGCTGGTACTGGCTCTAGAGGTGGAAGAGTGTCAGCACCTGGAAGCCTATAAACAAATTCAGAAAGACCAAGGCCTAAAGAAGACTTCATGGCTTTCTGTCTCCTGCTTTTGGGCATGAATGATGAGTGATGCAAGGCCAGACTCAGCCTGTAGCAGTCACTCTCTGGCAGATGGCTACTGACTTCAGCCAAACACCAGAGCTGGCCCTGCCTCAGCAGCACTTAAAAAAATGCACTGCACCCACTGGAGTCAGGCATATCACTGCCCATGCTTTGAGTCCATTTTGTACTTGGGAACTGGTACTAACAACATGTTACTTCATTTGTGCTGAGTAATAGTTGACCACGCAGAAGGGAAGCTGGAGCAGACATTATCCTCTTCACTCTTGACACCAGCCTAACATCTGAACTAGTGAGGAGGCTGTTAAGAACTTTTTGCCACCTCCCTTTCTGTTTAACTTACTGATGCCTGCTTCAGGTGATTACAAGCATTGTATCTTCCCCTTTTCTTTCTCTGGGAAACCTGCAGTACCAAACTTTACCCTAACAAGTTTCATCTGTCTTCCCTGCTGTGACACTGAAGCCACCAACTCCATAAAACCACCACGATAAGTGATGGGAGTACTCAAAAAGTCAGCATGCTCCTGCTCAGCAGCTCACACCCAACTGTCCCAGTTGCCCATCTTGCTTTTATTTATTTCTTCCGTAAAGATCTAAACTCACATAGAGAAAATGGTGACTCAAAGTTTGAAAAGTCAGATGTGGCTATGAAACTGAGATGAAAGAATGCTCCAGATAACTCCTACAAACTATTTAAGGTGGGGGGACAGGAAAAGAGAAGGAGCCTGCCAGCTTCAGAAATTAGATAGGGTGCTAAAAGATCTGCCTTACGTGCATTATTTCTGAGTACCAGACATTACCCCTAGGAAAGCATCACGAGTGGCCTGGATAAGCCACAGGCCGTTTTGCTTGCAAGACCGAACCAGTGCAAGGTGGATGCTGGAGCCAAGTCTTGTGATCCATTTTTTACTCCTTCTGTATTGGAACCAGCACACTCTACTCACTGAAAACTGACAATAAACAAAGTAATTAAAATGAAAAAAAAAAACCCCAACAGTATCACCAGCCTTTGCTGGGATAGAAAATTTTGCTGTGGAATGCACATGCATACATGTATACCTGTTGTTCACTGAGTTCCTAGAATATCACATATTTTTTCAGAAAAAAAAATTGGCTAGTGTGTAGATGCATTTATACATCTTCATTCACCTTGGTTTGTTGTAAATGCAGCCTTTTTTATCCTCAAAATTGAGTCCACTGGAAAGTGACTTCTGTCAACATTGCTTCTTAAGTATCTCATCCTCAGCCCCAGAACACTGTTAGTGTTCATCCTTATCTGCTACTAATATCGTCCTGCACAGTGAACATTTAAGACACTGTATAGTCGGGATAGTTCTAGAATATTCAATAAAAGTTACAAATTCCACCAGAGCAATGCTTGTCTTTTCCCCTGTAACACATGATGACTCGATACATTTTGGGATGGGAGGAGGCTTGGTGGTTCTGCTTTGGATTTTTTTAAATATTTTTCATATTTTGGGGGAAGACCAGAGAAAAGCGGAGAAGTCCAAACTGGGACTCCGAGTACTTCTACAGCCTGATACAGATCATTTAAAATACATTGGTCAGGATAGTGCATTCTACCTGTTGCTGTCTAGAAGATTTGCAAGCATGGTGCACACATTACAGAATGCTGTCGCTGTACTGATTATTTATAGTGATAACACACTGACACTCAAATTACACTGTGTTCTGGCTGCTGCCTTCTATCTTGTCCTTTTCTACAAGCAGCCTAGAGGTAGGACTCTCACGTGTTTGTAAAGCACCTATTGCTGCAAACATTAATAAGAGCTATCACTTAGGAAGAGTTACTTACACTTTATTTAATCTCTAATGGATTCTTCTAAATATTTACAGTAGAACAGTTGTCAGACCAAATGCTGGAAATTACTGGCAACTTCCCTGCAGCCAAAAAGGAAAGAGTAGAAGAGAACGGAGGAGAATGGAGGAGAACGGAGGAGAGAGGAGAGGAGAGGAGAGGAGAGGAGAGGAGAGGAGAGGAGAGGACAGGACAGGACAGGACAGGACAGG
>Ga0065711_1013618_pt1 | contig 10002 bp, 7 predicted proteins | sample Hoacrofraction12_FD_59098 | JGI IMG/M metagenome (GOLD analysis project Ga0065711, IMG submission 59098) | Hoatzin crop microbial communities from Cojedes, Venezuela - Epithelial fraction 12 v2 (version 2) | ecosystem: Host-associated > Birds > Digestive system > Esophagus > Crop | place... | reverse complement strand
AGAAGAGAAGAGAAGAGAAGAGAAGAGAAGAGAAGAGAAGAGAAGAGAAGAGAAGAGAAGAGAAGAGAAGAGAAGAGAAGAGAAGAGAAGAGAAGAGAAGAAGCCCATAGCTGTTACTGGGTGAACTGATGAATTCAAAGCAAAAGGAGATCAAATTGGTATTAAGAGCAAGCTGTGGAAATAGCTAAAGAGGAGAGATCGAGCAACCAGAGGAAAATAAAAATCCCATGACAAATCTGAAATGAGATTTCATGATATGGCAAAGCAAACCAAATGCCTGTCTGGGTCCCCAAAGACTGCATCACTCTGTATGTGCTGAAAAAATCATGCCAGAACACAGACAGCCCTCTCGGTTTCCAAGAAGGGTTATGCAAAGTACTCTGGAGCCAGGCTAAGGATTACACACGCACCCATCCCGTTCCTCCATCATTTACTTTCACAGCAAGATGGGCTTGGGAGGGTGGAAGAGGGAAGAGCAACGGACCACCGAAACAACACTGAAAGCTCTCCTGAGGAACGTGCCGAGCATCCCTCCTAGCCCTCCACGGCCAAAATACGCACTGCAGCAGGTGAGAAAGACCATAAAAAGAACTGGCTTTAAACCTAACACTCTTGGGGGAAAGTAAAATGTGAGAATACCCCTGCCAGAGAAAATAACTTCTTCTCTGACCAGGAGTTTTAGAAATGTCTCCTACGAACAGCTTGCTCAACAACAAAATTTGAGAAAGTCTTTCTGCCAAAACGTGAGCGTCTCCGGGACTTAAATGTAGGGCACCTACACGGATGATGACCTCCAGCCTCCAAAGCTCCCCAAAACGCTCTGGCCATTTGGAAATCCTCCTACCTTCTTAGTTTAAAACCACCTTCCTCCTGGTACTCATTTTTCACCCCGTCTCTTACGCAAGCGCGTTTGTGCCTTGTTTCCGCAGCTTCCACGCACATACATAGAGGCAAGGAAAAGACCAGAGGCGCTGGAGATAGCGGCGTGCTAACTACCGGCCTCTCACCAGGTTCAAAGAGATCATTGCTGCAGATTTATTAAACCTAAGTGATTAACATTTCATTTTACACTTGACACATTTAAACACAGCCCTTCTTCCCCCAAGCCCAAAACACTCACTGTTCTGCAGAAAAAATGTTTCCTATTCATGTGGCTCTAAATGACAGTCCGGCTCGAGCCTTCGAGCAGCTTTTTCCCTGCTCTCCACGCTTATCTAGTCAAGGGCTCCTTAAAATGCCTGTCCTCACAGATATAAATACAAGGAAAAACAGGCTTTCAGCCAGTCTGAAGCTAGAGAATCAGATTTCTTAGACTATTAGTCAACTTCATTAAGTGACTTCAAAAATAAAGGTCAAGCTTTTAATTTAAATTTTTCCTGGGTAAGCATTTGTTTCTAAATTTACCTTTTAAATAATAACATTAGAGAAATATGATAGGCAAGAGAGGTTGGGAGACAGCAACGGAAGGAGATACACGGTCATTAGGGAAATGGAAGAAAAGAAGAAAGACAGAATCTGAAACATTAAAACGAGCAGCTGAAGAGCCTTACGTGTTTTCAGACTGGATGGACGGACACACAGATAAGATAGCCTATTAGAGAGCTTCAAAAGCAGTTAAGTGCATGTACAGTCTAAGTATTTCATGAGAACCACACAAAAAAAAGAGATGAAGAAGAAGAGAGAGATTTGCTGTAATCAGATCTAGCATGAAGAACTGCAGCTGATAAAGAAGAAGATGTCTAAGTACCTAAGCTTGAATGATTTCAGAAACGTGCTGCAGGGAAAATGTTACTGGCTGCCGTTTTATCAGAGCACACCGACACAACCACCTCTTCCCGAGGCGCAGGACTGAAGGCATAATTTATGCGTATGGCACCAAACCCACACTGGAATATCTCAGTGTCACCACAGATTTTGGATATAACTCAATAGTAAGGTCATACATGCACACATGCTACACATATGTAAACGTGTCTTTTAAGAAAATTTTGCAGATCAAACAAGGTGCCAGCACACCCGGCAGCTTCAGGAGCTACTCTGCACTTCAGAAGTGTGACAAACCAAATGCTTTATTCGAGCTCAACATTATTTATAACCTACAAAGACTTTCTTAGACACATATGGAATCCCTGTTATAAGCCTACACGGATCTGACTAATCCATTGTCACAATTTTTATTTAACTTCTTTTTTTCCATTTGGGTGACTTCGTTGAAAGACTTCTTTGTTAGACGAAGGCAGTAGGAATCCAATCAAGAGATTCTGTAAAGCTGAACTACAAGCAGCTGTGTAGAAAGATAAGACCCAGAAATATTTGAGGGGCAAGGAAACAACTTTATTATCAAGCAAGGTCTACTTTTGTAAACCCCTGATTTAGTCTTGTAAACAGCTGTAAAGCTCTTGTAAAATCCAAGACAAGGCAGGGAGACTTGAGCTGCTTTGCTACAACCAGATCTTAAAAAAAAAGAAAAAAAGAAAAAAAAAAGAAAAGAAAAAAAAGCCGAAATCCTAACCCTGTAAGTGATAAAGGAGCAGTAGATTTAAGAGATTATATAGGATTCAATTGTCCAAATATTTTCTGGAGGAGGCAATGCTTAGGGGCATATGAAAAAGAAAAATTCAGAGCAGCAACACAACAGTGTCTTCTCAGGATAGACTTCACTATGCAAAAACCACAAACGAGACTTTTGCTTCTCGAAATACTGTAGAGAAGTGTGTACACACATTATTTCTGAGTACTTAAGATGGATAAGGAAATCTTCTCTTTAGATAAGTAAAAAGATAAAGTAGACCACCGAACCACAAAAAAAAAACCAGCCACAATGAGAGTGAACTGACAGCTTACCACTCTGCTTTCTTTCTATCCTAGTTGGGACAATATGGTGTTCCTAAATAAGGGGTTAACAAAATATCTGTATGTGTATGTTTTATCACTAAGCTTCATGGAAATTTATCTTCAGTATGATCATTTCCTATATTCTGTCATTTGCTTTCAAATGCTAATTCATAGAATCATAAAGGTTGGAAAAGACCTCTAAGATCGTCAAGTCCTACTGTCAACCCAACACCACCATGCCTGCTAAACCATGTCCCAAAGTGGCACATCTACACGTTTTCTGAACACCTCCAGGGGTGGTGACTCCACCACCTCCCTGGGCAGCCTGTTCCAATGGCTGACCACACTTTCAGGAAAGAAACTTTTCCTAATGTCCAGTCTAAACCTCCGCTGACGCAACTTGAGGCCATTGCCTCTCGTCCTGTCGCTAGTTACTTGGGAGAAGAGACCAACACCCGCCTCACTACAACCTCCTTTCGGGTAGTTGTAGAGAGCAATAAGGTCTCCCCTCAGCCTCCTCTTCTCCAGACTAAACAGCCCCAGTTCCCTCAGCTGCTCCTCATAAGACCTAAGGAATAAATTACTTTACAACCTGAGCAGAGTAGATACCACATCCTGCAATTCACTGATCATGAGCCTCGGTAGAGCGAGAAAAATTCCCGGAGGTCCAGCTGTGTCTGTGGTCCTGCTGCTCACACTGCTGGAACAGAAGATGAAGACCAGTCCCATCTTGAACCCTGCTGCATGCCAAATCTGGACACACACACGAAGTTACAGGGTTTACATCGGGCGTGGGGGTTTTCTTCTGGGGAAGCCCCCCATCATCCAAGCATCTGGGGCTATCTGAAAGGCCTTGATCCACTTCCTCAGATGCACTTATTGCCAGTTATATATTGATAGAAAATATGTCAAAATATAGTGGTTTGGGGCAGGTATCTGGGGAAACTTCCAAACTCCATTCTTCTCTTTTCAGGCTTTTACACGAAAGATCTCCCACTTGATCTGGTTCTCCCCCTTGGCTCATTGCAAACACCCCCCGAAAGCTCAGAGCAGAAATCAACCCTCACCACCCTCCACTCACAAAAATCAATTCTAGCTGCCATTTGCTGCAGATTCTCGGGCTTTCCAAGGTCCTTCTGCAGCAACAAGACTGGAATTTTGCATGGCAGTTTCCTAAATGAAAATCACAGAACCACAGAATCGCAGAACGAGGCCATCTAGCCCAATCCCCCTGCAGTGAGCAGGGACATCTTCAACTAGACCAGGTTGCTCAGAGCCCCGTCCAACCTGGCCTTGAATGTTTCCAGGGATGGGGCATCAACCACCTCTCTGGGCAACGTGTGCCAGTGATTCACCACTCTCATGGTAAAAAATGTCTTCCTTATAGCTAGTGTAAGTCTACCCTCCCTTAGTGCAAAGCCACTACTCCTTATCCTATGGCAACCAGCCCTGCTGAAAAATCCACCAGAGCTTTACACACAGGCGTTACAACTTCCTTGGCTGTCTCTACAGGGATGCGAGCAGCCGGCGCTGCCTGGAACCCAGCCTTGCTAAAAACAGGGAGAGAGGAAAACATCGTGTTCCTCTGCAACACTCCTGCTCGCAAAACACTGCCCAAAACATTGACTTCCCTAATTAAATTATCTCATTAGCATGAAAAGCAAACAAAAGACAACCAAACGCCAGAAGCTGCCATGTTAAAGGCCAGCTCGCGGAGGGTTTGTGCAGAAAGGTTCCCATAGCCGAGCCGGTGGCCAGCACCCCGACGCCCGGCACCGGGTCTGGCTGGCTGTCGGCTGGTGGCCGGGGTCCAAGGGCACCTGTGAGGAGAGGCAGAGGGGGGAAGGCAGGGACACGACCAGAGTTGTTCTGGTGAAACGGGCCATCTTCTCCCAATGCATTAAGTGGTTGCCAGCACCTGACATACCTAATCTCGCCTAAGACTTCATACTTAATAAAGCAGAAATGGAGAATAAGCCACTGTCAGTGTTGCCAAATGTCACAAATTAAATCTCACAAAATTTAATTAACGGGATCTTGGCTCTTTGGGGGCTGGTTTCTTGGGTGGGAGGAGGAGGAGGGGACTAGGTCTTCAAACTACATTTGGAAAAGGCAGGAGAAAATCCCTTTGATTTACTGCCATGCTCAGTTTTCCTTGCAGAAGACTGATCAATCAGTCTAAGCTATTGGAGCAGAAAGCCCTCTGCCAAGGAAAGGGTTAAGTGCAGCACATTTTACAGCAAAAGCTCTCCGAATTACCCGTATTGCTGCAAAACCACATAATAAAGAAACCGTACTTTGAATTTCCCTCTTAAGAGGATATTTTTGGGACACCCTACCCCTGTTGTTGTTCAGACTTAAAAAGCTTCAGCTAGCACCAAAAGAAGGAGTAAATTTTCTCTGCCAGGACTGATGCCCTCTGACCAGACAGAGTTTCCTGACGTTTTGTTAAAAGGAGACATATATCACTCCCCCAAATCCAGACCACACGTACACTTACAGCATGGAACAGTCACTAAGCATCTGATACATAAAAAGCGCTTATGAGATGCAAAACACCTCAGAAAAAAACATGAAATGTTAAATGGACTACAGAGACTACACAAGCTCCCTAGCCCAAGGGGAATAACTGCAGGTTTTCCAATTTCTGCTCCTCTAAACGCAGGACTTGCGCTCACCTCCACTCACGTATCCTCCCTCAGCAGCTCCCTCGCTCTCCGTTTAGGGAGCCACGCAGATTCTGGTCACGCTTTGGGGGGACGTGAAGGGCCTGGAGAGGTTCTCTGCATATTGCCATGAGACATTTGTTTGGTTTGTGGCACCGGTACCAGCAGCACCAGTACATCAGTACCAACCTCCCTTTTCCTGGCTGGAAATATTCTGGAAATACTNTNGANNTACTGTAATGTGCTCACCTGGCAGACACTCAGGGCTTTCAAATCTGAACGTTCCCCTCTTGGTGCACGGCACCGAAGCTGGCCAGAGCCCACGTTACCTGTCCGTTGGCCGTCACGGCTCATCACCTCTGCGTGGCCTAACCACGCTCCATAAAATGGACTGATTTTATTTTCAGCTGGTTCAATAGAGTAAGTATCACTTACAACCACTTGCTATTTTTGTTTTGTTTTGAAAGGCGATGCTTCACGAGTTAGAGGGACAGTGCCACCATCCTAACGAACAGACACCACGCCCAGCATCCAAGTGAGCTGCTTCTCAGCCTGCTCCTCCGCCTCTTAGAGCTATTCCTGTCGTCGCTTCTTCCACCACCCTCACTTCAAATCGCCACCAGCGACTTGTGCCTTATCTCTGCAACTGTCGGATGAAGACTGTTTGCTGCATGCAGTAAATCAGCAACCTACCTTTTCTAGGCCAGAGGTCTGAAGCTTTTAATTAGCTGCTTTAGCAATAACATGATCGAATCAGAACCAGCTCGTTTCTCAAAAGCACGAACCACTCACCATAACCCTCTCAAGATACGCTGGGTGATAACAAGGCTTTAAAAATTACAGAGAGAGATCAAATCATGTTTGGTAAGCACCTGCTTAAATATGGAATTAAGAACACCAAGAACCCAGTTAAGAATACAACTTTAAACCTCCTAGCTTTGCAAGCACCAGCCAAAACGTTTGCATTTTACCCTGAATAGCAATCATTCATTTTCGTTCAACCAAACCTGTCAAAAACTCTCTATGCAGTCTTGTAGCGAGATTCTTCTCTACATGCCAAATGCCTGTACAGCAAACATCTGGCCCCACTTCTGTTCCCCGGGCGTGCCAAAGCCTACGTCCATAGGTTGTTTTCTTCTTGTGACTTTTATTTTTTTTTCCTCTCTGCTGCGCCTCAGGTCGTTTTTCTTAAAATGAAATCATTAAAACAGGCAGAGAGAGCAGAGGAAGGAGGAGCAAGAAGGAGAGCTGTAGCACCTGAGTAATCTTCCAGTGGGACTAATTTTGCTAAGTATTTGTGCTACTGCTACCAGTCAATCACTACAAGTATTATTGAGAAACTAAAAAATAAAAATAAAAATGAAGCCGCATTTAGCAAAGAACATTGGCGTCGAAGGAAGGGAGAACGCACACGCTCTTCTGTACACGAGAAGCTCCGTTTACTCCAGCATCCTCCGTATCAGCATAAAATGTATTAACGTAAAAAAAAAAACAACTTGCTGCTCCCTTCTTTTGCATTCACTTTACATCTGTACTTCTCCGAGGCAACAGATCCGAGTGGTGCATTGCCTTCCCCTCGGGCCGAGCGTAAGGAACCGGCCGGTGTCAGCCCCGGCTGCGGCGTCGCAGCTCTGCTCCCGAGCGATCGATCTGCCAGGCCCACGGCGTCACGCCGGCTCGGCAGCCCCCTTCACATGCCTCGGTCCTGATTGGTCAATTATTGCAAATCAAGCAGAATTAAAGCGTTCTTTTTGCGAGGGGGGATGATATCCACCAGTGACTGAAGTGAAACTAATAAACTAATTTCCCTTTACTGCCTTGGGCAAAACAGGAGAAATTGAAGTCTATGCAAGGCAGATTGCAGCTGGTTCATCAGTCTGTTGCCCAAACGCGCTTGCAATTTACTATCTTTAAATTCAATTTTTGTCCACAGGACGATTTTGGGAACAGAACACAAGAAAAAGAAAACAGCAAAACAAAAAGGCAGCAGCGAGGGTGCAGGACTCTGTCAGCCCAGGCTGCCCGGCGCGAGCTGCCCGAGGGAGGGGAATGGCACGCTCCCGTTCCTGAAACACAGCCTGCTCCTCCTGCCAGTAGCGAATCTATCCAGTAGATGTCAACACCAGCAAAAAATATGTGTAAAGCCAACCTTAACAGCAACAGCAGTCACTTCCACTTCCAGAAGCGCATCAGACGATCATTCGATATTTGGAAGCATCGCAGACTTGTTCTCTACCGTCCCATCCCTGCATCTTCCAGTACGGATCCAGCCTGGCCCATCTGTCCGTAAACATATGTGGAGCAAAATAATTTCTTCTTTTGCTTTTAGAATAAATTTGCCCAGTTTGCTGGAAAATGGAAAAATTGCTTATGAGCATGTGATTACTTTCAGATAATATCGGAGGAAATTTTTCAGAGGAGGAGCGGGGAGAATGGTGGGCAAAATACTACGTGGTGCAAAGCAACTACTACAAGCAAAATCTTCATGGTTACTAGATATAACGGGAAGAGGCCTGTTCCCTTCTGCCCTTCTGCTGCACGGTTAAGCAATGCAATAATTTCATGGATTTTGCTCTTTCCTCAAGAAGGTTCTCAGCCTACAACAGTACCCTGAGATTCCCACGCCGACCCCGGGTCAACAGATACTTGTTGTTCCTGTAAGGTTTTTTTTCTTTTTTTTGCAATACACCAAGGACAGCCTGTTGTAAGCCTTTTAGTGTTATTATCACTCAAAAGACTGAATTTGCTGACAAGTTTTAACCATGCAAAAAAAACAAGGCCATTGCTGTTGACACGTTTAAATCTACTATTAAGATCTGACTGTTTGAACAGCTTGTGTGTAGAATCTGAAGTACAGATTTCTGTTTCCTTTTTGTTTATTTTTAGATAAACCTTGTGTTTCTACTCTGCAATGTTTGCATTTGGCTGCTGAGCGTGCAGTAATCGCATACATTAGACGCGCTGCTCAGAGACGCTTTGCATCGCAGCCCATCAGGTTTTTTTGGATAGATGGAGAGAGAAGGGAAAGAACAGATCATTCTCCTGATTGATTAATCCTTCCTCACATTGCCATTTCCCCATAAACACGAGGAGGAAAAGCAAAAGTGTGTTGTGACATCTAATAGCAAGACGTCGAAGCAAATTATTTTATTACTGCTACAAAACTTACTAAGGAGTTTGTTTTCACAGACATCTAAAAAATGGCAAGGAGACACACACGAATATATTCCAGAGACTCCTCACTTCGAGCAGAGTTATTCCTCACGTGTAAATCTTACTGAGAAGCATATATCCTACATAACAGCAGCGATGTAGCTGCAGCTTATCTAACCCGTCTGGCCAGAAATTCAGGCCGAGAATGCAAAAACAGTGGCCAAAAGCTGTGACAGTGAATTACCATCGTTTAAGCAGTTCTTGGGCATCAACAGAAGCGGGCACGGGAAGATCACTCAAAGGTACTGTGCTCCCAAAACCACAGCTCTAAATCACAGAATCACAGAATCCTAGAATCATTAAAGTTGGAAAAGACCTCCAAGATCATCAAGTCCAACCATCCACCCAACACCACCATGCCTACTAAACCATGTCCTGAAGTGCCACATCTACACGTTTTCTGAACACCTCCAGGGGTGGTGACTCCACCACCTCCCTGGGCAGCCTGTTCCAATGCCTGACCACTCTTTCTGTGAAGAAATTTTTCCTAATGTCCAATCTAAACCTCCCCTGACGCAACTTGAGGCCACTGCCTCTCATCTTCTTGCTAGTTACTTGGGAGAAGACACCAACACCTGCCTCACTGCAACCTCCTTTCAGGTAGTTGTAGAGAGCAGTGAGGTCCCCCCTCAGCCTCCTCTTCTCCAGACTAAACAGCCCCAGTTCCCTCAGCCGTTCCTAGTAAGACTTCTTCTCTGCTGGAGAAAGGCATCGAACACAAAACCGAGCCTGGTGCAACGCGAGACGGCAGCAGCCCACCTCGTCTCGGGAGGCCACGTCCCGCTCCCCAGCTCTGGGTGCAGGCGCGTACTACCCAAGATGGAGCCATAAATAGATTGGAGATGACACACGTATCTGACGAGGCACACCGGAGTTTCGCAGCCTTCTGTGAGCAATTCTTTTAATTACCGTCAACATTTTCTCTAAATCCCCATCTCAAAGAAGCAGTGGAAACTTTTGATTTGCTGCGACACCTTGATTGCCACGTGGATGAGTCACTGCACCACTCCTCTTAGTCTTACCAATTTACAGATTTTTAAGGGCCAAAAGCACGGGAGGCTGTTACGACTGCTCTGCTCTAACTCTGTGAACAGCGCAGCCCTCCCACCTCATCCAGCAACATGCCCGTCTGACAGAAGCAGGGACTAGGTAAGCTTCACATAAAATTATAATAGATGTCTTTGCTTGCCCACAAACACCTGAACTGCTCCCTCTCAAAAAAAGAAAGCAAAAAAAAAGAAAAGCAAAATTACTGATTATTGCAATGGATGAACATGCCTGTCCTCAC
>Ga0065711_1018657_pt1 | contig 10003 bp, 9 predicted proteins | sample Hoacrofraction12_FD_59098 | JGI IMG/M metagenome (GOLD analysis project Ga0065711, IMG submission 59098) | Hoatzin crop microbial communities from Cojedes, Venezuela - Epithelial fraction 12 v2 (version 2) | ecosystem: Host-associated > Birds > Digestive system > Esophagus > Crop | place... | reverse complement strand
ACATTCGATAGGACCGTGCTCGATGTCGTCACTTTTTAATAAGGCAAGACACATAGCATCACCGATACCGTCGTCAGCTCCCAACGTAGTTCCTTTAGCTTTAAGCCACTCACCGTCTACGTATGTCTGAATAGGGTCATTAAAGAAATCGATGTCTACATCTACGAGCTTGTCACATACCATATCCATGTGGCACTGTAGTATCACCGTTTCTAAGTTCTCGTATCCTGGGGTTGCTCCTTTTCTTATTATTACGTTGCCGACCTCATCCTTATGTGTATCTAGTCCATGCTCTTTTCCGAAGTTGACGAGGTAATCAATCATTTTTTCTTCATGTTTTGATGGACGAGGTATTGCATTTATTTTCGCAAACTCTTCAAAAACGCCTTTAGGCTTTAATTCTATATTATTCATTTTTATGTAATTTTATTGGTTTTTCCTTTTCTTTTTCGATTTTTTCTCCTAACTTTGCAAGCAAATTATTTTAGACTGCAAAGGTACAAAAAAATGTTCAAAGTATTTCTCCTTACGATGTTAATTATTGCTATATCAGTATCGCTGCTCTGTGTGAAAGTGATATTGAAAAAAAATGGCAGATTTTCATCGCAACATATACACGATAATGAGGGCTTGAGAAGACAGGGCATAGACTGTTATGTTGCTCAAGATTCCGCAGAACATAAGTAATGATGAGAAATCATTGAAGATGAAGTACTAAGCATCTGTGATTTTATAAGAGAATTAATTTAATATTATATAGTGATGAAGAAAAATTTTTATTATTGTGCAGCGTTGTCTGTCGCATTGCTTCTGACGGGTTGTAACAAGCAGAATCCTAAGATGGATGAGAAACCGGTAACGGCAAGTGAGCAACCTTCAGAGTTTAAAATAGCTTATGTTGAAGTAGATTCTTTGATGACTCAATATCAGTTCAGTAAGGATTATACAGCCATACTTCAGAAAAAAGGACAGAATATCGAGAATACCCTTACTCAAAAGGGACAGGAGTTGCAGAATGCTGTAGCTAACTTCCAACAGAAACTGCAACAGAATGCCTATACACGTGAACAGGCTGAGGGTATCCAGGCTAATCTGCAGCGTAAACAGCAGGATCTTCAGAATCTGCAACAGCGTCTGTCAACAGAGTTCGCTAATGAACAGGAGAAATTTAATACAGCACTGCGTGATTCTCTTCAGCATTTCCTTGCTGCATACAATAAAGACAAGAAATATACACTTATCATAAGTAAGGCCGGTGATAATATCCTTTTCGCAGATAAGGCATACGATATCACAGAACAGATAATAACAGGTCTTAATAAGGCATATAAACCTAGTAAGGGTAAGGCAGACGCAAAGAAAGCTGACGCCGAGACAGCAAAAGACGAGAAGAAAAAGTAAATATGACGAGGCAGGAGCGCTATAAATGGATATTAGATTATTTTCAGCGCACGCAGCCGAATGCAGGACCACAACTGATGTTTGGTAACGCATTTCAGCTGGTATGTGCCGTAATCTTGAGCGCTCAATGTACGGATAAAAGGATAAACGAGGTAACACCGGAATTGTTCCGGCGTTACCCCGATTCTTTTTCTATGGCAAAGGCTGACCCCGGAGATATACTCGAATATATCCACAGCGTGTCGTATCCTAATTCCAAATCCGAACATCTTGTAATGATGGCCAGAAAACTGGTGAAGGATTTCAATGGTGAGGTACCAGATGATTTCGATTCCTTGGTGACCCTCCCGGGGGTAGGACGTAAAACGGCCAATGTGGTACTTGCGGTATACTTTGGACAAGGACGGATGCCCGTAGATACGCACGTGTTTCGTGTGTCACATAGATTAGGACTGGTGAAAAAGACAGACAATACTCCAACGAAAGTAGAGATGACGCTGGTGAAGAATATCCAATCGGAGATCTTGCCAAAGGCACATCATTGGTTTCTTCTTCATGGCAGATACGTCTGTACTGCGAGAAAACCGCATTGTACGGAATGTGCATTTGACTTTTTCTGTCCTAAGGAATCTGTATAAGACTGAGATTTAATAACTACAATAACAATGGTGAAAATTATCAAGTTACGTAAGGGCTTGAACATAAACCTGGATGGCGAAGCTTCAAAGAACAAGGTTGAAGTGAAGCGCGGAACGCTCTTCGCTTTACAACCTTCAAGTTTTGAAGGGATGACACCTCGTGTGTTAGTACATCCCGGCGACAAAGTTAAAGCCGGAGAACCATTGATGGAGAATAAACATTTCCCGTCAGTGAAATTTGCATCGCCCGTAAGCGGTACGGTAAAAGATATCGTGCGAGGCGATAGAAGACGNGTCCTNGAAATTGTTCTGGANGCAGATGAACAGCAGGAGTATGTTGATTTTGGTACACATGATGTGTCAAAAATGACAGGACAACAGGTTAAAGACTTGTTGCTTGGAGCCGGCTTGTTCGGTTTTATCAATCAGTTGCCGTATGCTATATCTACTCAACCTGATTCTGAACCAAAGGCAATCTTTGTGTCGGCATTTAGAGACATGCCTTTGTCTTGTGATTTTGACTATGAGTTGAAAGGCGATGAAAAGAATTTTCAAACTGGTCTTTCGGCTTTAGCTAAAATGGCGAAGACATACTTAGGTATCAGTGCTCATCAGATGTCAGAACAAATAGCATCTGTAAAAGATGTTGAGGTCGTTGCCTTCGACGGAAAATGTCCTGCCGGAAACGTCGGCGTTCAGGTAAATCATATCTCTCCCGTAAACAAAGGTGAGGTCGTTTGGACCGTGGATCCTACGACAGTGATCTTTATCGGACGTCTATTTAATACGGGTAAGGTCGATTTGCGTAGGACAATAGCCGTGGCAGGTAGTGAAGTACAGACACCTGCATATACTGAAGTCATCGTCGGACAACAACTGAAGACGATCCTTGAGGGTAATCTGAAGACGACAGAGCATATACGTGTTATAAGCGGTAATCCTCTTACAGGTACTGTCTCTTGCATGAACGGTTTCTTGGGAGCCCATAGCAGTGAGGTAACGGTGATACCAGAAGGTGATGACAACGATGAAATGCTGGGATGGATCATGCCCCGTTTTAATACCTATTCTTGTCACCACAGTTATTTTTCATGGTTGATGGGAAAGAAATCTTATTCTCTCGATGCACGTGTGAAAGGTGGCGAACGACATATTATAATGAGTGGAGAGTACGATAAAGTACTACCGATGGATATCTATGGAGAATATCTTATTAAAGCTATCATAGCACAGGATATTGACAAAATGGAGCAACTCGGTATCTATGAGGTCTCTCCAGAGGATTTCGCTGTTGCTGAATTTATTGACTCATCCAAATTGGAACTACAGAGAATTGTTCGAGAAGGATTAAACATGTTAAGAAAGGAGAATGAGTAATGAAAGCACTAAGAAACTATTTAAATAGGATACGTCCTAACTTTGAGAAAGAAGGTAAACTTCACGCTTTCAAGAGTATATACGAAGGCTTTGAATCTTTTCTTTATGTTCCGAATACAACTTCCAAATCGGGCGTAAGTATACATGATGCCATTGACTCAAAGAGAATAATGAGTCTCGTAGTTATAGCATTGATGCCGGCGATGTTGTTCGGTATGTATAATATCGGTTACCAGAATTATTTAGCTGCAGGCACGTTATCTTCGGCTTCTTTTTGGGAGATATTCGGATATGGCTTTTTAGCATTACTGCCTAAAATTATAGTAAGTTATATTGTTGGATTAGGTATAGAGTTTGCATGGGCTCAGTGGAAAGGTGAGGAGATACAGGAAGGTTATCTCGTTACGGGTATCTTGGTACCTCTTATTCTTCCTATCGGATGTCCTATGTGGATGATGGTAATAGCTATTGCTTTCGCCGTTATCTTCGGTAAGGAGATTTTCGGTGGAACAGGAATGAATATCGTCAATGTGGCTCTTACCGCACGTGCCTTTCTGTTCTTTGCTTATCCTACAAAGATGAGCGGTGACAATGTATGGGTGGCACAGGATAGTATACTCGGTCTTGGAAATGATTTGGCAGACGGTTTTACAAAGGCTACACCTTTAGGACAGATAGGTCAAGGACTGATACCACAGGATTACAGTGTGTGTGACATGATTTACGGTTTTATACCCGGTAGTGTCGGTGAGACGAGTGTTATCGCTATCGCCTTGGGCGGTCTACTGCTTGTTATTACAGGTATAGCATCATGGAAAATCATGTTGAGCGTGTTCTTAGGAGGCGGTATCATGGCCGCTTTATTCTCTAGTCTTGGTATGACGGCTATTCCTTGGTGGGAACACCTTATCTTGGGTGGTTTCTGTTTCGGTGCTGTCTTTATGGCTACAGACCCAGTAACAGCAGCGCGTACAGAGACAGGAAAATGGATATACGGTTTCCTGATAGGTTTTATGGCGGTAGTTATCAGGGTTATGAACCCTGGTTACCCAGAAGGTATGATGCTTGCTATACTGTTGATGAATGTTGCTGCTCCGCTTATCGACTGGTGCGTGGTACAGCGTAATATATCTAAACGTCAAAATAGAATAAAGAGATGAATACGAATTCTAATTCTTATACGATAATATACTCTGCCGTCTTAGTAGTTATAGTTGCTTTCCTCTTAGCTTTCGTCTCTACGAGTCTTAAGACTAAGCAGGACGCAAACGTAGCGTTAGACGAGAAGAAGCAGATTTTGGCTTCCCTGAATATTAGAGGTATCGATGGTCAGGAAGCTGAACAGATGTATGAAAAGACAGTTCGCTCTACAGAAAAATGTGGTGACAAGGTCTATTATGTCTGTGATGTAAATGGAAGTAAGAAATATGTCTTCCCTCTGAATGGTATGGGACTCTGGGGTCCGATATCGGGATTTATTTCTGTTGATGATGACAAGAACACCGTGTATGGCGCGTATTTCAATCACGCCAGTGAGACGGCTGGTCTGGGTGCTGAGATAAAAGACAACCAGGCATGGCAGGAGCAATTCCAGGGAAAGAAGATTTTTAAAGATGGTAGTAACGACGTGGCACTGAGCGTCTGCAAGAAGGTTGATGACCCTACTACTCAGGTAGATGCAGTGACCGGTGCTACATTGACTTCTGATGGTGTTACCAATATGTTACATAAAGGTTTAAAAGATTTTGAGGAGGTACTGAAATGAGTAATTTATTATCGAAATACAATAAAGAGGCCTTATTAAACCCTCTGAACGGTGATAACCCTATATTAGTACAGATATTAGGAATCTGTTCTGCTTTGGCTGTGACATCACAGTTAAGACCTGCGATTGTTATGGGTTTGGCNGTTACTGTTATCACTGCTTTTTCTAATGTTATCATATCGCTGATACGTAATACCATTCCTAACAGAATACGTATTATCGTGCAGTTGGTGGTCGTTGCAGCCCTGGTAACTATAGTAAGTGAGATACTCAAAGCTTTCGCATACGACGTGAGTGTACAGTTGTCTGTATATGTCGGTCTTATCATAACCAACTGTATACTTATGGGACGTCTTGAGGCTTTTGCCATGATGAACAGGCCATGGCCTTCGTTCCTCGATGGTATAGGCAACGGTTTGGGATATGCCTTGATTCTGGTAATTGTAGGTTTCGTTCGTGAGTTATTCGGTAGAGGTTCACTATTAGGATTCCAGGTGATCCCTCAGTCTGTTTACGATGCAGGATATATGAATAACGGTATGATGACGATGCCAGCAATGGCGCTGATAATGGTCGGATGTATTATTTGGGTACATCGTGCATATATTTACAAGGAGAAAAAATAGAAAAGTAAGAAAAAATGGAACATATAATAACATTGTTTTTTAGATCGATATTTGTCGATAATATGATTTTCGCATTCTTCTTGGGTATGTGCTCATATCTTGCTGTATCCAAGAATGTGAAGACCTCGTTTGGACTAGGTGTTGCGGTGACTTTCGTGTTACTGATAACGGTTCCTGTAAACTATCTGTTACAAGTATACGTGCTGGGACCCGATTGTCTCGTGGAGGGTGTTGATTTGTCATACTTGAGTTTTATTCTCTTCATCGCCGTCATCGCGGGTATAGTACAACTCGTGGAGATGGTAGTAGAGAAATATAGTCCTTCGTTGTATGCGGCACTGGGTATCTTCCTTCCTTTGATAGCTGTAAACTGTGCTATCATGGGAGCTTCTCTGTTTATGCAACAACGTATAAATCTGGATCCTACCAACAGTCAGTACATTGGTAGCGTATGGGATGCCATATCATACGGCGTAGGAAGCGGTATCGGTTGGACACTGGCTATAGTATTGTTGGGTGCTATCAGAGAAAAGATGCAGTATTCGGATGTTCCGGAACCTCTTAAGGGTGCTGGTATAACATTTATAGTAGTAGGATTGATGGCCATGGCTTTCATGTGCTTCTCTGGATTACAGTTCTAAACAAAGGAGGATTGAATTATGACAACATTTATATTTTTAAGTATAGGAGTTTTCCTCATTATTATATTGCTTCTTGTCGCAATTCTACTTGTGGCAAAGAAGTATCTCTCTCCTTCGGGAAATGTGACCATAACTATAAATGGTGATAAGACCTTGTCTGTAGAACAGGGTGCTTCTCTGCTTTCGACATTGGGACAGAACGGCGTATATCTCGGCTCTGCCTGCGGTGGAAAGGGTAGTTGTGGACAGTGCCGTTGTCAGGTACTCGAAGGTGGCGGCGAAATCCTTGACTCGGAGAAACCGCATTTCACTAGAAAAGAGATAAAAGACCATTGGAGATTAGGATGTCAGTGTAAGGTTAAAGGTGATCTCTCTATAAAGATACCGGAGAGTGTTCTTGGTGTGAAAGAGTGGGAGTGTACTGTTATCAGTAACCATAATGTCAGCTCTTTCATCACAGAATTCGTGGTAGCATTGCCTGAGGGTGAACACATGGACTTCTTGCCCGGTTCATACGCACAGATTAATATTCCTGCATACGATACCATTGATTATGACAAGGATTTCCCAAAAGAGCAGATCGGCGAGTATATCGGTGCTTGGGAGAAATATAATATCCTTTCGTTGAAGGCTCATAATCCAGAACCTACGGTAAGGGCATATTCTATGGCCAACTATCCTGCAGAGGGAGATAGAATAATGTTGACCGTTCGTATTGCTTCAACACCATTTAAACCTCGTCCACAGGTTGGNTTCCAGGATGTACCAACAGGTATAGCATCTTCGTATATCTTTAGTCTTAAACCAGGTGATAAAGTTACGATGAGTGGTCCTTATGGTGATTTCCATCCTAATTTTGATTCTAACAAAGAGATGATTTGGGTCGGCGGTGGTGCCGGTATGGCTCCACTACGTGCACAGATAATGCACATGACAAAGACATTGAATTGTAGAAACAGAGAGATGCATTATTTCTATGGTGGACGTTCGTTGTCTGAAGTATTCTATTTGGAAGATTTCTTGGAACTGGAGAAAGAATTCTCTAATTTCCATTTCCATCTGGCGTTGGACCGTCCTGATCCTATTGCAGATGAGAAAGGTGTTAAGTATACAGCAGGATTCGTTCATCAGGTGATGTATGATACTTATCTCAAGGATGTTGAAAATCCAGAAGATATAGAATATTACATGTGTGGTCCTGGTCCTATGTCTGCAGCAGTAGTGAAAATGCTCGATTCTCTAGGCGTAGAACCCGAGTCAATTAAGTATGATAACTTTGGAGGTTAATAAGAAATATGGCAAATCAAGAATCAACAGGCTTGTCAGGCGCTTTTGACAAGAAACGCTTTTTAGAGATCTTTATAGGAGCGATACTGACAATAATTGTATGGAATTTACCAACAGAGGTGTTTGGAATAGCATCTTTGACGGTAGTGCAGCAACGTATCATTGCCCTTTTCGTCTTTGCAACGTTTATGTGGTTGACAGAGGCGATACCATCGTGGGCAACGTCTGTAGTCATAATAGTAGTGATGTTGCTTACGGTATCCACGAGTGCTTTTGGCATCTTCCAAGGTACGGATGGTGAATATGGAACGCTGTTACCATATAAGAATATTATGGCATCTTTCGCAGATCCTGTGATAATGCTGTTTATCGGTGGTTTCATCCTTGCTATTGCCGCNACGAAATCAGGACTGGATGTCATCGTAGCGCGTGCATTACTGAAACCGTTTGGTACTCGATCTGAGATGGTGTTGTTAGGATTTATCCTCATAACAGGATTTTTCTCTATGTTTGTCAGCAACACAGCGACGGCAGCGATGATGTTGACCTTCCTAACGCCTGTGTTTAAGCACCTTCCTCCTGAGGGTAAGGGTAGGGTGGCATTGACCTTGTCAATACCTCTCGCTGCCAACCTCGGTGGTATGGGAACACCTATCGGTACACCGCCAAATGCTATCGCACTGAAATTCTTAAATGACCCAGATGGTTTGAATCTAGGTATCGGTTTTGGTGACTGGATGATGTTTATGTTCCCATATACCGTATTGATGCTTATTATCGCATGGGTTATATTGGTGAAATTTTTCCCATTCTCTGCGAAGGAGATCAAATTGGAGATAGAAGGTCATGTAAAACCCAATTGGCGTACAACGGTCGTAGAGGTAACATTCCTTGTTACGGTACTATTGTGGATATTGGATAAATATACAGGCGTTAACGCAAATACAGTGGCACTGATACCTTTTGCTGTCTTCTCTATGACAGGTATCATCTCGGCACGCGACCTACAGGAGATTAACTGGAGTGTTATCTGGATGGTAGCCGGTGGCTTTGCTCTCGGTTATGGTATGAACGCCTCTGGTTTGGCTGATGCCGCAATAGAATCCATACCATTTGGAGAATGGTCTCCACTATTGATAATGGTTGCATCAGGACTTATCTGTTATCTGTTGTCTAACTTTATCTCTAACACGGCTACTGCCGCGTTGTTGGTACCAATTCTGGCTACAGTATGTAGAGGTATGGGTGATGCCCTGGAACCGATAGGTGGTATGGCAACAGTGTTAATGGGTATTGCCATAGCTGCATCTACAGCGATGTGTCTGCCTATATCAACACCGCCAAATGCTATTGCGCATAGTACAGGACTTGTACAACAGAAAGAGATGTTCAAGGCTGGATTTACTACGGGTGTTATAGGACTGACACTTGGTTACATACTCCTTTACTTCGTAGGAAAGATGGGATTACTTTAAAGAGGCGTAATATAGCACTTTATAAATATTAAAGAGAGATCTGACAGGTTTATCGCTTGTCAGATTTTTCTTTATGATAGGTAATGCTATTATTCCAGCTATCTTGGTAATCGCTAAAAGATGTGCTTTTTTCAGTTTATCGACGAAGGAATCGATACGAGAATATCCTTTTAATTCGTAAGAAAACTCGTGAAGCGTCTGCAAAGAAGTTTCCGTCTTCTCAATAAAGTTACCGTTACTTTCAAAATCCTCTGTAAAAACTACAGGATTGTCAATGTGTATGATGTGTATACCTCCTTTTTTAAGAGTCTTACCTAATAACACATCTTCAAAACCGTATTTCTTGAAATCCTCATTGAAGGGATACTTTATCATTATATCCTTGGATGTAAGAAAGTTGGCAGTATGAAAATCCATATATTCGTTTTCCTGTCGTTTCTTACTCGTATGTTGTGATAAAGCATTTTTTTCATATAGATATCTGAGGTTTGAACGCATCGGTTTCACGTCCTTCCCTATAGCAACGCCTCCGTTTATAACGATATCATTATCGGAAGTAGATATGGAGTCTATGTATTTCTGTATAAAATCACCGGTCTCTACCATCATGTCGCTATCAATGAAAAGCACGTATTGATATGAAGCCTGACTAACCAAGAAATTGCGTACCACGGCTCTTCCCGTATTTTCATCACGCTGTATGTACTTACAGTTGTCGATATCAGAGATAGCCTTGTTGCAGGCGATAATATTTTCATCGTTACTTCCGTCATCCACAACAATGACCTCGTAT
>Ga0065711_1052340_pt1 | contig 10004 bp, 12 predicted proteins | sample Hoacrofraction12_FD_59098 | JGI IMG/M metagenome (GOLD analysis project Ga0065711, IMG submission 59098) | Hoatzin crop microbial communities from Cojedes, Venezuela - Epithelial fraction 12 v2 (version 2) | ecosystem: Host-associated > Birds > Digestive system > Esophagus > Crop | place... | reverse complement strand
CTGAGCAACCTGATCTAGTTAGTGGTGTCCCTGCTCGCTGCGGGGGGGTTGGACTAGATGACCTCTAGGGGTCCCTTCCAACCCAAAACTTTCTATGATTCTATGATTCTAAGTCACCTTTCCCTTTTCTCACAATGGAATCTGACAGGGGAAAATGCTGGCACGACTCCATCTCTCTCTGGTCACACAAACCTTGGCTTCAGTTAGAGCTTTGCTGGATTAGCCTCAATGAGCTTTCTTAGAAGTGAACAGCACATGATGCCATAAGAACAAAATAACAGTAACAGGGAAAATAGTAAACATTGAGATAATATATCTTGCCGCCAATGCAGGATGACAGATTAACAGGCAGTGAAATTATTTGGATATGACTTTCACAACAGTAATGATAAAAGTCACTGTCCCAAAGAGGTGCCTGCATACCTCTGTGCAACTGAAGAAAAGAGTAGCTAGTGCAGAGTATCTCTTTTCGGCTATAGGAGGCACTACTTGCAGTTGTGGTGGAAGGGTAAACTTACATATCTCCTCGTCTAAAAAGCAGGCATTAATCACCTTTAATTCTTTGAACCATATTACACATACAACTTGTTGCCTTTCCATCGTGCACTGGGCTTCTTTACCAGGTACAGAATACAGCAGAGAACCAAGACCAGCATTGTGTGAGAAATAAAATGTCCCTTAGCTGAATGTGTAAGGCACAGACAGCTTAGCCATCCCCTGAGCTCTCCATGGGTAAGCTATCTATCATATAACATGGGCACACTGCAAACCCAATTTATACAGATTGCTACCACATGGTGAAATAACATTAGACGGTTTTGTGACATGTCTGGCATGTCAGTGAAGTGATATACCTATTCTTCTGTAAGATGCTAGGTTGCATGCATCAGCTGCACATGCAGCATGCCAGACCTTTCTCTGACTGCCCTGGGTACATTGCCCCAAAATGCTGCACTGTCCTCTTGTTTTTACAATGATGAGTTGTTTACAGTCTGCACCTTTCTTACTCTGAAGGCCAGGAGGCCATTTGTAGTTGCCTGACCCCAGGAGAGAGACCATGCAGCAATTCCTGAATGTGTATCAAGACACACAGACATCATACTGACCAATTCATATTATCAGCGCAGTGACCTTACCAGCATCTTACAGCATCTAACTGTAAGACACTGAACTGAGAATTCAAATGCTGTTTAGGGGTTTGTTCTGGAATAAACATTGACACCCACCCATAAAAGCCAGTATTTCAGAAGTTATGAGTAAGGAAGGCTGGCGTTCAGACCTGTAATCAGATACACTGCAGTAAATGTAGAAATACGTCATGCAACACAAACTATATTGTATGTGACTCATGTATGTTCTGGAGACCTTCCTTTTTCTTTTTTCCTATTTTTAAAGTATCCATGAATCATCAAGCTTTGACTCCAATGTCAATATTATTTTTTGCAAGAATCTGTGTAGATTAAATACTTACTCAGCTTAAAGCCTGAAGGCACAAGATAATACAGAGTTTTGTGTAACTTGTGACAGCAAGAGTCTGCAATAGAATTGCAAGAGATACCCTGTCACATATTGAAACAGTATTTTAGCACAAGAATCAGTCTTTGTTTCTACACAGCTCCATGGGACTGTTCCTGAATTACAACAGACCTTCTGCTTCTTTTCTCAATTAAAGTAGAGGTAGACACTGGAGTTGTTTATTAGTCTGGCCTCATATGGATATAATGTTTTTTAATTTGTAATTTCTGACCAAATTTGAAGAAGGAAGTTACAGTTCTAAATGTAAGCAAGTTCTGAACAAGCTTCATGATCAAGTAGATGAAAGAGCTTGTGTAAGTAATGACATGAAAAGGAAACCACAAAGACAGTGTGTTCTACTTTTTGGCGGCAGCAGTCAGCTGGCAGAGCAATCACCAGAGACAGAGCGCTGTCTCTTACTGATGAGGAGCAGTACCACTACAGCAGACAGCCATGATAGTTGTAGTGAAGGAGATAGTGGTGAAATGCCTAGAAGCCTGCACGAAACCAGACTTCATTCCTTCTGGTCTCTGAGCAACTTTTGTCTTTTAACCTGCAATTTCAATGTTGGAGTTTGTAGTAATAGTGGAAATGAGCTAAGACAGTATGGACCAGCATGGATGAGCAGCATCATTTGAATTATCCATGACAGAGATGCCATGGAAGCCAACTCTAAAAACACTCTCATGGTATCTCCAGGTATTGTGATATTATTAAACTTTGGGTTCATCTGTAAGGCTTTATAGGGTTATCGCTGAGAGCAGGGGTCTGTCTCATCCCCTCATTAATGTCCAGCTCTATCCCAATAGTCTCCCATCACAACAGAGATGAAAGGCCATGCAAGAGGGATAGAACACCTCTCCTATGAGGACAGGCTGAGAGCTGGAGTTGTTTAGCTAGGAGAAGAGAAAGCTCCAGGGAGACCTTATTGCAGCCTTTCAATACTTAAAGGATGCTTATAAGCAAGATGAGAACAGGTTTTTTTAATAGGGCCTCTAGCAATAGGACAAGTGGTAATGATCTTACAGTGAAAGAGGATAGATTCAGAATATATACAAGGAAGAAATTTTTTATGATGAGGGTGTTGAAACACTGGAACACATTGCCCAGAGAAGTGGTAGATGCCCCATCCCTGGAAACATTCAAGGTCAGATTGGACGGGGGTCTGAGCAATCTGATCTAGTTGAAGATGTCCCTGCTCATTGCAGGAGGGTTGCACTAGATGACCTTTAAAGATCCCTTCCAATGCAAACCATTCTGTGACTCCATGGTAAGTGACAGTTCCTGGCTGTAAGGAGCAGGGACAAGAGGAGAGCAGAGGCACAGCACAGCCAAGCAGTGTATGCATAAGAAAAGGAAGGAGGGAGAAAGTCAGTCATAGAGATACATCAGTAATTATTGCCTTTCAATGTTGCTTTTTTTTGGTTTTGCATAGCTTTATAAATGTGTTATATCCTCTACATATCACGCCATGTCTTCATGTATAGAATCATAGAATCATTGAATGGTTTGGGTTGCAAGGGACCTTAAAGATCATCTAGTTCCAAACCCCTTGTCATGGGCAGGGACACCGTCCACTACACAAGATTGCTCAAAGCCCCATCCAATCTGGCCTTGAACACTTCCACGGACAGGGCATCCACAATTTCTCTGAGCAACCTGTTCCAGTGCCTCATCAACCTTACGGTAAAGAATTTCTTCATTATATCTAATCTTTCAGCTTGAAGCCATTACCCTTTGTCCTAATCCTTGTAAAGTGTCCCTCTCCAGTTTTCTTGTAGGCCCCCTTCAGGTGCTGGAAGGCTCCTATAAGGCCTCCCCACAGCCTTCTCCTCTGCAGGCTGAACAACCCCACCTCTCTCAGCCTTTCCTCACAGGAGAGGTGTTCCGTCCCTCTCATCATGTCTTTAGTCCTTCTCTGGAGCTGCTCCAACAGGTCCATGTCTTTCCTGTGCTGAGGGCTACAGAACTGGACGCAGCACTCCAGGTGGGGTCTCACAAGAGCAGAGTAGAGGGGCAGAATCTCGTCCCTCTACCTACTGGCCAGGCTTCTTTCCATGCAGCCCAGGATACAATTGGCCTTCTGGGCTGCAAGCACACATTGCCCAGGTCATGTTGAGCTTCTCATCAACCTGTACCCCTGAGTCCTCACCCTCAGGGCTGCTCTCAATCCATTCTTCACCCAGCCTGTATTTGTGCTTAGGATTGCCCTGATCCAGGCACACGACCTTGCATTTGGCCTTGTTGAACTCCTTGAGTTTCACACTGTCGCATCTCTCAAGACTGTCGAGGTTCCTCTGGATGGCATCCTTCCCTCCAGCCTGTTGACTGCACCATGCAGCTTGGTGTCAATGGCAAACTTGCTGCAGGTGCATTCAGTCACACAGTCCATGTCCCCGACAAAGACTTCAAACAGCACCAGTCCCAATACTGATCCCTGATGAACACTGCTTGTCACTGGTCTCCACTTTGACATTGAGGCATTGAACACAACTCTTTGAGTGCAACCATCTAGCCAATTCCTTATGCACTGCGTGGTCCATCCATCAAATCCATGTCTCTCTAATTTAGACACAAGAATGTCATGAACGGCAGTGTCAAATACTTTGCTGAAGTCCAGGTAGATCACAGAATCACAGAATCCTGCAGGTTGGAAGGGACCTCTGTGGGTCATCTAGCCCAACCCCCCTGCCAAAGCAGGGTCACCTAGAGCAGGTTGCACAGGACCTCGTCCAGGAGGTTTTGAATACCTCCAGAGAAGGAGACTCCACAACCTCTCTGGGCATCCTGTTCCAGTGCTCCATCACCCTCAGAGTGAAGAAGATCTTCCTCGTGTGAAACGAATGCATGCAGTACTCCAGATGGGGCCTCACTAGGGCAGAGTAGAGGGGGAGGAGAACCTCCCTCGATCTGCTGGCCACACTCTTCCTAATACACCCCAGGATCCCACTGGCCTTCTTGGCAACCAGCGCACACTGATGGCTCACGGTCAGCTTCTCGTCCACCAGCACTCCCAGGTCCCTCTCCGCAGAGCTGCTCTCCAGCAGGTCAGCCCCAAGCCTGTGCTGGTGCATGGGGTTGTTCCTCCCCAGGTGCAGGACCCTGCACTTGCCCTTTATTGAACTTCATCAGGTTCCTCTCTGCCCAACTTTCCAGTCTGTCCAGGTCTAACTAAATGGCAGCACAGTGTTCCGCTGTATCCTGACACCCCTCCCAGTTTTGTGTCATCAGCAAACTTGCTGAGGGTACATTCTGTCCCTTCATCCAGGTCATTGATGAATAAGTCGAACAAGACTGGGCCCAGTCCTGACTCCTGGGGGACACCACTAGTTACAGGCCTCCAACTAGACTCAGTGCCGCTGATGACAACCCTCTGAGCTCTGCCATTCAGCCAGTTCTCAACCCACCTCGCTGTCCACTCATCCAGCCCAAACTTCCTGAACTTGCGTATGAGGATGTTATGGGAGACAGTGTCAAAAGCCTTGCTGCAGTCGAGGTTGACGACTTCCACTGCTCTCCCCTGATCTGCCCAGCCATTTATGCCATTGTAGAAAGATATCAGATTGGTCAAGCACAATTTCCCCTTGGTGGATCCATGTTGACTACTCCTGATAACCTTCTTTTCCTCCACTTGCTTAATGATGACATCCAGGTGACATCAGTTGCTCTTCCCTTATCCACCAATGCAGCAACACCATCATAGAAGGCCACCAGATTTGTCAGGCATGATTTGCCCTTAGTGAAGCCATGTTGGTTGTCACCAGCAACTTCCTCATTTTCCATGTGCTTTGTCATGGTTTCCAGGAGGATCTGCTCTGTGATCTTGTCGGGCACAGAGATAAAACCGAATGGCCTGTAGTTCCCCAGGTGTTCCATTTTACCCTTTTTAAAACCAGGAGTTCTGTTTCCCCTTTTCCAGTCAGTGGTAACTTCAGCGGGCTGCCATGACTTCTCAAATACGGTGGATAGTGGCTTAGCAACTTCATCTGTCAGTTCCCTCAGGACCCAAAGTTGCAACTCATCAGGTCCCATGGAGTTGTACACCTTCAGGTTCCTTAGATAGTCTCGAATCTGATCTTCCCCTACAGTGGGTGGTTCTTCATTCCCCCAGTCTCTGCCTTTGCTGTCTGCAACTTGGACGGTGTGGCTGGAGCACTTGCCGGTGAAGACTGAAGGAAAAAATTCTTTGAACACCTCAGGCTTCTCCATATCCTGGGTAATCAGGTCTCCTATTTCCTTCCAGAGAGGGCCCACATTTTCCCTAGTCTTCCTGTTATCAGTGACGTACCTACAGAAGCTTTTCTTGTTGCCCTTGACATCCCTGGCCAGATCTAATTCTATCAGGGCTTTAGCTTTCCTAACCTGATGCCTGGCTGTTCAGACAATTCCTCTGTATTCCTCCCAGGCTACCTGTCCTTGCTTCCACTCTCTGTAGGCTTCCTTTCTGGGTGCGAGTTTGTTCAGGAGCTACTTGTTCATCCATGTAGACCATGCCGTTTTTGCCTGACTTCCTCTTTGTTGGGATCCACCATCCTGAGCTGGGAGGAGGTGATCCTTGAGCATTAACCAATTTTCTGGGACCCACTTCCCTCCAGGGCTTTGTCCTTGTCCCATGGTACTCTACCAAGCAGGTCCCTGAAGAGCCAAAGTCTGCTCTCCTGAAGTCCAGGGTTGTGAGTGTATCATCATAACAGCAAAGTCCTTGAAATTGAGGGAATCTGTGAAATTGGTAGGGCACAGCTTCTATGTTGGCTCCATGGCAGCAAGCACGAATCTTAAGATTTGGACGTGGCCATGCTTCCACTGATTGTGATAAAGGAATTATAAATGTATTTCAGAGGAGTCCCATCTTTCCAAACTGAGGGTTCATATAAGGAATACTTAAAGGTTCTACGTCTAAATAATTGAGCTGTAAACATGATATAGTACTGGGTAAACTCTCAGAGACATCAGCAAGGTTTGTATCTGTGCCACGAAGCTCATCATACAACGAATGTACAACTAATAGTCTACAAATCAATTTATAAATAAACCTGTTTGTATTTAAAAAAAATATTATTTCAAGCACCCTTACGATTACACTAACATTTTCAGAGAGCAGACTTTTAAGTACCCTCATAAACTGCTTTACAGCCATTAAGCATGTATTTCATTTATGAAATATGTTGTCTGCACTTAACACTGCCTGTGCAACCAGCTTGTAAAATGAATCACTCACTCTCTTCATGGTGCTGTGATGTCTCTGCAGAGTAGTGTTGCCTCTGAATCTGTGTGAGAAAGGATTTAGTGGTACAGATTACTGCTTCCCATGGCATACCTAATGTCAATGGAAAAGTTAAAGAAAGAAAGAAGTATGAGTGTGCTCCCAAGATGCATCTGAGGTCTTGCTCTATTGTCATTGAGAAAGGTGCTGGGAAGAGAGAAATTCTTCACATCAGCACAACAGCAGCAGATGATACAGGCAAATCGACCAGGCTGGCTGATCCTGAATGGTTGTTTGCTCCTGCAACTCCTAGCCAAGTCCGTTGGAGAAGCAGATCTTCACAATCACTCCAGGTTTGGTCCTAAAGGAGGACTGTGGTAGAGAGATGAGTGCTTCATTCCGTGTTTTGGTACACTGTTAGATTATTTGCTTTTTGCTGCTGGCTGTTTTTCAAAAATGCTATATGAAATCAGACACCTGCTAGGCTAATCAAAATTTCCAGAGCTGGCATGTCTGGTATATGTAAGGCAGAGTTCTTAAGCTGGAATTACATCAGCCTGAAACCAGCTAATATTTATCCAGGACTCAAGGACAAATTATATCTGCGGCTATTAATTAGGTGTACTAAGAGTCATTATAATTGTTCTTTTACAAGACAGAATATTAGTGCACATTTATATTGCCACATAGGTACAAGACACATCGGTGTGTACAATGCTAGTACTTCCTAAAGAAAATACAGTAGCCTTTAGTGTACTACCACAATGAACACAGGCTCAATGATATCATACAAAATTTAAGTAGATACCAAAGTCAAAACCAGACTGTGAGCTCCCTTTAAGACCTTCAAATTGCCAAGATCTGTAATACAGCTTATCATATTTTCCTTTACTGTGTTGTTCAGATGAAAACAGTCAATTCACATAAAAGGAACCAGGGACAGATATGACTAGTAAGGTAAGATGACAGCCCAGTTTTGCCAAGCTTCTGCATCCTGGCAGTGTTCCTTTTGACGCCCAGGACTGAGTCAGATCAACATTTTCTAACAAAATGCTCTTCTGTTACAAACTGTTGATTTAGCAATATCAAACACTTCCACAGAAATTTTTCAATTTCTCTTCTTTTGGCAGCAAGAACTATGAGAATGCAAGAAAAAGACAAAAGGTTCCCTCATTTGAACCTCACACAGATGATATGGCAGAGTGTATTATCTTACAAGTGTTGTGCAGAGAGTAGGTAAAATATCCTTTGAGGTTCGAGAAAAAAAATTTTGGAGATATATTTGGTAAAGATGAAAAATTTGACACTTCGGGCCAAAGTCAGAAGCACAAGCATTTTTATTAATTTTTTTTGTCTAAATTTTTATTAGATTGTGTTTCTGAAGAACAGATTCTATTTATAACGACATGCTTGTAGATGGATTTCAGTACAGAAAAGGATATGGGTTTGAACCATTTTAATGACTGGATTCAATGATGGAACTGAGGTCAGGACAGTGATGTTCAGAATAACAGAGAAATTATTTCAGACAGGTGAAACCCTGTTTTCCTTGAAGTCAACAGTTAATGAGGCAGAATTTCATAAAAAATAACTCAGATAACATAAGGCCCAGATTGACTTTGCATCCAGAACCTGAAAACAGTCAAGACATTCAGCAAGGTCTGAGCCTCCAGCAAGAAGCTCCCTATCACATATGCATTCTCTGATGGGTTGGGACATACATCCCCATGATAGTTCCACCAACCATGAGGAGGCAGCAGCATGGTCCCTGATCATGGTGAGCTGACTCCTATATTCATTATTCCCACTCAATATGGGGACATTATTCTTTCCAGCCTCTGTGAAGGACAATGAAAATGGCTTTTCTCCATGGTGTTCACTCATGCAGGGTTTGACATGAGTCTACCTCATTGTACTTTATTACTGTTCAGCAGTTTTATTTATAACAGCAATAATAAACTGAGATAATGTAATTGCAGCTGCTTAAAACTGCTCAGTGCTTCTATACCATGCTTTCCCACACCATATATGCATCCCATCTCCTGACATAAATCTTTCACTGCATTGATAAGTACAGATATTCCCCTTCTCATCAGCTTGCCACCTGTGAATGGGGGGGCAGAGGGAGCTCACAGTAGCAAGAAGCCTGTCGATTCCCTCAGAGAGCCACTGAGAGGCCATTTCAGAGTGTCACAGCGCACAGCTTGTCATCTCAGTTGTTGTCCTGTTGCTACCTCTGCCATCGTGAGCTCCCCAGGTGACTCACTCTTGCTAAACGGGAAGATGCTCACAGCAGTGAAATAAGAATTCCTCTTAATAAAGTGTTTTCAGTTTACTTTTAAGTTAGTCTCCTGAGTCCTGAGAAGGAGAACTGCTAGCACACTACTGCTGTGCTTCAGTAAGTTACCAAGACTCATTTGTCTTGATTACGCAACTTTCTAATTACAGCACATCTGAGAGCAGTGCTGTAAAATTAGACCATGTCCACACTTGTAAGAATGGAGACCCAATAGGAGTAGACTAGTACATGGACGCAGTTGGCACTGGAGACCTGACATCTATCCTGCAGGCCGTTCATTAAGTCTTACTTCAGACTGGGTCTAGTCCGGTCCCCCTGCTGAAGCTCGCCCCTATGTATGTGGTTGAAAGCTACTCCATGGAAATCTATCACACAAGAATCTATAAGAAAGAAATTCTTTACTATCAATCAGGGTGATGAGGCACTGTAACAGGTTGCCCAGAGAAGTTGTGGATGCCCCCTCCCAGGAAGTGTTCTCAGAATCTACTTTCTGGATTGCAGGTCCTTTGCAGGCCACTCTTTCAAATACCATGCTGTCCATTTAACTCACACAGATAACAGGCAGCACATTGCAGCTGCTGCCCTTATTGCCTGTACAGGGCTACCTGTTAAGTAGTGGGCCTTATTTGACCTTACGATCTTGTTGTAAGGCAAAGAAGCAGGGACAATGGACAACCAGCTGTGGGTGCAAAACATAGAGAATCATAGCATCATAGAATGGTTTGGGTTGGAAGGGACCTTTAAAGGTCATCTATTGTAACCCTCCTGCAATGAGCAGGGACATCTTCAACCAGATCAAGTTGCTCAGTGCCCTGTCCAACCCAGGAATGGGGCATTTTCCACCTCTCTGGGTAACCAGTTCCAGTGTTTCACCACCCTCATCATAAAAAATTTCTTCCTTGTATATAGTCTGAATCTATCCTTGTTCTGGTTTTGGCTGCCACCAGCAACAAAAGCGCCACACGGCTGCCCCCCCCCCCCCCGGGG
>Ga0065711_1052339_pt1 | contig 10005 bp, 3 predicted proteins | sample Hoacrofraction12_FD_59098 | JGI IMG/M metagenome (GOLD analysis project Ga0065711, IMG submission 59098) | Hoatzin crop microbial communities from Cojedes, Venezuela - Epithelial fraction 12 v2 (version 2) | ecosystem: Host-associated > Birds > Digestive system > Esophagus > Crop | place... | reverse complement strand
GGGGCCAAACTCTTTTCAGTGGTGCCCAGTGACAGGACAAGGGGCAATGGGCACAAACTGAGGCACAGGAAGTTCCGTCTGAACATGAGGAAGAACTTCTTCCCTCTGAGGGTGATGGAGCACTGGAACATGCTGCCCAGGGAGGTTGTGGAGTCTCCTTCTCTGGAGATATTCAAAACCCGCCTGGACAAGGTCCTGTGCAGCCTGTTGTAGGTGTCCCTGCTTCGGCAGGAGGGTTGGACTAGATGACCCACAGAGGTCCCTTCCAACCCCTACCATTCTGTGATTCTATGTGAGGAGTAACTTCAGGCACTGAGCACTTCTTTGTTATCATTGCTGTTGCCCGTGGTGCTTTGACACTATCATGCCACAGACCCTGGTTTTCCCTCTCCTGACACTGGAAGTTTGAATAAGTACCTTAAAGACTGCGACAAGGAGCTGTACGTTGTGCTGGTGCACTCCCATTATGTCAGGAGGCATACAGGGAAAAAACAGCTGTTCTATTTCACTGGAGATCGTCATCAAAAGATTTCCATCTGATAATCAAGTTTCTGAGTGTTTATCGTGACTCAGGCCCATATATTGAAAATTACAATTAACTTCTGTTCCTGCTGTCTGCATCAATTCTTCATATTTTGCCTTTTTGTATTTTGATATTTGAGGAGTAAAAAACCTTCAAAATGTGTTATTTGTCATTGTCTTTTCAACTCTTCCCTAGTATTTCTCAATGAATCAACTGCATAAATATGTTCAGTAATTTTGGCAGCATGTAATATTAAGGCCTGACTTTCAGCTTTGACAAACATTTTCTGCATTATTCAATTTGTTTTGTTAGGATCTATTTTAGTTTACTAGCTCAATTCCCAAATAACTTTTGCGCAGCTCCGTTTTGTACACTCAGTAATGTCTTTCATAAGTAAGCTGCTGAACTAATAAAAATGACCCAAGTTAATAATGCATTCCTCTATTTCAAAATGTCAACAACAGGCAGTAGAAGTAGCTGCCAATAAGTCTTTCACAAACCTAAATTAGAAAAAAAAAAAGCGTATCATAACAGCAGCCCAATATTTTACTGCAAATACATTCATGTTGGAAGCAGCCAGAGACCTGCATGGGATATGAATAACGTGGGTTCCAGGACTGTTCGCTTTGTTGACATTTAGTGTCCCATTTGGGCTTCTTTGTGCCAATTATTTCCACATTTGTTTTTTTGAGCAAGTCACACACAATTTCCGTCTACTTCCTGGCAAAATTCAGACTATCCACTTTGACGCTTTAGACAGAACTTGGGTGTAATTTTCAGTGCAATCTGGAAAAGGAGTGGCTTTAACTTTGCTTAACCCCCAGAGACTGCACACTGACAGCCTAAGCCCCAGCCCAAAAAGACCGCAGCCATTATGGGTGGCTTCCTTCCTGGAAGGTGAGCCTGGAGAGCACATTTCAGCTCTCCCTGCTCTCCACACCACCAGCCTAGTGCTCTGAAGCACTATGGTGTGATGTCACCTCCATCTCATTAGGTTCTCCTGCTGCGATCGATGAATAGGCACTTTGCTTCAGAAGCAAGGAAGGTGTTTGCTGGCATACATGGCTGGTGGGCAGGGTGTTTAGCTGGAAGTGGGGAAGGGCATGTGGATCTCCTCCAGTTCAGGAAGAGGTAGAAACTGAACCCAGGTCGTCGACTTCCTGATGCCAGTATGGGAAAGCAGGTGTTATTACCGGGCAGGCTTCACAATGAATCAGTTCTGCTCAGCTGCATCCCTCACCTCTGAGAGGGTCCCACCCACCAGACTAACCTTGTGCTCAGCCCTAAGGAGTTACCAAAGGCTGAGCAAGAGATCTGTCACCCCTGCCTACTCAGAGGCTACTTCTACACTTCCCTGTGGCCAGGTGCCACAGTCTGGCCACCTCCGTGCAACTGAACATGCTTAGCTTTGAACATAGGATGGCTGCATCCAAACCACCTTTTCAAAATGGTCCCAAATGCCATGGACCGCTCCAGCAGTTTAACCACAAAGGCAGTCGTGGTCCAGCATCTGCATCCAGGTCTTGCTACTGTTTTTACTGGCATGTCCATAGCCCGCGGAACTGACTGGCCTGCTCCCCTGATGCATGGTAACTGCACCCTGAAATTTTCTGACGTACAACTAAACAGATTAAAAAAAAAAAAAGACTGACTAGCTGACAGGCAAGCTTGGTTTCATTAGCTCTGCATCTTCACAAAGAAAAAGGGAGTGAGGGACGGGAGCTGGCAAGATATTATCTTTAATAAGCAATATGTCGCTTGGCATCATTGAGACCAAAGCTTCACTGCTTGAGAACGCTCAGAGGATACAGTTTTCTGTGTGGTTTGGCAGCTTCATGCTACTGGCACCAAAGCACCCATGAGTGTTGGCACAGAGGACTTGAGAAAGGGAAAAATTCTACCCCCTGAAGTTTGATAACTCAGAATGAAGTGAGACTAGAGAACGTGAAAGCAGAGGCTCAAGATCAACTATTAGCAGTAAACAAATAAATATTGAGAAAAACTTTGTCTTTAATACAGCCTAGGGAAAATTTGAAATTGTAGAATAGAATAGACCATTTCAGTTGGAAGGGACCTACAATGATCATCTAGTTCAACGGCAAAACCAATTCTTAATATTAAAAAAAATATTCCTTTAGGTGAGTTCCTGCAGTGCCAGGGAACCTCACCTTCCAGCCACAAAGTAAGATACACATTACTTCAAACGGGTGATGCCCTGGAGAAAGAGAATGTGCCAGAGTAGTGACGGGCACAAAAAGGGGCTCAGGATCTCCACCCGAGAGTCCTTTCAGGAGTAGACTCACATATTAAAAAGTTGCAGTTAAACCTAAACAGATCATTGAGTTGATAATGACAAGGTGACAAGTCCATATTAAATGCCCGAACTCCCATCATTTAGCAACAAATCAAAAGGAAACTGTGAAGGCTAGGAGGACAGATGGCAAAATTACTGACAATAAAATTGGCACAATGAAGAACATCTAATAATACATGTTGAAATAACACCTAATAATAATAATACATCAAAGAGGATGAGCAGTACTATAGCAACACATTGCATTCCCGGTCTTTAGGAACCACTGTGAACTGCTTGCTGACTACAACCAAGGGCAGGCCCTTCTAATCCACGGCATATGAACTGTTGACTTCTATGAAGAGGTAGTAAAGTTAGAGTGGCTTCCCAAAGATCATAGCAGAGAGATTGTCAGTGCTAGGGAAAGGGAGTATTTGGACAAGATGCCTTTTGCCAAGCCACGTCCTGCTTGTCCTGAAGACAATGGGAGTTACACTTAGACAGTGTTCCCAAAGTGCTGATGCTTTGGGGAGTGGGGTGGGGGAAGTCACCCTTATTCCAGATTGCAGATGACAGTTTTGAGCGATCTATAGTCCAAGTATCGTATAATAATCTACTTCCTAAACAGGAGATTGAATCTGGTGGCTTTTGACTATCTTGTTTTGCCCCTGTCACTTGTATGCACACACTGCAGTGAAAGTAGGAACTTTTGGGCTGCTTTCCCCCTTCTGCTCACAGTGAAAGAGTAGAACTAGACCTAGTAGTCAATTCTTCTTTTGCTGTTTGGATCAACACAACTTTATTTCATATATAAAAAGGATAAATAAAATTTGTCTCTTAAACTAGGAAAACACTTGCATTCCGGTGGCCTTCCAGTAGAGAATTTTATCCTTCATGTTTTGCAAATGTAAAAAATACAAAATGCAAAATTGGTTAAATAGAAGTAATCAGTTCTACATCTCAATATATTTTCTGCAACTCTAATGAAAAATCAGTGTTATTGATCTAATGGTTAATGAAGTGAATATTTCTCATGCTTCCTTTTTGTTATGAAAATTTTTTCAGTTGAAATCCCCAATATAAAGTTTATATAGTTAGAATGTTGAACAGCAGCAACTCCTCTCTTTGCTACCACTCATTCCTTCACAACAGGCAGCTCTAGAGCAGGGCAGCAGCACCAGCAGCAGTGGGGACTGTACCCTTCCCAGGCTGGTGCAAAGGCAGGCAGAGTTAGGGCCCTTCTCTTAAGTCTTACCAAGATTAGCAATAGATCCAATAAAATCATTAATATTGCAATACAGTGAGAATCACTGCTGGTTACAGAAAGATTCTTCTCTAAGCAGTTTGCAGCTTGCCAGAGTCCCACAGGCAAGATTTTCAATTTTCTACTGAAATACAGAAATCAAATTTTAGTTTCAAGAGATAGTAAGAAATTTCAATCATATCAGATAATTAATTTTGCATAATTAGTTGCATGCTTAGAAAGGTAAAAGTGGATATTTACAACTGGAGTGAACAAAAGTGGAGCTTCTCCCACTTCATGTTTGCAGTCTCCAGAGTGCACTGTACCAGGAGCGACAGAATAATAGGGTAAGCAGGGGAGAAAAGATGAGAAAGCTGTCATGTTAAAGGAGAGAAGAGCGATCACTTCATTCAGAGTTCTCTTTTGCTTTTAAACTCTTAAAAGAAAAGGCTACAGATCAATGGGCTTCCTCATTAACCAACTTTAGCACCAGGCTGTGAGTAGCAAAAGCAGCTTTGACTTGCATATAGAAGAGCAATACAAATGACAACTGAGCTACCATCCCTTGCAGTGCAGGATCTCTCTGGACTGAAAGTTTATATGCCAGGAATGGGGTTGCACAGTAACAGGTTCTTGCAACCCCACCTCTTACTGGGACTGCAAATTTCCTTTCTCTACTGCCGAAAGCTTTGCAGATTTCATAGAATCATAGAATCATAGAATCATAGAATCATGGAACGGTTTGGGTTGGAAGGGACCTTACAGATCATCTAGTTCCAACCCCCCTGCCATAGGCAGGGACATCTTCCACTAGACCAGGTTGCTCGGAGCTCCGTCCAACCTGGCCTTGAACACTTCCAGGAAGGGGGCATCCACAACTTCTCTGGGAAACCTGTTCCAGTGCCTCACCACCCTCATAGTGAAGAATTTCTTCATTACATTCAGTTTAAATCTACCCTCTTTCAGTTTAAAGCCATTAGTCCTTATCCTATCACTACAGGTTTCCAGCTTCATCATAAGCCCCCTTTATGTACTGAAAGGCCACAATAAGGTCTCCCTGGAGCCTGCTCTCTTCCAGGCTGAACAGCCCCAAGTCTCTCAGCCTTTGCCCAGAGGAGAGGTGTTTCAACCCTCTCAACATTTTTGTGGCCTCCTCTGTACCCGCTCCAACAGGTCCATGTCTGTCCTGTGCTGAGGGCTGCAGGACTCCAGGTGGGCTCTCACCAGAGCGGAGCAGAGGAGCAGAATCCCCTTACTCGACCTCCTGGCCAAGCTGCTTTTGATGCAGTCCAGGATATGGTTGGCTTTCTGGACTGTGAGCACACATTACTGGGTCATGCTGAGCTTCTCATCAATCAGCACACCTAAGTCCTTCTCCTCAGGGCTGCTCTCAATCCATTCTCAGCCCAGCCTGTATTTGTGCTTGGGATTGCCCCAACCCATGTGCAGGACCCTACACTTGACCTTGTTGAACCTCATGAGGTTTGCACTGGCTCACTTCTCAAGCCTGTCCAGGTCCCTCTGGATGGCATCCCTTCCCTCCAGTGTGTCAACCTCATCAAACAACTTGGTGTCACTGGCAAACTTGCTGAGGGTTCACACTATCCCACTGTCCATGTCACCAATGAAGATGTTAAACAGCGCCGGGCCCAATATTGACCTGTGAGGAACACCACTCATCACTGGTCTCCACTGGGACATCTAGCCATTGACCGCAACCCTTTGAGTGTGACCATCCAGACAGTTTCTTATCCACCAAGTGGTCCATCCATCAAATCCATGTCTCTCTGATTTAGAGACAAGGATGTTCTGCAAGACAGTGTCAAATGCTTCGCACAAATCCAGATATAGGATGTCAGTTGCTCTCCCTTTATCCAGCAATGCTGTAACCCTGTGTCCTGGTTTTGGTTAGCACAGAACTGATTCTCTTTTAGTGAATCTTCCTTACAGCTAAGTTCTTCTAACTAACTGCATTTTTCTGAAGCTGGTTGCATATTTTACTGACAGCGTTCGCTCCAGAGTTGATAACATCTAATGTTTGTAGTTTTACTGAGCTAACGGTAGGAATGGAATGCAGAAAAAGGCCCCTGTTTATGATTATTACTATAGCAGCCGAGGTCACTGATAGACTTTTTAGGTCCTGCAAGCGAGGAATTGTAAAAGGTTGTACCTATAGGGAGGGGTGGACAGGACAGGTGACCCACTACTGACCAACAATGTATTCGATGCCATACATATCATACTCAGTTTAAAGCTGGGGGATCACGAGGGTCTCATTTTCTTTGTCCATGGCCGGTTTCTGAAGAGGACCCTGCTCCTTGTCCTGCCTGCCATCCTGGTCCAGATTCCGATTTGCGCTTTCCTGAATCCAGTTCCATCCACTGCTGAGTCCAGTCCGAGACTTCCTGCTGTTGCCTGGCAGCCTCTGGCAGGATTCCAGATCCTTTGGCCCGCAGCTCCGGGAAACTCAGCATCAGTTTTGTGTATTTTGTTTTATTTCTCCTATTAATATTATTATTAGCAGTAGCAGTGTTATTAGTAAGACTGTGTTAATTTCCAATTTGTAGGTCTCTCTCCCTTTCCCTGCTTTTCCCTTCCCCTGGTGGGAGGACGGGGGTTAACATGGAGTGTCTGCCACTGAGTTTATGCCACCCTGCTCTTGATGGTGACACTCTGTCATTGTTGTAGAAGGCCACCACATTTGTCAGGGACAATTTGCCCTTAGTGAAGCCATGCTGACTGTCACTAGTCACCTCCTTATTTTCCATGTGCCTTAGCACAGTTTCCAGGAGGATCTGCTCCATGATCTGGCTGGGCACAGAGGTGGGACTGACCGCCCTGTAGCTCCCCAGATCTTCCTTTTTATCCTTTTTGCCTGACTTCTTCTTTGTTGGGATGCATCGCTCCTGAGCTTGGAGGAGGTGATCCTTGAGTATTTACCAACTTTCTTGGGCACCTCTTACCTCTAGGGCTTGACGCCGTGGCACTATACCAAGCAGGTACCTGAAGAGGCCAAACTCTGCTCTCCTGAAGTCCACTGTAGTGAATTTGCTGTGTGCTGTCCTCGCTGCCCCAAGGGTCTTGAACTCCACCATTTCATGGTCGCTGCAGCACATTTACTCTGTACAGTTTTGCATCTGGTTTTGAGGATGTTCTTTCCCTGTTCAGGTTTTCTGGTGGGCAGAAAGGCAATGAACTGATCTTTTTGAAGCAGGGCTACTTGTTCTGGTTTGTCCTTTTTGCATTTACTTCTTCTGGCTTTACATTTTTACATTTGAAAAAGCTTTATATTGTGCGTAAGAATATACAGCTTGTCATAAAACACAAATAAATTGTTTCAAATACACATATTTTCTTCTGCATGTGTTCTGCATTTACAGCACAATGGCAGGTCTATTCTGTGGCAGTACGATGATATGGCTCACAAACCCCCAAATTTCAAAATAACAAGACTATGGATTTCCAACACCAAGGGTTTTAGCAGATGAGAAAATTACATATAATTATATCGAAATCCGACAGCAGAGACATTTTACTCACAACTGCAAACTGTCTGCACATATAATACCTGTGCAAGCAAAAGTCCAGGTCTCTTTCTACCAGCCTCCTCAAAGCTCCCTTCTGCACACAGGAGCGGAGTTTACAGCAGTGAATAGGGCTTCTTCACATCAAGTTTCAGCTAAATGAAGACCTGTAGGTCCTTACCAGTTAATCTCTCTAGGCCTTAGCCTCTAATTATTTTCTGTTCTGTCATTAATTTGTAAGCTTCTTGGTACAAGAAATACCTCTGACTTATCAAATAATTAAAGTTATATAATAAGTCACAGGTCTGAAAAATGTGAAAGCAAACCTTTGCCTAGGGTAAGAACAAAAATGAGTTTTCTAACATTTTGCTTTTTTTCCTGTCAATCTTGCCTTGTTGTTTTAAAACTGTAATTTTTTGGGTCAAGATAGTTCCCCAGCTAAGGTTTACAAAGAAGGTCAATAGCCAGGCCGGGTAAATCCCACGGCTCCTGCATCAGGATGGCTGGGAGCTACTGCCTCTTCCTTCTGTACAGGGAGAAGCACGAATCCCAGGGGTGATCACTTGTTTGTATTTATTTCACTTCTGGGGGTTGCAAAAGGCATCAACTAAGTCCCTCAGAGGAAAGGAGACATGTGGAAACAGGCCCCAGTTCAAAGGCAGAGTTCTGTGCCGGTCACCACTCTTTCAGAAGGTATCACAAAGCACCTGTGCCAGCTCTCCATCCCCTGGAGTCCTGTCTGCTATCACTACGAGACTCTGCAACCCCTACCCGCTGCTGCAGCTGATGCGGTTAAGTAAAGACTCATAGCCACTTGCATCTTGCCCATGCAAGTACATTTAACAAAATAGTGGCAGAAACTTCACTTGATTTCTAGGTGATTGATTTTTTTTGAAGACTAACATTTTGAGTGTATTTAATTATAAAAATCAAACAATGAAGAGAAATGCTTTTCTTCTGTCACAAGCCTGCTTTGAAGAGTGATGATTCTTCATTTCTGAACTTGATTTCATTTAACTTGAACTAATCTACTTGACCTCACGCAGACCTTCTGGTTTCATGTCTGAATGGGAAGGAGGAGGGGTTCTTAGTGTGTGCGAGAAAGCCAGAGGGACTATGCAGAAAAATGAAGCCCAAACCACATCGTTTCACGAGGAAAAAGTAAAGCCTATACTTATTACAGCCATTGTTACAAAGGTCTTCTATCTTCTCTACATTTGTGTTGTGGGAAACCAGAAATGAAATTATTAGCCTAAGATACAGAAGCAAATTGTTCAAAAATGTCTTTCTGGATTATATGAGCTTGCTATGTGAATAAGGCTTTGTGTCTCCACTATGATTAACAGGTAAGAACATGTCACATACAGGTTACAGACTTAGAGAAAGATGCTCAGAGGACTTCATTCACTTCATACACCCTGAATGGTCATCACTCTGGGCCAGTCTTAGGTCTGATCCTGCAGTCTGACATACTTTTTTACTTGAGTAATGACATCTTCTCTGATGGGGAGACCCAGCATGGACTTACGGAGCAAATTGGGTCAGTACCCTTCTTTTGTGCCCACTGTCGAAAAGCAGCAGGAGGCCATTGACTTTGCAAGATTTTTGGCCAGCCCCAGGGAATCCTTCCTTCCCTTGCAGCTTTTGTGTTTTCTTTTTCTCCCTTTCTCTGCCCAATTTTGTGCCAATATTTTTTTCCCTCATCTATAGTGAGAGAAAGTGGCATCTCCAGAGGGCATGTGGGTACCCAGCAGCAGATGCCAGCATGTGGAGGCCAAACAGTGAGTTGGTTTTGGGCTGAAAGGGATCCTGGTCCTGACGGTAGTCTCACTGGCTGAAATAGCAGGTACATTTTTTCCTCTGCTATTGGCAAAGCATCCTCAGCTGTCCCTCTTCATTAATCTTCATCCTGACTGAGAGCAAAGTGACTGCCTGTGGTGCGGAGGAAGAGCTGTCCTTCCTGCTCTCCGAAGAAAGCCAGCAGGATTATCACTTAACAGAGTTGTTTTCTCTGAGAGGAACCGTAACAGAATGTGTGAAAGAGACACAAACCTGAATGAGCACCGGCGCACTACCTGCTTAAAGAAGAGGGTCTCTCTTGTTGAATTTCAAATGAGCAATTGGCACGATGGAATATTTCCACTTAGACAGAGAACTGGGCAAATAGATGATTTTGGGGATTTATACCAAGATACAAGGACATTGCCTCCCCTCACATGGCAAACAGGCCACCTGGAGATCACACAGCTCACTGCAGCAGGGACAGTTCACAGAAACACAGAATCACAGAATGGTAGGGTTGGAAGGGACCTCTGGGGATCACCTAGTCCAACCCTCCTGCCGAAGCAGGGACACCTACAGTAGGCTGTAGAGGACCTTGTCCAGGCGGGTCTTGAATATCTCCAGAGAAGGAGAATCCACA
>Ga0065711_1052338_pt1 | contig 10005 bp, 4 predicted proteins | sample Hoacrofraction12_FD_59098 | JGI IMG/M metagenome (GOLD analysis project Ga0065711, IMG submission 59098) | Hoatzin crop microbial communities from Cojedes, Venezuela - Epithelial fraction 12 v2 (version 2) | ecosystem: Host-associated > Birds > Digestive system > Esophagus > Crop | place... | reverse complement strand
GCTGGAGCATCTCTCCTACGAGGAGAGGCTGAGGGAGCTGGGCTTGTTCAGCCTGAAGAAGAGAAGGCTGCGAGGGGACCTAATAAATGCTTATAAATGTCTGAAGGGTGGGTGTCAAGAGGATGGGACCAGACTCTTTTCAGTGGTGCCCAGCGACAGGACAAGGGGCAATGGGCACAAACTCAAGCACAGGAAGTTCCGTCTGAACATCAGGAAGATCTTCACTCTGAGGGTGACGGAGGACTAGAACAGATTGCCCAGGGAGGTTGTGAATTCTCCTTCTCTGAAGATATTCAAGACACGCCTGGACAAGGTCCTTTGTAGCCTGCTCTAGGTGACCCTGCTTCGGCAGGGGGGTTGGACTAATTGACCCACAGAGGTCCCTTCCAACCCCTAACATTCTGTGATTCTGTGATTAACTTTGAGTAGGCCTAATTTATCCTGATTTTTCCATTAATGTAAAATACTGTAAATAAGCATGTCAATTCTACTGCTGGAGAGTCTTGCACTCCTTGATTTGAATGTCAGTTTAGAGAACTACACATCAAAGTAAAATCAGATTATAACATTTTACATGTGGGTGAGTGGGTGTCTGATATACTAAAGGCTTGTTAACAACATTCTTATGTAAAAATCAGTAGGAAGATAGTGGTTATGGAAGAAGTTAAATGCTGTTCCATGTATCTCCCTATTTACAAAGTATTCTCTTTTTTTTTTAACTTAAATATAATACCACTTATTTACCTTTCTCAGTTCTGTTAATAAAATTATTACTGATTTTGAATTGAAATTCTGTATTTATTTGAGTTGATATTTTATTACAAGATATCAAAATTCAGATGTGGAGAAGTGAGACTGCTTTTCACTTAGCCTTGCCCATAAGTATGGTCTGAAAGTTCAGAAACTAATCAAAGTTCAAGTTTAAGCAAAGCTTTCCATTTTGCAAAACAAGTCTCAGGTTTTACACTAATCAATATTACAATAATATCTGTTTACTGGACAAGGCAAAAGTCTTCCTTCATATTCTTGAAGACTGCTCTACATGTGACAACTGATTTTCCACATGATTATTTCAAAATAGTGGGAAATTGCTAATAATATGACACTCAATTTAAAAGCTTCACCAGGATCTACCCAGTCATTTACAAATAGCTTGTTACACAAATAATATGATAAAAATCAAGATTGAAACGTTACTTTGATAAATGGAGAAATGAGAGAAAAGTTAATGAACTGAAACAGTTCTACCATTCTGTAGGGGAATTCAATGAAAATTTTAAGAACACACCGAACTTGATGAGCAAGATAGTGTGATGAACTTAATAGTAATGTACAATATCAGGCTTGAAGTGTTATATTAACATGAAAATAATTAAAAATTGCTTACAGAACTATATTCATATGCATAATTTGCAAGGATTCAAAGTCAATTAGGAATGAAAACTTGAGTTGTTTTTGTTCGTCACACACAGGCTGCCTAATGTGGTGAAAAATCCAGCATGAAATTTCTCATTTAGCTTCACCCTTCCCAGACTTCTCTTCAAATGAAAATTCTGTTTCAATGCAGGCTTTTGGAGACTTGACATTTTTTTCCAAATCTTTTTATGTGAATTATGTATGGTGGTTATGTTGTACAGCCTTGTTCATGAGAGATAGAAGGCAGACAACATTCAGTTTATTTAAAACCATCGCTGTTGTTTCTGAAGCTAAGTAACTTAGGCCCATTCATTCTCATTTTAACATTGTGTCTTGCAATCTTTTTAAAACTGACTGACGATTACAGGCCATGCAGTTAATTACTATAAGTCCAAAGGTATTTCTAGTGACTTTAACTTAGAAATAGATTTTAGAATTTGTTTCTGACCCATCCAAGGGAACTTTTTTATCAGTTTTATCCCCTCTGAACAATTTATGCTAAAGTCTGCCAAGATCTTCACTAATCCTTCTCATAATTTCTACATTATTTGCAGAAGGAACATTCATATTTTCCTTCAACATGGACTGTTGTGTGATAGTATGCAATTATGTGCAATAAATACCACAAAGATGCATGTAAGGAGGAAAATAATACTTCCGTTATCAGCCATCTGCACTGTTTCTTCAGAATTGACATGACATTTCGGCATATGTGAGCTCTTCCTGAGACAGGAAACTACTTCCATGTATTTTCAAATTTTCATTTGTGTTTTTAATATCCCTGAGATATTCAGAGCTAAAACTTCCATATTCCTTACATTCCACTCCCACAAGATATAATCCATAGCAAAGACATCTGTGCTCAACAAGGCCTTTTCCTCATGGAGTCAGACTCCTTGAAGCGAGAGAGGATTCCTTTAGGGTCTGAGAACAATACAATATGTATTGTGAGTCTGGTGTTTTCCAGATGTGATGGCTCCTGGCTCAGGGTGGAAGAGGGATGAGAGAGAGGCCAGACACCTGAATCCTTGTCTGTCCATTCAGGAAGATCAATGAAACTGTAATTTTACAGCAAAGGAACAAAAGGTCCAAGAGAAAGATTCAAAATATGGAATCCATTTGAGGAAATGCAGCTGTTTATGATTGTAGATACATATTTAGACCAGGTGCCCTAGATTCCTATTAGAGTCAATGGAAAGAAATAAAACTTTTAAAATATGTTTTATCTCTTTCTAAATATGGATAAGGCTTACTTAGAGATTAAGACATCCAAATATAGGTGTCCAAATATGAAATAAGTATCTAAGTTCCAGACACAGTCAATGAAAAACTTGGTCTTGGCTGAAGCACAGATGACTGGTACCATCTGAGACGCCTTGGGATATCTCAGAAATCCAGGACACTCATGGAGCTCACAGGTAAGATGCAGGACCTGTGAACGATCTACAACCTTCTACAGTGACAGCTAGAGGCCAGGTGAGATACCCCAGGAAACCCAAAATAATACTACATTTAAAAATTGAGATCCATATTAAGTGTCTGTTTAAACTGAGCTGAGACAATTTCTATTCTCTGTTGACGGTACTAACTAGACCTCTGATGACTGTAGTAAGAGTTTAGACACCCATTTAACACCCATATGACAGCATTTAGTCACCTAAATTTGCTGACTTTTAGTCCACAGTTGAACTGTTCTTGGCATCCCAAAATATCACATGAACCTTAGTTCCCATTTCTCCCCATTGACTGTCTAGACAACCAAAGGTGACTTTCTCAGCAGGGGGCTTCTATGCTATAGATGTGACAAATTCAGCAGAATGAGTATACTGAAACTCAGCCTCAGAATTTAACAATGAAAAATTTTAATAGCTACATCTATTAATCTGATGTACATAATCTAAAATTTATGTTTTCAGGAAGTTTAGATCTTTTGTTAGAATCAATGCATCATAGAGAGACAAGGGAAAAAAAAAAAAGATTTAGTATCTGGTTTCTTGGCCCCTGCCCTAATACTGTCAATTTGGCTTGTCAATTAACGTCAATTGTGGTTATTTTGATCTGTGTGCTTTATGGATTCTACTTAGAATTAGACTCATTGTGCAAACTCAGATACTGCAGCAAAGTCTGTGGCTTCTAACTTTCAGTCACTATTAAATTAAATATTAAGGCTACTTTTCTAGGAAGGAGTCAGGCTTAGTTATTTTCATCTTTCTCCTTTATTTACTGATTATGTTTTTATTGGACTGATGTTAGCAAAATAAGCAAAATTTTACCTTGTTTATTAGGGGCAATATTACATAAATTATTATTTACTTCTTTCATAATTAAGTGTACTGTGATATTACAAAATAAGTTAGTTTATATTCTTTGTTTTATTCTGATCCCTTCTGTGTAGTACTAAATTGAGGATGTCTTTTGGGGGGGGAGGAAAAATAATCACAAAAAGAAAAATATTTATTGTTGCTGTTGTTATCTTACTGGAATATTATCCTACTTTCTGATATGATGTCATGTAACATTAAATTTTAATATGATGTAAGATCTTTATAAGCAAATATGTATCTTTCTGTGTCCTAAAGTTTCAACCAACATCACCAAAGATAATCAATTGTATCGTCAGTAGTATTTTGATTTTCTTTTAATAAACTGTGATTTGACAGAGAAAAAAATATTTGAAGAATACTCTTTGGCTGCCTTCTATAGGTGTGTATTCTTATTTTTAATTGAAAGTTCCATCCTAAGGATGTTATTCATAAGTCTGAAATTCATCATACTTAACTTTAGCAATAGTTAAATACCTTAGCTGTGATTTAGGTCAACAAACCTTAGAAGCTGCAATTCACTTACAGTCTAAGATGTCTAAATTCATGTGCTCACAATACAGCTGTTACATTCAGTCAGGGAGCACTTCAGATTCCTTAACACAATCTTCCATAACACCTAAGGTGTGCTAAAGTATCTCGTCTGGACTCCAGCTGCAGTCCAGAAAAGAATGTGTTAAGCCTGTGCAGGTATCTCAGGTAACCTAGGATGCCTTAAAGATGGTCTAAGCGTGCATGACTCAAATGATATTTAAACTGTTTTTAAAAACCAGTCCCAAATGTCTACCCTGACTTCATAGAGGATGGAATTATATCCAAATACTTTTGCTCGTAACTACAGCAATTTATATTAAACCTTCTAACCCATTATAGTAGTTTTAATATAAATAATTAGCCCATCTCACAAAAAAATGATGTTCCTTTTTTTGTTGTTTTAATTAAATAAAAATTCTCATTGATATATTCTTGTCTGCTTGTCCAGTCAGACAATGTCAGTCAAAGCCAAAGGCAGGATCATCAAAGGTGGTTACAGATATCCAACAGGATTTTGAAGAAGGAATTGCATTGTCAAACCCTGGGGAGCAGGAAGGGGGGGGAACCACAACAATGCAGCTCCACAACTTTTAAGCCCATTAGTGAATATCTGGGCCAAATGCTGACCCCACAAGAGATACATGCTGCATATTCACACTTCTAAATCAGCAAGAATTAGAATTAAATCCTAGGCTCAAAGTCCAAGTACAAATTGGCTCATGTTCACATTGCCAGAAATGAGTCTGTAACAATTTTGTCTTGGACAAAGCCAGTGGAGAAGTCCAAAAAAGAGCTAGGTTATGATATAACAGTTATTCAGAAGGGATCCTCAGTTATGGATTATTTACCACAGATTATAGCTCCAATGCTCGAGTTCACTCAGGTTCCAGTTTCATTCATTTAGCAGGATAGAGGATTCAGTTCCAGTCAAAGAGGTATGGGCCACTCAATCCAATGCAAAAGCATCTACGTCACACTATTATGTTTTCTAAATTTTCTGTTTCTTCCACTACTGTTTGACAATTTAGTCCTGCATGAGAGATTAACATTGATTCCCTTCAATCCAGATATAGCAGGGATTTGCAACTGACTTTCTTCTCTCTACAGGAATAATTGGGTTTGAATTTAGTATACACTGACAATTGGAAAAAATCATTATTTCAGTGAAAACTACAGAAACTTATCCATGGAAGGTATTTAGTCTAAAAAAAATATGTTCTGATGAAACTTGTATGTTTCTTTCTGTATATTTGCTTTCTGTATAATGCCAGATATGATTAAGGCTCCATTAATATCAGTACTATCAACCCTTCTACAGCAATTATATAGCATTCTTTACTAAATGTCTTTATTGTAAACTTATTTCTTCATAATCAGAAATCTACTGCTTTCAAACAATCAACTGCACTGATAAAATCCATGTAAGTGAACCATATTGCAACACCATCTGACCAGTACTCTGTTAATGATAGAATGCTAGCAGCCAGAACTGATCGTTTAAAATGTACAACCTGTTTTGAAACCTTACCAGCAAAAATTTTTCTTGACTTTTGTTTCATTCCTAATTTCATTCATATAACATAACGGACATGCTCAGGTACAATACAAAATGAGGCTAAGAATTCATATATTTATTATTTAGATTGGAATCGACAAATACTATGGTTTTGTTCAAAGCACAAATGGGCCTAATTTAGCATACATGTCTGCAACTGAGTTAATAAGTTTGGACAGAGAGCAATTTATGAATCTGTGGTAAGAACCACTTCCTTCTCAGCTTAATTTCAATATTGCCTTATTAGAAGGCCCAAATCAACAGTCTAATCATTATCCTAAACATACCTTCTCATTTATTTAATTCCAGAGGACTATTGTACTATACTAAAATTTTAGTTAAGATCATCTTTCATTAACAGCAGCATAGTCCTAGAAAGACCTTTCAGAAACTTAAGTGTTTCCTGTTCCCATGAGCACTTTTAGCCAATGCCAGTAACATCTTTCATTCTGCTGTTCAGACCTGCAGTTCTTATTCCTGAATGGTTTCAACAAACCTGCAGGGGCTAGCATCTGTATTTAGTGCATTATTCTTGTTCATTCTTACACAGTCATATTTTGTCTGTGCATCATGTTCTTACATTCAAAGGTATGTATATCTAAATTAAAGCAAAAAAAAAGACAAAGAAGAAAAAGAAATAGAAAAGACAGTGAGAGAAAGAGAGAGAGAAAATAGGTTTAGTTATTTTTCTCCCTATAGCATATATGCATCTTAATTTACTATAAGAACTAAGAAAACAGAAAACCTTTAAACATGAAAGGTATCAGAATTATTTTTACTGCCAATAATATTATTATTCTCTGCCACATGTAACGTCACAGGGAAGAACACAGTTTTTGATAGAGATCTAAGTTTATTGCAACAGTGAAAATGCACCTAAAAAATTAAAATTTTTTTTCTATTTCAGTGACTCTGAGGTATCCATCAACCTAGCTTTTTGAAAAATGTTTCTAGGAAAGGGTCATCTTTTCATTCACACACCAGTTTTTCAACCTCTATGGTCTTAACCACATACCAGAGAATTAGTACTATGTTTATATTTTGAGTAGATCCTGTTTATCAGTATCTTCTTACAAAGTTAACTAAAATAGAGAAAATTCCACAATAAAGACACCTGATAAAATAACCACAGCAACTAATTTTGAAACATTTGCTTCCTGAACTGTAAGAGTGGAAAAAATCTTCCAGTCTTTTTATGGTTTCTTTCTCCATTTTTACCCAACTTATGTTCTTACACCTCTCTAAAAGTCCGTATTGATTGAGGAAGGCCCAGTACACAGTGCTGCCAAATTTGTTGTGCCATATTTATTCTGGACGACTTGATACATCCACTTACAATGTGACTAATAGTCTCTGGGGTCTAGCCCCATATTCTACATCCTGCACTGGAATATTCCTACCATCTGTCTTCCCTTTAAGATATCGTATGTGAATAGGTTGCTACTGGGTGTCCACAATTAAATTATATTTTCCCGTTTTTAATCTTCCTGTGAAAAAATACTTACAGTTTGGCACTCTCTTTTCATAAACCAGATTTTTATGAAATACTTCCCACTGTATTTTGTCATCCATTGCTAACATTTATCTCTCATTGTGATCATCTTAATCATTTCAGTAATGACTACCACCCTGGAGTATTGTATTCCTCATTTATATTCAAAGCTTGACCCAAGAACCTGTTATTTACCATTATAGTAACAGCAACAACTGTCAGTCATTATTGTTGTTACATTTCTGTTTCCTGAGCCTTCTATTACTTTATGATGTTTCAGTTGTAGTTATTATGTGCTATAGCAATTTTTAAAGGCATCACCTGAAATAGCCCCATCCAAAAGCAACTATTATAATGCAATCCCCAACTCAAAGAGCTAGCAATTTGAAAAGGCAAAAATAGAATCCAAGTTAGGAAAACAGAGGGGAAAAGTGTGTGGGATACATCTGATACAGTTGGTACCCTCTAAAAATTAACAGTCATCCTTTAAAAATTCGTGGTCATGTCTCAGCTAACCACCTTTGATATAATTTATTTTTGTGTAATTTCTAGAGTTTGATTTAGTTCTCGTGCATTTAGTTATCTGCAGTGCAGGTCTGTATAGCTGAGCTACGTTTAGGATTCATCTCCTCTGCTCTTGCATAGACATGCAAAGTCATTTGTGATATCTGAAAGTCCCTTGGCTGGGCACCGGCTGACCGTATGTACCACAAGCCTTCAGTCTTTTCTGTTAGCACCATGCAGACAGCTCAGCTACCAAGGTAATTCAAATTACTTATGTGGACCAAGTGAACTAAGCTACCAGCCTCTCAGTGTAGACACAAAGTTCAATTCAGTTGTTCACACATGGGTGTCTACTCCTATTATTTCAGACGCTCTGATGTATCCCACCTAGGCTCCTGCTGCCACTCTGGAAGTGTATGAGTGTGCCCTAGTCCTTATTTTGTAACTAGCAGCCTCATGCACACATCTCAGATATTCCAGGACACCTCTTAGGCTGCTACTGGCTTGTGCTAGGGCAGCTCATCCAAGCCCATCAAGCTAGGTGAAACAAATACTAGCTACACTCTAGGTTACATAGTGATCCGGAACACTAGTAAGATTCCCTACTTTTTTCCATCAGACTATACTGCTTCTTAATTTCTTCGTAGCTGTTCTGCCTTACATTTTCCATTGGTCTCCAAAGTTTTCATGACAGCTTCCCAGCCCATCTTTACCATTTGAATTCTCATTGAAAGGAAAGAGAACAATTATCTTCCCATTCGTCTGTTTTCCTCAAGTCGCATTTTAATGCACCTTGTTTGCTAAACTTCCCACTTCCAAAAGAGTTGCAGATGATTCAGGAATGATAAAGTAAAACAAACCAAGCACAACCCATGTTTAGACATGCTTTGAGACCAAAACTTGAGGGGTCTATTTGAACAGTCATGGTATCAATAAAAGTCATTGATAGCTGAGAGAATTTGGTCCACTGGCTTAGTTGGAAACTATCTGAGGGGGATCAGTCTTGTTACCTAATGGAAAGGGAGAAGGATGGAGGAGTTCTGATGGCTTTGATATTTCCATGGGAAGAATGCTAGAGCCCTTTGTGCCTCTGATACCACTAAAACAATGGCACTTCTAGCAGTCATCCACTTAGAGTCAATTCAGCATCTTCTATAATGGGCTGTTTCTGTCCATTCTTTGCTCTGCTATGAATTTTCAGTCTTAGCCTTCAAGTGCTTGATGCAGGAAACTGCTATTTCCTTCAAGGGAATTTCTGCTGACTTTTTGTTCCTCTCTCACATAACTGCAGAGTGTATTTAAGAAGTATACACAGAAATTGATTCAGAAACTTTAGCTAGTAAATGAAACCATTCAGCACAACTGTATGTCAATTGACCTGGTAATTGATCTTGGAGAATGAAAACTGATGGATCTCACTGATATTTCTCCACCTATAAAATAATATCATGAAAGTTTCTGGAACTGTCAATTATGTTGAATTGATGTCATCTTCTGTTACACGTTAACCCATTAAGGTACCATTGCTAAACGTACCCATAATGAATGTAATGTAATATAACACAATACTTGCAACATTTTTAGTCCACTTTTTTTCCAGTGCTAATATTTCTCTGTCCGGGAAAAGCTGAGTAAGATAAAAAAGACTCTTGTGATTTTGATTGGCCATGTCCATACTCCTTTTACAGTTTAAACAGATTATACATTATATATTTTAAACAGATTATACAAATTACTGGGTGATCTGAGAGCAACTGTAGTTTAAAAACACAAACCATTAATTCTTCATTTTCTGACTTATTCCCAAATACAAAAAAGAGGTACTTATGCGGCAGCCAGCTCAGAAGTCCTGCCCACTGCCTGGAAATTTCTGTACCATAAATCACAAAGAATTCCCACAAATCTGAACTGTACAAATACATTGGATAAGATTCAGCCACACAAATTGTCCTATTTCCTGTATATACCTATGGAAACTTTTCTAAATACAAAAGAATATACCTGTTGAAGTCCATAATCATCTAAGAATGCTTACTTTCAATCACACATGAACAAAAATGTAGCCATACCCGCTCTGACTGATCCAAATAGTATAAACCACTATGCTAAAGGCTGGAACAAATTTCTGCTTTGTTTTGCCACTGACAAAAAAAAAAAAAAAAAAAAAAAAAAAAAACGCAAAA
>Ga0065711_1052337_pt1 | contig 10005 bp, 4 predicted proteins | sample Hoacrofraction12_FD_59098 | JGI IMG/M metagenome (GOLD analysis project Ga0065711, IMG submission 59098) | Hoatzin crop microbial communities from Cojedes, Venezuela - Epithelial fraction 12 v2 (version 2) | ecosystem: Host-associated > Birds > Digestive system > Esophagus > Crop | place... | reverse complement strand
AAAACCCCCCCCCCCCCCCTCCCCCCCGGTGCTTTTGGCCCATACATGTAAAAAGGGACAGGCAGAGTGAACATCAACATGTGAGAGTCATTGGAATGATATTAATGAGCTGCAATAGGCTTGTATGCAAATTCCTATTCAGAGTGGGGTTTGGGTGAATGCAGTTAATGAGGTGGGACAGTAGTTCGGTCGGTGAAGATGAAAAGGAGCAGTGACTGGAGCAGCATCCTCTCTCTGCCCCCGAGTGGGTGGGAGTTCGGGGGGAGGCAGCTCACTGCCGGGTGGGAAAAGCAGGGAGAGTTTGTATCTGCAGGCAGGGCTGTAGAAACACTGCACGTTTTCTGTTTTCACGTGGTCAGGATTTCCATGGAAGTTTTAACTTTGCTATCAAAGTTTTCTTAGGCAGCTCTTTCAATTCTTGTTCTTGTGGCTGAAGCCAAGTGCAATGCAGTATCATTTTTGGAGTTTGCTTCCAATGGTTTTCATGTATTTTAAATCATAGGTGTGGCTGAAACTTGGCTTATAAAAACCTTCATTCCTTCAAGCATTTTCTTTCCACGCAGGGCAGGGGTTATTGTGTGAGTAGATTAATTGAATTCCGTCTTACTTCGATTATAAGAAAAATACAATGCTTGAAGGATGAGGTGATGGGGAGGGGGACAGTGTGTCAGATTGATGGCACTGGGACATGAAATATCCGTCTTCCCTCTGACCGAGCGATCTTAGGATCTCTCCTTAACATGCTCCAGTGTGACTGAAAGAAATGTTTCTATAGGCCTTGTCAGTGCTGCATGTGGGCCAGGAAAATACTGCATGGAGAATGCATTCTTGGCTTTCTGTTGAATGTTTTGTCCTGGGATTAATCATTGTGAACTAATGGGTTCTTAAGCACTGCATTGTCTTTGAGCCTGTAGGTAACACAGTGCAGCTGATACCTCTAAAAATACAGTTTTCTGGTGCGGACAGCTCTGGAGGGTGGAAGGACAGAGTAGCCCAGATTCTGAGGGGTGAAGTAGGATTGTGAGGTTAGGATCAGCTTTGTCAGGAGTCTAGGCCTCGCCTAAGATGCATCTTCCCGGTTTGTCTCTGGCTGCATGTTGTCATCTGAAATTGTTTGCTTTATCCTCTTTTGAATGCTGAAGAAAAGCAGGAAGGTCTGCTTCCTCTCCTATTATTCCATCATCTTTTTGCATTTTTACGTAGTGGGAAGAAACCAGTCGTTGTGAGTGATATGAAAAACTGAGCTTCCTGCTTTCTCTTTGTCCCCATGCCTCTTTTAGATGTCTTTCCCAGGATATGCATTCAATGTTTGGCACCGCTGCTGCCCCGTTGCTCTCTTTCCAAGCTGCGCTGGTACTTGGAATGAAATCAGTGTGATTCTTGACAGCCTTACTGATGCTTTAGTGTTGTGAGTAGCAGCCAAAGAAGTCATCCATGTCTCATTAACTTGACTGACCTGGGATCCTGAATCCGTCTCGGTGGGAACTAGGTTGAGTCCTGACATAGTAAGATTTTTGAAACAGAAGGTGAACTTCTGACTGCCGGTATTTTCACCTGGCTTTGGACAAGTGCCGTAAGGGAGGCTTTTTCTTTACCCATCTGCTGATTTGTCCTCTATAATAATAAATGTATTATGGCCCTTTAAAGTTGATCTGTCTCAGTGTATGATGTAAATATTAAATCTATGTCAAGTTGTTGCGTGTAATGAATAATTACATTTTTTGATGCATCTGTACAGTTAGGAATAAATTAGGCTTTCATGTCCATTTAACTGTTCTATAAATAGTCAGACCTATAATTTGCGTTTCCTATTGTGCCGTGACAGACAATAGCTCTTCAGAGTTTGAAAAACTGACTTTTCTTGAATTGGTGGGTGGCCACATGTGGAGCACGCAGAGTTTCCTTGCTAGCAGTTTGCTGTTACGTGTCTGCTCTCTATTGCAGACGCCTTGTTGAGAGAGAAAATGAGCTAGGGTAGGCAAGGCTTGCTTTTAGGCTGGTGCTGGAGTTGGTTCACAGGTGGATGTTTCTGTAAGATGTAAAGGGGTAATAATTCTTCTTAGACCAGTTGATATGGTTGAAAAACACTTCAGATGTGCAAGTTCTTTCTCAAAATATAATAAAAAGTATTACTTTCCCTCAAGCCTTGTCTCTCTTACATCATTGTGTTGTTTACAGCCAGTGCGCTATTGATGGATAAGACACGGGAAGCAGAGAAGTGGCTCCCGGATAAATGGTGATGCTTAAACAAGAAAGTATTTAATAGCTAAGGAACAGAGAAAGGACTATTAGTCCTGTTTTGGTCTCCAGCAAACATCTAGGACTTTTTTTTCTAGGAAGGGCTAGGGCTAAGCAAGCAGAGTGAAGAGAACTCCGATCATCTCCTCTGCTTTGTAGCAATGACTTTGTTTCCAAAGTAAGTAGAGGAAAGGCAGGAGGATGGGTGTCGCCTTGTGAAAGAGGAGGGTGACTTGCGCAGAGAAAATGTTTCTCTTGCCTGCACTGCATGAAGATTTAGAAAAACTGCACTGACAGAATGTTTTTGAAGAGCTTCACTAGAACGTGCTTGGAATCAATTCTGCTCTAAAGTAGAGGCCAACTTAAGATAATCTGTGCTGTGAGAACGTTGATGTGTGAAACTTGGGGTTTCCCTCGGTTGCGTGCTGTGTTAGGCAGTCGTTGCAGAACTGGTGAGAAGATACTTGATTTGTGTGGTGCGTCTTACGTGAGCTCTGAGGAACAGTAATGTAAAAGGAAAATTTCTTGATATTGTTCAAACTTTTAGCTCATCTAGATGACTTACTGCTATATGACTACTTAAAGTGTGTAGTTTGGCTCCCTTCTATAATTTCTATACATGAATTTGAAGACTTTATGAAATAAATTATGTGCAGAATGACCAGCTTTTTTTTTTTAAGAAGACTATATGGATGCCTGTATGATTGCATGATGGAGTATTTGTTTTCAGCTTATTGGCACAGTGGGAATTTTTGGCTCCATTGCTTGTTTCTGTGATATACTAATTGTTAGTAGTAATAAACTAATATTCTTGGTGGACCAGTATTAGAAGAGAATAGGGTGTTTGGCCAGTGTATTTCATAGGTATTTGTCGTCAGCAGATTTATTTAATTTGCGTTCCGCTTCTTCCTTTGGAAAGGGAAATCTTTTAGTGATAAATTATTGAGTATTTCCCATACCTGATGTTTTATGTGATCTCTTAATTTTCCTGTTCTTCTCCCTTCCTTCCGCCTTTCCTTCCTCCCCAGTTTTTGTTCTAGATATTATTAACTATTGTTGCAGTCTTTTATCTGTAACCACGGGAATATACAAAAGCACTACCAAACATCCTCGTGCATCTTGTGAGACAGTGCATGAGCAAGGTGATGTTGGTACCTGGTACCCAGTGACCAGGCCGATGGCAGCTGAGGCCCTGTCTGAGTTACGGCTGTTGCTGTCCTGAGCTCTGTGGATGGATCCTGCTTGTGTGATGGAGCTCAGCGTCTCAGAATTGCTCTTCTTAGGTGTAATTCACAAAGCCTGGGAATACATTTCTTGGAAGGGAATTTTGTGAGAAGGGCTGCTTCTAAGTCTAACAGAAAACTCTTATTTTATTACGTGTCATTTTTGCTTAATTTTTTTTTTTTAAAGTGAGGATTTTGAACAGGCAACTGCAGTTTTCTGGTTTTCATAGACTCATAGAATGGTTGGGGTTGGAAGGGACGTTAAAGATCATCCAGTTCCACCCCCCTGCCATGAGCAGGGACCTCTTCCACCAGCCCAGGGTGCTCAGAGCCCCGTCGAACCTGGCCTTGAGCCCTGCCAGGGAGGGGGCAGCCACAGCTTCTCTGGGCAGCCTGGGCCAGAGCCTCACCACCCTCAGAGTGAAGAATTTCTTCCTGAGATCTGATCTGAATCTCCCCTCTTTCAGTTTAAAGCCATCACCACTTGTCCTATCCCTACAGGCCCTTGCAAAAAGCCTCACTCCAGCTTGCCGTGCTCTCGGTTTTCCTTGTCTAGGGGCATTAAGATAACAGTTGGTTACTTTTAAGGGAAACGAGGTTCAATTGTGTACTGGCTTCAGCCTGCTGTTCAGTCAATGTCCAAATTTAATGTGATTTGTTAATTAAAACTTTTTGAGGTACTAGAAGAATAGTCAGTGATGACATTGTCTTTTGTGCTGCATTGTAGAAAATGGGACAAATGAGGGGAAAAAAGTGTTTTGGGTATATATGACTGTATAATCGCATACACTGAAGTGTTATCTCATTTAAAGCTAATTAAATAGCAAATGTTTCTTTGTTTGTAGTGGACAGCTAACTCTTCAGCACTGGGTGATAACTTACGGCATGTGGAGAATATATCACTTTGCAGTTCTGTAAGGTACAGAAATAAAAAGATTTTTTAAAAAAAAATCTCGGAGGAAAATATGCATCTATTATGGCAGTAGTTTGTTTTAATCAAGGGATTCTTAGGTTGGCTAACACATATGAAGACATACTGTCTGTTGACACAGCAGAGTTAAATAACTGTTGCAAGCAAGCATCAAACACTGAATGTAAGAATGTAGGTCTTGAAATTGTTGTATGTCTTGCTGTGAAGGGGTTCTGGAAGCTGCCTCTTTGTCCATGTTGCAGTGTGAGTACATTCATGGAATTCCAGGTACATTCTTTTCCAGCTTTGCTTCAAAATTGACTTCCAGAATCTACATATGCTCCATGCAGGTATTTTAGATATTTAGATAAAGTAACTAAAGCTTGATTCTCTAGTGTTCTGCTGAAAAATAATGGCTAAAAGGATTCTCAGATAGTAGACTCCATGTCTGTAAATCCCAAATCAGCGAGATTGTTTATGTAACCATTGCTTTTGTTTTAATTGTATATTATAAAATGTATGTTTTCTTTTTTTAAAATCGCTGAGGGAGGGGAAATAAATGTGTGTTTGTGACTCCCTGTATCATCGCTGAGACGACTTGGTCCTAAGTTTTTTCTTTTTTTATACAAAAAGACAATCTTTCAGACTATGATTGAATGCTGTATAAGTTGTTATATTTTGATTATACCGATGTAGACATTTTGTGTTATTTGTTAGAGAGATTAGAACAGGACACATACTGTGTTTAGCAAGCTCTTTGGACAGCTGTGTCTGTGGCTGGCTTGGGCTCTACCGAAGCTTATTGCATAGGAATTAGCTCTTCTGTCAGCCAGTTGAAAGGCTTAGTTAAGGATAAGAACGTTCTTAATAAAAAGCAAATTTGTCTGGCATTGACCCTCTCCCAAATAGCTGAAAATAATTGTCTTCATTATTAGACTTAGGTGTAAGCTGTTTGTGTTTGGTGAGGCACATTGTTTTGTATCCACAGATTGTCTAAACTAGTATTTCTGCAATTACTTGTCATGAAAATCATGCTAACGCATAGCTCTGTGAAAATAATTCCCATCCGCAAAGATAAATACACTAGGGACAATTAAGTTTGAGTGTGGCTGGAAAAAAACCTTGAGTCTCCAAGAACTGAAATGAAGATTACTACTGTGTCAGCAACCTTATTTAATACCAAAACTAATAATACAGTTCACCTAGTGAATAAAATCTCTTGAGAGCAGTAAAACTTTTGTTACGGATTAAGAGAAAATGTGACTGACTTTAAATCAAATACAGTTTAGACATGACTAAAGTCTTGGCAGACTTTCTCCAACAAATCTAGCTTTTACAGTCTGAGCAAGTCACTGCCCCAGCTGCCCGTCCCACTTCTCTGCTGCGGCAGTGTTAATGTGCAGCCAGGCAGGCAGGCAGTGCGGGATGGGGTTTGCAAGCCATCATATTGGAAAAAAAAAACCCCAAATCCCACAGATCTAAGTGTTCAAGCACTGAAGTGGCATTCTGGGGATGTGGGCACGCAGTCTGTTCTGCTGAATCTCTCTTCCAGAGGAAAAAACCTCTAGGGAAAGGGCTGGAGTGGGGGTCTAGGGGGGCAATCACCTGCCTCGTTTGCCAGTATAAATGTGTCAGGGCTTTTAGAAGATATTTCATTTATATGATAGCATAGCAAAATACCACAGGCATCTGCAAAAAAATGTAAGACAGATTTTAACACATAGGGATTATATTAAAAATTCCAAGCTCTGCCTGCTTGTTGTTACTAGCAGCCAGTTTAGCGGGGCTAGGTCTTTCTTACTGTTTTCTTTTGCAATATCCTTTCACCCTTCAGTGAATTTTGTTGCTTTTATCACTGTGGGTTTTCTTGTCTCCAGTAAGTGACAGACGTCTCTAAGAGCTTGGTGGTGTCGTTGGTGCAGGATTAGATGGAGGCCTCTGAACTGTGGGCTGGAAGGAGAGCTTAGATTTATCAGTGTCCATGTATGAAGCAGCATTGCTCTGACCTTACTAAAACTTCCTAAATTTGAGAGTAATCAGGTTTTACCAGCATGACAGATACAAGCAGGCAGTGTTTGCCAAGAGCAGGTAAGAAAAATGTTCCTTGTACTAGTTGATCTGTGGAATTAAGAGCTAAGCGGTTATAGTATGCTTGGTAAGTTGTTACGTGAACAGAATACAGAAGGATGAGAGTAGGAAATTGCAGGACCTCCTGTCCAGAAGCCCGTTAGACTGAACTGCTGCAGTTTTTAGATGATCTCTTCAATGCTGGAGATTCCTAGTGTTAGCAGGCACGTGAACCTGAGCTTTATCAGTCGGGTAGGTTGGCTGAAGGATCATCGTGTTTGTATTAACAGATGTCTTTTGAAAGGAAATATATTGTTTGTCAGCATGGTAGAGTAAATAACACCTGACGATGTAAGCTTTATAGTGTATGTCCTCTGCTAGCATGGGAAGAAATATGTTACTTGGTGAAAATCGTGAATGCAGCATTTGACCTTAAGGAAGCCCGCATCTATGGAGATACCAATGGTAGGTCAGTCCAGGCTATTTTTGTCACAGTATATGAACGGACATCATTTTATTGACACATTTTTAATCCATTAAAAAATATTTTTATTGCCAGCTAGATGAATGCTTAGATTGCAAAATGTTCTTTGTGAGCACTGATATACTGTGTAAATATAGAATTTCTTTGATTTAGAAATACTCTTATCAACTTGCATGTGTAACAAAAGGCAAATAGTATTTGTACCTGCCGTTGGTTTGTACTGATTCTTTTAGTGTTGCCCTGCTTGCTGAAACGTCGTGTACATTGCATGAGGAGACAGCGGAGTTTTTTGTGATGAAAACCAATAGCCTCCGTAAAGGTTGTAGTATGTTGCATATTTATGACTGTTCTTCTGTGCTTTTGCCTCCCCTCCATTTTGAATTATGGTGACTTCAACCTTTTAGTGTTTTGGTTGCATTAGACAAACGCAGGAAGTTACAGCCTGTCATCGAGGTGCTGGAGCTTCCATGAATTGGTCGTTCCACTCCCTCTTGCAGATTTTCGGTAGACTGATTTCAATTTTTATGATTTAGCCTTGATAGCTTCCTTGTGTGAGTCTTGCAGATAGAATTTAGGACTAGGGAATGTGCCTTCATAGAAGATGGGAATATTTTTAACTTCATGATCTCCCATTTTCACAAATCTTACAACCCAGGAGTTCAGTCTGTGTAACTGTAGAGAGCTCATGGAGCTCAGGTATAGCTTTCTTCTCCAGAAGATTTACAGCAGGGGTTAAAGGGGCTGTTCATAGCATGCAAGAACTCACCTGTATTTTTACAGCTGGGTGTTGGAGGCATACTGAGATTAATTCAAAACTGTTTCCATGTTAATCTAATGCTTCCTGGTCGCTTTTATTAGAAAAAAAGACAACTTTGATTTGGTTTTTCTTTTAAACTGTCTTTTGGAAGTGCATTGTGGAATTCCTCGAACAGCAGTTTCCTTGTTTCATAAGGGGGAAATTTCCAGTTGCGTTGGCCTTGAAAACAGCATTAGAGCTTTGCTGGTGTGAAGGTGTCCATGCTCTTAACGCGAGCCAGAGCCGGAGCCGATCCCTCTGGACGCTGGGGCAGAAGGTGCCGTGCAGGGTGTTGGTGTGGAGGCTCCTCGGGTGAAACGTTCAAAAAAGTGCCGGCGTGTAGTCAGAAGGGTTTTCTGCCTTACGCTTCACCTTTGAAGTGACTTGTTGCAGTGCTTACCCTCCTCTGTAGTAATGATTCTTAATTTCAGAGGCTGTTGGTAACCTGTTGCTGATCCCTGTGTTTCTAGTAACAGGAGAAATTCACTGTCACTGTCTTAAAATGCTGATTATAAATGGGTGACCTCCCTTTCAGTACCCGTTTTTTTGTTTCTTCTTTCTCATTTTACTTCCTCTCTTCTTCCATCTCTTGACTGCTGTTTGAGGCAGTTTTTTTTCTTTTCTTTTTTTGCCCTTTAACTTTCATGTTAATGGTTAGAGAATTGTGGAGGACCTGTTGTATAGCTTTAGGCACAAAATGCGGTGTGGTATCTAGCCAAATGCTTCTTGTTGTGCTGGCAAATCTTTTGAATGTGTTTTGGAGCTTATTCACAGCTTCTAGTTATCGCAAACATCCGGAAATAACTTGTTAAATTCTCCAGATAGATCCCAGGGCTGATTACTGGAGATGTAGAAATACTCTTTCTAGAAAGCATTCATCAGATTGTTGGGACTGTCAATGCTGCTGCTGATGGATGAGTATGCTGCTTTGAAGACAGTATCTTGTGGTGCTGGGGTTTGTGATAAATTTTCAGTGTTGTCCATCATGCTTTCCTATGGACACTGCTTAATTTGTGGGGGGAAAAAAAAAATACTGGCTGCTGCCTGGTTTTTACCTCTCAGGCAAGTCCCTTCCTTCAAAAAATGGGAAAAAAAGGTGAAGGCTCACAGTCTGTGGTGTTGGATCTCTGCAAATAACCTGTGTCTGATCCTTTCTTGAGCAGTGGGACGTGCAGCTTGTCTTCCTGCGTTTCAAACCAGTGTTGTAGCCCCTGTGTATTTTCCAGTCTAGAAATGATGTTCTCTGCCTGAATCCGCTTGTCTCTTTAGTTGCCCTTCTCTGAATCACGAGCCAGTGAGACCAGCCACACAGGGTTATCAAAGGAATTTCTTATCCAGAGGCACTAACACTTAGATGTTATTTACTTTTAAACTTAATTCCCAACCTTCTTAGATCAGTGAGGCAAGGTCCAGTTCTTGAAAGCCATTTTCTTTGGTCTGACCTGTTAACCTTTGCTAACGACTGGACTTCTCTAGCCAGGGAGCTGCCCGGCCTGGGCATCTTTCCTTGATGGGTGGAATGACTGGGCTTGTGTGGAAGACCATTCTTTAAAAATAAAGATTTATCTCTGCTGTTTTCTTTGTGGAGAGAAATCAAAGTAAACGACTGAATGTTGGCTGCTCTGTTAGAAGATCAGGTCCATGGTGAAGTATTTCCTTGGACTGGCTAAACATCATTCACCAAGCAAACGGTCCTGTTGTGTGGCATAGACACATTTCTCCCATCAGATACGCTTGTTTATTGAGAGAACTTAGTGAGTCAGGAGCTACAAAATGTTTGTTGACATTGCAGCCTGATGCTTTTTATGTAATAGTCCTTTTGTCTGTGTCTTGGAGAAGACCCTTGTTTGTCCTTACCTTGCAAGTGTCTACACACAATTTTACTTCGGAGGACTTCAACAATTTTCATATCTGATAGCTTTTTTAAAAGTGCACCAACTTTTTTGAAGGGGAGCGCTGTGGGTAGAACATCCTTTCCTATTGATAGTCACCAGAGAGAAGTAGGCGAGTGACGTAGGATGCCGCCCATGGATTGCTTTTGCATCCTTGAGCTATTTTCTTCCAAACCTTATTGGTTATCTGGAGTAGGCGTGGAGCAGGAAATAATCCTTGTTTCCAGGTGAGGTGCTGGAGAACGCTTCCTCAACACGCAGAAATACGGGGATGCACCTGCTCGTGCGGCTGCAGCGTGAGCTGCGTCAGATGGTTGGATTCACCCAGTCTGGCAGGAGAGAAGCTGCACAGACTGGGAAACAAGCAACTGGGAGGTGGGAAAATAAACTGGCCT
>Ga0065711_1052336_pt1 | contig 10005 bp, 5 predicted proteins | sample Hoacrofraction12_FD_59098 | JGI IMG/M metagenome (GOLD analysis project Ga0065711, IMG submission 59098) | Hoatzin crop microbial communities from Cojedes, Venezuela - Epithelial fraction 12 v2 (version 2) | ecosystem: Host-associated > Birds > Digestive system > Esophagus > Crop | place... | reverse complement strand
CCCCCCGACTCCCGGGAATACACTAATCTTTTCCCATTCAATCACATTCCATGCAGTTAAAGTGCACATTCATGGAAAATGATACGAGAAGCTATGTTTTACCATATAAAAGACTAACACTGAATTCCTCCTTACCAGTAACACAGCTATGCATCCAAATTGAAGTCGCTGTCAAAAATCTGTCATATGTATTAAAGTTTACATTTTTATTTAAGGAAAAAAAAAGGAAAATAAGGAGCATTTCTTACTCTTATTTTCTCAAAAATAAATATATCAGCAAACTTCAAGCAGTGAACTCTGCTCCTTTTTGTCTTAAAGGGAACCTATTGCTCAACAGAATTGCTCTCCCTACCTTAGTACTTGATGAGATTACAGCCAGAGCTGTATATTGTAGCTAGCCTATATTTAGAAGCTGGATAATAAAACACATAAATAACACACTGAATAAAACATTAAGACATAAAAGGAGTTAAATAGAACAAAAGGCTAAAGCTTATTGTGCAATAACCATGTTTGACCCGTCGAAATACAAAAGGACCCATAATTCTAATTAGCAAAATGCAGAGTTATGATTTAAATCACGAGAAAGCAAGTGCAGTGCCTGCTGTGGTTGTGTGCTGAAGCCCCTTTGGCGGCCTTGCAGGGCCCTCTGGTGGAACTGGGAGCTGTGCCCGTGGCAACCAGACAGCAGCGCGAAGAAGGACCACGCTCCAACCCAAACTACGTGGAGAACCAGAATCCTGTTCTATTTCTCTTTTTCCTTGAAAGCAGTGATTATCTCTAATACAAAGCCACATTTTTCACACAGCCTTCATTTAAGCAGATGAAGTCCTGGAGGCTGTGTAAGGAAGGAATTTTTCCTCCAACGAGGACAGGATTCTTTCCACAAAGGTCTTAAAGTTGTGAGAACGTGCAATTGATGTGGAACAATCCAGTCTGCTACCTGACTGCCTGAAACCAAAAGCATGATCAAGCGGTATTAACAGGTCCGAGTTCCAGCTGACAATGACATTTCACACTCAGAGTCAAGAAGAAAAAAAAACACAGACTCAGAGGGTCCTGCAGACCAAAACAAAGTTGGGTACATGCCTCAGTAGATCAATCGCTATTTTGTGCATAAAGGACCAACCTTCTGCTGGGATGTTCCCAGTGTCATTTATGCCCACGTGCCACTCAGCCCCTGAGTCCAGTCCAAGAGCACCACTGAATCCCTCATGCGTCCTTCAGATGAACTGTGATGTTCACTGCTAACGCACCCTACACTAACAACTCATCAATTTCTTACCTATCATAGGCTGCCATTCCTCTCTCACTACCTAACAGAGGGCAATGAAGTATGCACTTCCCCAGTGTCTTAGAGTGGTCACTAGGTTGGGGAGGGTAGGGAGGGGGGGATTCTTCCACTCCTTCAGGGTACTGACTTCTCTTTGCTGTTTGGGACACAGAAATGAACTATTAAACACCTAGTTCAACACATACCCTCTGTAATGCCTTCAGCTGGTTTGGGTTGCTGTCCATCAAGGGTAGATCTCTGCCTCAGGTCCACACATGTACAATATTTGTCACTACCAAATGACAGGAGGTCTGTCTCTGTGACAAACAAGTGACTTTGACCATCCTGCTGATAGGTTAGACCAGCACCCCTTCAACGAGCAATCAAAGGACAAAAAAAGAAGAGACAGACGCATTCTGAAAAAGACTGCTTTCCCTGAGCCACAGCAAGGGCAGAAAGGGAGCAGCAGTGAGGAGACCCTTTGTCTTCTGCATCAAGCGCACTGCTGCATTATTCACCCAGATTGCTCCTACACAAGCCGAGCCTTTCCATACATCTGTCTCTCCCTGTTCAAGCACCAATCAGTAGAAAACAAAGGGTAACACTCGTGGAATCCTAGAAAATTATCTCAGGTCCCAGTTCAGGCACTGCTCAGCAGAACCTACGAAAGAAGCTCATCTTCCACACGTGACGGAAATCACCGGTCCCCTGAAAACGAGCTAGGACAGCATCCTGGTTGCTGGAGATCACATCTAAGATGCCAGGTAGTAAATTACAAATTTTCAGCTGGATTTCACTAAGCAAAGATGTAGAGTTTACATCAGCTCAGGTGGTGACAGTTGTCTCCTGAACCCACTTCCCAATCTCTACAGTCACACGTATTTGCTTGCCACTGCCATCTTTAACAAGACTTCTCCCATTTAACCTCTGATAATCCTGTAAATAAAACTGTCTGCAGCACAACAAGGAATAAACTCCACGAAAAGAAGTTTCCAGTAATTCCTTCCATTGGCTAAAAGACCAAGCTGTCCCTGTGCATTCAAACACAGTGATTTATCCTTATGAACTGCATCATCCTGCAGGTAAGCAAGCAAACCATTAGGGCTATCACTTGAAATCACAAAGAAAAGGGAAAACGTGAACTGTGTAACACAATTCAGGGACAAATTTGGCCCTGCTTTAAGCTACAGATGTTTATTAAATATATGGATTCCAGGCACATTAATAGCAATGGACTTTCCAAAAACCTAGACCCTTCAGCAAGCAGAAGGAGGCTAGAAGCATTTCAGGTGAGTATCATCACATAAAAATAAAACACAGCAGTCTCAAAAAAGCCAAGCAGCACCGGTAATTCATGACAGAAACTGCTCAGCTGGCTATACCAATTAATGGTCTGCAAGTCCACCCCCCATGTGAGGTGACCTGAGGAAGTGTGTTTTCAATGCTTCATCATTTGTGGATCCTGACTTATAGTAGTGAGGTGGAAACAAATCTTTTCTGGTACTAAACGTATGTTGCTTCATTCAGCACAGCATGGATTTGATAGTTGTATCTGTATCAATTCGGTACTCTGGGAGCCTGAAATACTGCCCAATTTTAAATACCTCTAGCAAGGCTGGTGCTTACGTTTTTCTCAGCTATTGTCAGTGCAAAAGACAAACTCTTCAGAAGGGTAATTCAGAACAAAGTCAGATGAATATCCTGAAGTGCCTTCTCTATACAGACGTACAGAGAGCCTGCTGAAATAATCTGCATAAGCAGCATCTTCAGTGATATAATGGTAATGAAAAGGAACATTTCTCCTCTACCTTTTGCCTAGTTAACTCTGCCAGTCAAAGAAATTACAGTGTTTGAATGAAAAACAGGCTGCGGCCTCCAAGCTGGGCTCAGGATCCACGCTGCTTCAAAGCAATGGCAGGATTAGCTTACTAGATTGAACAGTCTCTTTCTCCACTAACAGTTATTTGACGGTAGTGAATATTTTGCAGAACAAAAGAAAGAACCAGGTCTATCTTACAGTTTATTACAGTGAAGAGGCCCTTTTTGTCAAAGGGATTGGTCAATAGTATTCTCTCTCACTTTTAAGGAACAGGATGGTTATCGCGTCCTTAAAGATCTGGTCTCTGTTCCTGTCCAAATGTTGCAGAGACAGCTGTCCAATGTCATTCTTTCAGGCACCATCTAACATGACCAAAGTCATTAACTGTCTTTTCCCGGATTAGGCTCCTTAAAAATGGCAATATTTTGAAAAGAAAAAAGTCAATTCCCACTTTTCATCTTAAATCCTATAGCCCGCTCTTGGTTAACGAACTTTCTCAGCTTTAACGAGTATGCATTTTTTCAAAGGTGACTAGTGATGTCAAGTACATTGCCTGAAACACACTTATCTTCAGGATCAGTCACAGCATGTTCTTAAAAACCAGCTCCTCCTAAAGTATCCCGGGCTAGGCACCTCATGCCTCATAAACAGCATGTATTTCCCACCTCAGTACACACCTGTCTGGTTACTGCTGCTTGACCTAAGGGACACAGGACAAAGCCTTTGCCAAACTCAAAGCTTTAATTCATCCCTCTATTGTGATTCAGGATATTTTACTTTGAAAAGTGTTGAAGTCATCTATTGACTGCAAAATTTTTATCTCCATTGCCATCCAAAACCATTCTAATTTGTATTACACAAATGAGGCTAATTATTCGCTTTCCACAAAACAGCTACAGTAAAAGCTCTTAATCATTTGCCTTCCTGATGAACAAGACTTTGTCTTGCTCGTATGTCAGATTCCATCACAGATCTGATCATACTTTAGAAGGTCAGTCTACGTGTTGTATCAAACAGCAAAGATAAGATGAGGCTGGGAAACACAAGCACCTTGAGGAGAGCCCCCCAGGCCCTTCAAATGTTCTGTGGTGCCACGCATCAGACACAGGAAGCTGGAGAATCAAAAATGGGGTGACTTTTTCCATCTGCTACATGGAATCATAAGTAGGAGGGGGGTCACTTCAGTATACACATAAGAGAAACTCATGTCTGGGGGAAGAATATGACACCATAATGTAAAAAAGGTTCATGAAGGCTCCAGCTTCAAGGGTGGCTATTTGAAAAAAGAGCTCCATAATCTGACCAAACTATTCATGAAGAGCAGAATCTCTTTATAGCCTACCAGAGAAAGCACAAATCTGCTTAACAGTCGAGCAGCTTGATTGTGTTTTACAATACCTCTTTGATATGGGGGAAAGAATTCTTGGTGTCAATTAGAAGTATGCAGTCCAGCATTCTGAAATGTTATGTTAAAAAGGTTGTCGTAACACACAGCACATAATGAGCGTTCATCATACGAGCCCACAACACAGGATTGCTACCATCTTATTACAGGTATTTCCCCTAGGTACACATGCAAAGCACATATTTAAAAGACAAAAATAACATTTCTTTTTACAAGACTCTTCCCTGAATGACAAAAGCCGCAGAAGGCTGCTCTCCAGGTTTTGCAGCGTAGTCAGCTCTGAAACGCTCTGCTAAGCATCAGTTGTTTACAGGAAAGGGCAAGAGGGCCTAACTAACTTGTCATTGTGCATAGACCCCCTTCCTCACTGCAGTGATTCAACTAGTTTCCATAACAGCTGCCAACAGAACAGCAACACGGACCATCCTCGAACCCTGTATTCACTGGAATCACTTTATGGGCTTTTGCTGCAACACATCAGTTATTTGCCATAACCTGTGACTGCGTTTTACAGCAAACACGAGTGCTGCATGGGAATGCAGAGCTGGTGATGGGGTAATGCAAGGAGGTGGCTTGCATAGCTCTTAGATACACACACTGCTGATGTGCTATGAGCACGCAGACACACACAGCAGCTATACGCAGGTCACAGTCAGTCCTGCCTGCCAGGACTGAAGGGATTTTGGCAAGCACATGAAGAGCCTTCAGCTCCTATCTAGACAATCACCAGAAGCAGCCACAAAAGAGATCAATAGGTTGTCTCATCTGGAGGATGGAGCCTCTAACAAATGCATCCACATTTCCTAGCACTGAGCTGAAGTGGATGCTAACATTAGACCTGGACCCACAAGAGTCTGGCTCAGAGCTAAGAATATTAGATACGGATTTAAGGCACTACACCTAATTTAAGAATGAGACTACATCATAAAGAGCAACACTCGCAGAAATCCCCAAGCCAGCATGAAGTGGAACTGAGAATGGAGTCATTTCATCATGGTGTTGCAGCCAGGCTCTTGACCTCTCCTAAAAAGCAGAGCTCACAGGTGATATTCTGTTAACTTACCTCTCTCTCTTTTGGGGTCAAAGGTGATATAGGGCTAACTCAGCTATCCAGTTTCAGGAGTTGCACTGATATCTTTGCATCAGCATTAGTACATCTATATTTCTTTCTGCATTCAAGCTGACGTGTCTGGATGATCCTAGCACAGAGATGTTGCTTCGAAGATCCAGCCTAGTATCTCTTCATGAAGCCAACCCAACTTGTTCCGAGCAATTTCTGTCATTTGTAATAAGATACTACATTGTGTCTGGTAGATAAACCCTACCACAATAGTGCAGCCTCTTAAATGCAGTATCTTTCTGTTTGTGTCACTACACAGGTTAAGAAAAGAACAAGCATACCACAAGTGGAACTAGACCACAATTCAGTATTTGTGTTACTTAATGAAAGAACCAGCTAACACAAGTGGGAAGGCTTTGATCTATTGCCCACCAAATCCAATGATACCTTGTAAAGTCTCTCGATAACTGGATTAAGAGGGAGAAGATAAAGATACATTTCAGAATATCTTTGGATAAGCACAAAGCGAAACAACACAAAAAAATCCCAAACTCCTCACAGTCATGAAGTCACATCAACAACTGTCTGGTGAGCTTCAGTACATAAAATTACTAGAGAAACACCACGAAAATTTACAATAAATCATTTTTTCTTGCTGCTGTTGTATTTTTAACCCATTGCACTGATTATTCTACACTGTCAACAGCCTCATCAATTATCCATTGCTAAAAAGTAGGCTCTAACATTCTGCTAGTGGTATTAATTGGTCTCAGTAGCACATAATGAGTTTAAAAGCTCCTACCTGTGTGCCCCCGGGGATGGTGGCTAGAGGCGGACAACAATTTACAGCAGACCATTAACACATAGACCAGGAAGAGCCAGTCAGATAGAAGCATTGATTTGGCACAGAATCTCATCCTGGAGGCAGAAAAGGAAGAAGTTGAGTGAAAGAACAATGTGAGCAGGGAATAATATAAAAATGGTGCGGGGAAGGAAAAGCTGAAAAGATGCTGTAGAATAACTAATATGGCTTATTACAAGGCAACACTGACAAAATCGTATTCATGGTATAGTTCAGATCAATTCTTTGTTAAGCATGTTTTATAATTAGAAGCAATGCAATGGCTTACCATACGTCATATTACCCACAAACACATATTTATAATAACACATTACAAATGCAAAACATTTCTGTGAATCTGAGATGACGGGTTGGTTTGGGGTTTTTTTGGATTAAGATCCATCCACACTGAAATATAAATATACATATTTATAAGTCATGCTACTATTTTTAAACTGCACCTGCCTCAAAATCATAGAAACATCACAGAAAAAATGTCCTTTTTACTCAATACTTCTCAGGACATATTTGCTAAAGCTATCAACTCCCATGTAGCCATGCACGTGAATCGGCTGGATCTCCCAAGCACACAACATCTGCTAGCTTTCCTGGAGATCAGTAAGTTTGCTGAAGGTTAAACAATCACGAAACCAGCACCTCAGTCAAACATGTGAGGACTCACTGCTCTGCCAGGGTGTTAGAAACTGCATTTCAGAAAACAGTTGTTCTAAAGAAGGCAGAGGCTGTCAGTCTTATTCACTTTAGTGTTAGAACTAAGACCACAAATCCTCAGTAATTTTGCTGCAAATATCTACAATTAAACCCCTCAATAGCTTATGTTATGCCATTCATCACACAGAAAGGTAATCTAATCATTTTCTTAAACTCAGTTACGATGATTTATTACTCATGCAATACATAAATGGGCATTATGCAGTTCAATCCTTAGATACAATGTTCCACACTTTCAACAAATGCTGTAAGCAGGAATACGGTACACTAATTAAAGGCAATTTACAGATTTGCATAAATTGAACTAAATACTGCTTTCATAGCAGTGACGTTAGTCTGCAGTTAATCAGCACACTAGGATTTGGGCAAGCCTATCACAAGCATGCTTACTTGCACCAAAAAGTCCTCTGGGAACTTCTTTCCCCTGTAGATTCCAGTTCTGATTCTTCCAAGTATTTTCTACAGAATTTGTTTATCTGTATGTTTTTAAAATACCTGAGACTATTCACCTAATCCAATATTCAAGTGCTGAATAGACTGACAGTTAAAAAAATATACAAACCAAAAAACACCTCCTGCCTTAGACAGCTCTACTGTCAAAGCCAGGTGAAGACCCTGGATCCTGTTTTGAATTTGAGAACCATCTACAAATGAAACCAAAACAGATGCCATGTTTTCTCATTTACAAGTGCTTTCATAATTTTCCCTTTTGCGCATCACCAAACAATTTTGTTCTCTTATTGTGCATGAATGGGAATGTTGATAAAGCCCAAACAAATCACAAATGCTCCTATTAATATCAAAACTTAAGAGACCAAAAGCTTGTTGTATGTATTTTAGCAGCAAACACTATTTTACTCTTGAGAAAAAAATACATGGGTGAAAAACCCAGAACCTTCAGCTGTCCTTGCTTTACTCCAGCCTACAAACTTCTTAGAGCTACACAAATATTGCTAAAAAATAACTCACCATCTCTACAGATATAAGAAAAAAAAATTACATGTATGTAATTTGGCAAAAAGGCACCTTTCCTTGCTTTAAGAAGGTACCCTGTTTCGAGACCATTATGTTGCCACCCTGAATGCAAATGAACCAGTACAGGAAAAAACACACTGAGGCTCTTTTGCAGCAGCGTACAGGAGTCTTCCACAAGCATGAACCGAGCCCAGAAGATAAAGACATCACTGGCCCTTGCCTGTGCTACAAGTACCCTCTTACAGAGCACTCCCAGGCTAATTCAGGGCAGCTACACTTCAGCTAATAAGCATGGACCTAACTCACCTCTTGCACCCAGCTGAACCACATAATGCTACTGCAGCTAATGGGATTGAGTCACTGTGAAACCAGCATAAATGTTATTATTGCTGTTCATCCAATATTAGTCTAAGGAAACAGCCCACTAAGCTCTGGAATCAATCTACCATTTCAGATTTTAGTCACCCAAATCTTCCCCAGGTAACTGAACTTCATTTTCTTGAGGAGAGAGCTGACTTCACCCTAGTCTTCTTGCTCTCTCCATGAGAGACACACAGTTTACACCTCATGCAGCAGTTACCACTAAATAGGAAGTCATCATCTGTTCATCTTGCAACGCCATCCCTCTGTTGCTCTAAATGCAAACACATGAACCTGATCCAAGTATCCGTGGACACCCCAGCTCTGGTGTCACTCTGTAGATCATAATGAAGACAGAGACCTTCCTTCAGGTTTCCTGAGGTGTGACTGAAAGCAGGATTAAACCCTTAGAATTAAATATCACAGATCAGACATTTTGAGCACTCCTCTTCTCTTGGGAGTTGATGGAAGGGACAGGTATTTAGTCCCAAATCATGCATCGCCTGCTCAACAGCTGCTATTTCAGCATGGAAGTGAACCCACGTGTTCCCATCATTCCCAGTATAAGAGCAAAGGTGGTCTCAGCGGAAGTGGTTGTGTGCTGGCCTCATTTGAAATATGAGTTTGACTCTCTTGAAGCCATGGCCTTGATGTTAGACAGGGAATGCAAAACCAGGTTTCATCAGGTTAACAGGGTGATCTTACCCCTTTGAAAGAATACTGAAGTCCAGGAATAAGTGTATCACCACAAAGCACCAACTTCGTTATACCCAAACTGAAAGGCTGCTAAAAACATCCAGTACCATTAAAACAACACAACACTTGCAGACTTCAGTCTGCCTTGCAGGTAGACAGGACACAAGTCTTCAGCCTGCTAATATAAAGAAATACAAGGGGACCTTTAAAAAGGCAGAGAAAAAATGAAATTTGGCAGACAGATGCAGCAAGGGGTGCTGAGCCCTTCAGCGTCAGCGGGCTGCCACTTTCAGAAATGTCAAGCCTTCATTCTCTGTTGGATTCAAGTGGATATTGTCGCTAACCAGAACAGCAAATCTTCGGTGTCATTTGAAAGATAAAAAGTGCTCTTACCTTGGGGACTTTGCAAGAATTTTGTTCCAGTCAAACACAATTATTTCAGTGTGTTTTTCATAGTTATTCCAGATTCCCATTTGCGGCAGCAAATAAGCCTTTCTGCATTTCAGAATTTTTCCTTCACTTTGGGGACCTAGAAAGTAAGCCATATTACACTGCAGTTAACGTCTGGAATGGTGCTGTGAAATAATCTTTACTACCAGAATTGTTGTTTCACAGTGCCATCTACAGTGCAATCCAAGGCAAAAGGCAGCAGTCGTATTGCTCTTTTCACTTTTTTCCAAGACCACAGAGAAACTGTGATAAGGCAGCTCTGAAATATCACTACATTAACTTAAGTGTTTTGCTATACTGGAAATTACAGACATAATGTGCGCAGCTCACTGTGTCCTTACAACCACGTGCCCTCTCGCCACCCAACCGCTGTGAAAGCTGTAAGGTTTAAGAC
>Ga0065711_1052335_pt1 | contig 10006 bp, 5 predicted proteins | sample Hoacrofraction12_FD_59098 | JGI IMG/M metagenome (GOLD analysis project Ga0065711, IMG submission 59098) | Hoatzin crop microbial communities from Cojedes, Venezuela - Epithelial fraction 12 v2 (version 2) | ecosystem: Host-associated > Birds > Digestive system > Esophagus > Crop | place... | reverse complement strand
CATTTAAGTTTGTGTAAAACACACCAGAAGAAAGGAAGACCAAAACCCCACCATTTAAAAAGGCGCGTGGGCCTGGTTACAAAACACCTTCTTGTTTAACAGCCTTGGCAGCCCACACAGTGTGTTTTAAAGGCCAGACCCATGTGACATGCCTTTCCCCAGCTCTACAAAGACACAACCAGGGTGTGATGGCAGGCAGGTTCCCCCAAGCCACCCAACCCCATGGGACCCCCGCGCGGGGCAAGATTCAGGCGTGGGCTGCTCCATCCAAGTAGGACCTCAACAAGTATGAGGGCTGAAGGAACAGTATAAAAATTTGCTGGAGGGGCCAGAACAAGGCTGGATAGCTTGGCTCAAGAAAGAACTCAACTTGCCAAGGGGCTCTCCCAGGACTGAATGACATAGGTTGGGAGGCAGGAGACAAAACTTGAGCAAAATGATCTTCCTGAAGACTCAAACTTTGATTTCATGTCTCTATCCGTTTGCTCTCATTTATTTATTTAGCTGCTCTCCCTGGAGACACGTATAATTCTCTTCTTGTTTTCCTTTGCCCCTTACACAAATGAATCCTGCCATCTCCAGCATGAAGGCCGTGCTGGGAAAATAGCTTCTGTCAGCCACGTCCTCAGTCACATTCCTGCCTGAAGACCTCGGTCCTCACCGTCCCATCCCTCCACCCACAGAGAGCCAAGAGAACCTGGTGCCATCTCAGCTACCTCAAATCCAGATGGTTTGTAAAAGCCTGGCAACTATCTTCCCTTTCAGTAAGTTTTTCACTGCAAGTTTTGGGATCTTGGGACTTCTGTAAATATACTGCCTGGGAAGCAGTGCTAGAACAAGCCTGGCTGCAGACGTAGTCCCACTTCTATCTCATATACATCTTTTTCATTACCTGGGTATCCTCTCCCCATTTTTTTCCCCCCAGAGTACTACCTTGATGGTTAATCCGGTTGCAAGCATCCATGAGGGGAAATAAGAAAGATCCACTGCAGGATAATGCAGAAAAAATACCCCCAAATTGCTTATAACTTTCCTCCCTCCAGATACTGCAAGCCATCAGTTCTCCTGCGTTTCTTATCAGTGAAAAAAATGCTACGGTCAAAGCAATCCATGCTAATATGATGGTCTCCAAAGACACATACAGTAAAAGTCCTTCAGTCTCCCTTAACGGAAGAGGTCATCTCTCAGCAGTTTTAAAAATCTCACCCAATTCTTTTGGGGAAATCTCAGGAAGTTAAAGGAATACACCAAAAGAATAAGTCTATTTTTTGCTGGCACAATCGGGAAGCCAAGGCTATTTTTTATTCTCCCATTTTAAAATTAGCAAGGCTGAGAAGTGAATTCTTGAATGGGAGTCACTCCAGTAAAATCAGATTTTAACCAGAAATAATGACAGATCCTTCATCCTTCTGGCACAAACAGAAGTGCTACAATGCCCTTCAAGAACAGATCTGCTGACATCTCTCAGAAAGCACAACAGCGGCTCTATTCAGAAACTACCCTAAGCATCTGTCATATCCATATCTTCTTTATTAGCAATTGACATTTTCAAGAAAAAACAATCTCTTTATCTGCTTAATAGCTCATCTGCACCTCTTCAGGCTGAACTCATAACTCTCGGGTGGTGACATCATGTCACAAGTAGATTATTAGTTCTGTGTCATAATCACTTCACATGAAAAAATGGGATTTCTGGGTGCCTTTAGAAGACTCAATGAACGTCACCCAGGGCTGGGGAGAAGCAAATCCATCATTTCAGCCAGCAAAGGCACCTTAGAAGATGCACATTTTAATTGACCCACTGCAATCTTGGGGGGCAAGGGGAGATGTTCCATTTCGTATTCCTCGGTGCTATCACATCGTTTACCTGAAGCATCAGGAAAACAGCCTGATGATGCCATTTATTCTGACAAACTCTCTCCCCTTGTATCTCACTCACCCTGAAGAGGAACATGGATGGCACGAGCCTGTAGCCAGAGCCTTTCCGAGGGACTTTGGAAAGTTCACCATGAGGTGTCAGCACTTGTTTGAAGCAGACACCACACAGTGTGGCGAGGTTGGCGGGTACCAGCACACAGAAGCAGCCAAACGTGAACTGCACAAGTCAAATGATCAGAGTAACTGAAGGCTTCAAGCCCAAGGCTGGAAAACATGCTGCAATCCCTACATGGCATAGACCGGTGCGTAACAAATAGGAGCTCCTTTAACACAAGGGAGGAACAAGCCTCCAACGCTCCCAGCTCGTTTGCAGTGATGAACTGGTATTCCAGTCCCCATCACATTTCCTCCAGCCCCACGCTAGCGGGTATCTCTTGCCTCCTCCCTGACAGCAGGAGTACCTGTCCCCACCGGGGCAGAGAGCCCACAGGTCCTCTCCTTCCCTCCCTGGCAGGTCCCCTGGGAGCCCAGCATAAAACCTCCTCCCTTTCTAAAATAGACTGGCAAAGGACTGCCCAAAAAGTGCCATTGGAAGCAGGCAAGAATGAGCATCCCGCACAATCCCATTTTCTGGCTCTCAGTGGCATGCAATCCTCACTGCGCTAAAGCACACGCCACGCCTGTGCTCTGGGGACCAAGCAAGTGGAGCAAGGGCAGCAGTAAGAGCTGAAAAAATGGCTATCAGCACGTAGCCATGCACCTCATCACAGGCCAATTGGAGACTTATCCCTTCCTGCACCCCCAAAACCATACCAATGCTACCCTACAAAGGATGGACAGATGCGCCCGTGGCAGGGGATAGCTTACCTCATCTTTGTCCTGCACCTGGATGAAGAGGGGAAGGGCAAAGCCCACCTGGGCCAGCTCCGGGATGGCCACGCTGTACTCTGAGCTGTTGAACTCGGGTGCGTTGTCATTGATGTCAATGACTAGGATGTTGAAGGTGGTGATGACAGTGGCATTGGAGGGCGTGCGGTCATCATTCAGTTCTGTCCCCTGCAAGGACAGAAAACAACAGGGCAGCCTGTATTTTTCAAAGAATAAATGTAAAAGAAAGCACGGATGCCATGATTAGAGACTCTTGCAGCCTTTGCTTCCTCCACCTTGCCAAGGAAGGTTGCTCATTTGGTTCTGCCACTGCCCCTTAACCTTGGGCACCTTTTCACGCTGCTGAGCTGTTAATACACACAGATGTTGACCCAGCTCTTCTATTACCCTTGCTTCAGACCCACAGCGCTCTTGCAAACTTTTCCAGCGGTTTCACATTTCCCTTGGGATGGCTGTGGCCAAGTTCTCACCTGCCCCTATCATGCAACGGGTTGTCAGGACTCGGAGTCATGCTAGGGGATGAGTAGGTGATTTCTCTGCCACAAGCCTTTAAACTAAAACATTGCCTTGTGGGATGTGGGGGACAGTCCTCAAAATAAGGGAAGCCACGATGGAGCAAAGATCACTCTTGTTTTCTGCTCTGCCATCCCCTGAGGTGGGACCAGAAGCAGGGAGCTAACCACCGTAGTACTACCGAAGGGACAGAAAACTAGGGCAGCAGAGGAAAACAAGATTTAGATCTTAAAATACATTTGGCAATGTGTATCTAAATACAGAGATGAGTCATGACTCCATATCGCACCTCTGTCTCAAGGAAGACTTTAATTTTGCTTTCCCAAAAGGAAAAAGTGCAGATTTTATTGTCAGAGAAGCAAGACTTGTGAAACAGCCTTTTCAAGCAGAGTCCCTTCTCTTGTCTTTTGGATAATCTTGCTTTGCTGTGGGCACAGAAAAGCAGTGCTAACGCGACCCACATGGCTCATTGCTATTCACCGCTTCTGCACACAACAGCAGAACAGGCTGATTCGAACAAGGAGCAATCCAGCTGTATTTTCACTGCGTGCTCCAGGATGAGAGCAGTAGAGAACATTTTGGGTCCTGGGGATGCGGGACACAGAGAGCTGGCATTTGCAGGAGGATGCAAAGTTTGTGGGGAGAGGAAACAAAAATCTGTTGGATCAACAGAATATAGTTGGAAGTCCATTACCATGCAGGCAGGAAAACGGGCAAGTTTTCAGGTTCACAAACCTTTCCAAGATTAAACAGATATTTTTGTCCCAATTAAAAACAGACTATCCTCCCTCTCTTGATTTCTACTGAATTTAAACTAAAAGCCCAAACCAAGAGATACTAGGGATGGATGCGGATCTATTTCCCGTGCATAAGCCCCATAGTACAACCTGTGCCTGGGACCAAGAGGGGTAATTTCTTGTCCCTTTCACCCCCGACAAAGCATTGCACTGGCCAAAATGAGAAGGTGATGCACTGGCTGCCGCCCTCCCAATCAATGACCCTTCCTACAATGCTGATTTTTCCCCACACTGGCCCAGCAGAATCTATACTTCTAAATGTGTTTCCAACCAGCTGCCCAGCTTGATATTGATTTTAGTTACAGGGCTGCGAGTGGAGCTGGGGAGCTGCTCTCAGGTGGGGCTGGTGGGGCTGGAAGACCATGCGCCAGTGCCTTTTCTTGACGAGGCAACTTTCAGCATCTCTCCCGCCCTGTGCCAGGCAGATGCAGATGATGCCCTGTTATACCACTGCCTGCTGACATGACAAAAAGTTCCTGTTTTGCCAGAGTTTTGGGGGGGAAAGATGGGAAATTGGCACAAGTGGGCAGAATTCATGTGCCTGTAAGTGTCTCTTGCTATTTAGGACCCCAGGGCATCAAGGATGTTGCCAGCAGATACGACGACAGGGAGATCTAGTTGGAAGCCAGACAGGGCACCCAAAAATGACAATATATGTCCATCTAGAGGCAACCACATTTTGGGCCACCCTACAAGGGGGCTGTGTTAAACATTTTGCTTGGTTTGGCTAGGGAACAGCACATCACAGCTCTGGATGCCCACAGGAGCAACATGTCCCAGGTTTGCGCCTCCACCTCAAAGGAGTTGTCCCCAGTCAGAGTGCCCTCCCCGTCCTGCTCTGGTGGTGTGTCTCCTGGATGGAGGAGCTCTTACCTTCACTGTGAGGACAAATCCAGAGGTATAGAAGGGGTTTTCTCGGTCCAGCGGCCCATTCAGGGTTAAAGCTCCACTGATGTAGTCCAGTGCAAAGATGCTGTTGGTGTTACCTGAGAAAAATAACAGGCAGTGTGAGCACAAGCAGCTGGTACATCCGATGCCAGACGGCGTAGGGGGGAACACAGAGAGGAAAACGGGAGGACACAAGCCTTTTCCCCTGCCAGTCTCCATGCCTGACTGGACCCAGCACTTGGAAGAGAGGTTTTACAGGAGAGACCCTCTGCCAGGCCAGGAGCTCCAAGCTTTGCACAGGCTGCAGTGGGCTCTGTGAACACTGCACATTATCTCAAAGTGCCTTAAAATTTAATGGCTGTAATGGTCCTCTCCTCCTCTCACCTGCCCCAGCTTGGGGCTCAAAATGGCACTTTCCTTCCAACAGCCGATAAAGTTGCGAATACCTCTGGCAGCTAAAGAATTTCAAAATGTTTTGGTTAAAATATGCTGAAACTAGGGCCGAATCCAGGTGCTCCCTTCTGCACAACCTCCTGCATTCGCAGGGCATCATGTCCATGGGGTGGGCACAGCCTCTCTCTTAAAATACAAGAGTTAAGGGACAACAGCCCGGGTTAATCAGAGGAAGGCGCAGACAAACCAAGCTCACAAGTAACTCTTTACACAACGAGCAGTAGTTGAACGGTGGGGCCTCTTGCCAGAGGATGCTGATGAAAGTCCACGTGTATTCAAGGAGAGACTGGGGAAGTTAATGAAAGGAAAATCTATCAAGTAACAGAGAAGCCACGTGCAGCTGAGGAATTTTCTTAGCTGGATGTATTCGGTGCCAGGGAGAGTATTAGGGTAAGTACTATAGCCACTTGTCCTGCCTTTATGCTCTTGCCAAATGTGTTGACCCCATGCAGCTGCCTCCTTTTCCTCTACTTGAGCCAAATTTGGTCTCTGTGCTGGTCCTTAAGTGCAAGTAACCAGACAGGGTGCCATGGAGGGCTGTGCTGCCTCCATGGAGCATCCTATCCTCAGCCTGACTCCTCCTCTGGAATTACACACCCAGGGAGGATTAAGACGACACTGTAGTCCCATGGCCAGCAGATGCTAAAAAGGCAAATGTCCTGCACTGGGAATGCCCTTGCGACAGTCCCAGGTGCTCTCTGTGTCAGCCAGACAAAAGAAAGCAGTTGGTATGTGAAGTCTGGGACACCTGATGCCAGCCTGACACAATATGAGAGAAGCCTGCTGAATTAGTGATGACCAAGGAGGTTATGCACAGGCATATGGCCACTCACACCACCCACACCACTCCCCTCGTCATCTCACAGTATGCAGAAACCCCTGATCCAGCCTTAAATGGGAGAAAGAAAACCCTGCAGGTACGTCATATTCATCCCAGCCAAAAATAAAAAAAACCTCCTGTCTTCTCAATATATCTCGGCATGAACGAAACACACATAACATTTGTCATTTCCCTGAAGGGAGCTGCAAGACAGATCTGCTGCCGCAGAAACTTGTTTCCCATCACTCAGGATCTACCTCGCTCCCTTCCGATCCCCTGTTTAACCACAGCTGCACCTTCCACGGGATGGCCAAAGCCTGCAGGTCTGACTATTCCGGGAGCCGCCCCGGCCTTCATGAGCCACTGGCATCCAGCGTCTCCTCTGTCCCAGAGCCCTAAGTGCCATAACACCTTTCTTCACTATTACTGAGCTGTTATACCTTCCTCTCAGGCCTCCCATTTCTGTCCTTGGTCTTCTCTCCACCCAAAATGGCCCATTGACTGCCAGCCAGCTTAATGAACTGATGCATGGCTACTTACAATATTAGCAGCAGCCTTGCTTTTTTTTAATCTTTTTGCTGCTGTATGTGAAGATCTCTAGTCTCCTCCCTTGGACGATTCCCTTTTTTTCATCTTGACTTCCCACCTTTGCTCTGTAATTTACAGCTGACTTGTTAGGAGACTTCTTCCGATACCAGCTTTGAAGGGCACTCCACAACAAGTATTGAATTGTGCTGCAAAGCATTTAAATGCTTCAGGATGCCATGTTGCATGGTAAAGTTTATGCATCAAGGCTATCTTGGTACACTCCCCCTAATATAAAGCGTATTAAAATACCTTTTTAATCACAAAACACTGTTCTGCTAACAGCAATCTGAAAATAGGGAGACCAATGGATTTTAGCGGAAATGGGTCAATAGTGCAAAAATTTGACACAAAGAACTAAACACAGCATTGAGCACTGTGTCCTAAAAATGGTTACGTGTCTCATATTTGACCACAGTCATTTTCTGAAGGATGGATGAATAAATTAGAGACCTATATACCCCGCCAGGCTGCACATCAGAGGCTTTTCTTTAGCTCAGACTCCCCAGCACTGCTTGGATGGTAGTTATGTATCTGATGCCTTCCGGGGTGCCCTTGTGCAAGTAGGGAGTTGCTGGGCTTGCAAATTAGCCTCAAAAGGGAAAGAGGTCTCTCCAAACTTGTCCCTCAGAGGCCTTGCATAATTTCCTCTACAATGCCTCTCCAACCACCGCTTCATTATTCCTCTGACCAGTGATCCTCGCTGAAGTACTCCCACTGCCGAACAATGCACGTTCCCCTGAGACGCTTTCTTTGCAAAAATCTTCACATGTCTTCACTTTCCTCACATCAAGGGGGAAAAAAAAAAGGTGGGGGAAAAAATAGCCAATTTTGTCTTTCCCTCCCCCGAGTCTCTCACCCCACCTCTTTAAAAATTCTCCTCCCCATCTGGTTCTCTCCCGTTACCTCTCCGTCAGCTTCCTGACCCAGGAAAAAGCCGAGCCTGTGTTAGGCACAGCTTAGTCCACAGCTGTTGGTGCAGACAGCCACATCAGCTGATGGCTTTCAACCTGTTTGTCTGCTCCACTGCTCTCCCAGTGCTTGCTCTGTCCTGCTCCCAGCCGTGCTGGTTGCTGGGGTCTGTGCCCGAGGCAAGTGGACACCGTGCACTGAGCCAGCTCCTCGTCAGTCCGGCCAATGGCTTGCGGGAGCGGTGACCAGTGCTGCCTGCCAGGCAGGCCAACGGAGCAAACCGTGGTTTGCTCATCACTGGTTTTGATGCTATACCGCAATGCGCAGACATGTGACGGAGAACACAGAGGGAATGGAGAACCTTTGCAAGGATTTCAAATCCACTTGAGATCCCCTGTTTCTCAAAGGATGCAGAATGGCGCAGACCTTTCCATCTCCAAGCTTGCACTCTGCAAACTGTTTTAATGATGCAGATGGGAACTACTGTGGCTGCACTTGCCACAGAAGTCAAGTGACCTTCAGAAAGGTGCCCCCACTGCCTCCTCTTCTCCATGTCCCCCTTGCATGGTCTTCATGAGCAGTGCTCATGTCATGGCACACACAACCTTCTGCTCTGCATCAGGCAGGCAACAAAATGGTTGCTTACTTGGCTCAGAAGTTACCAGCTCCTGGACGTGTCACTGCTTGAGCCATCTACCACCTAGTCTGAGGTCTGGTCCAAGCCACGAAAGCATTTCTAGAAGGAGATTAAGGACTTCATTTCCATACCTCTGGTTTGAGAAAGGAGCCCAAGACCATGCCCAGACTTCTTGTAAACAGAAGCTTACAAGTCCTCCGCCTCCTTCCCCATCCAGACAAGGACGTGGCGTGTTCACAGAGAACCCGGTAATTCAGCTGCATTGCATGGAACAGACAAAGCTATTGAGTAAACGAGTCTTTCATCAGCAAAGCAGGAATTCTGCTTTCAAGTGCTGGGAAAGCAAGCATGGCTTTAAGAAAAGCAGGGCAGAAAATAAACACGAGGCTGCCTAGGAGGTAGCATCCCTTGGAGAGGGACACCCCATGGGAAGGCAGGCAACACTTCTACCTCTCCGCTACAGCTGCAAACTTTCCAAGCTGGGGACAGCGCGAGGCAGGAGACAGCAGGAGAGGCTGGGAGAGAGACCCAGGGTAGGAACTGGAGATGGGACAGAAATTAAACGATGGGAAGGGAAAGGCTGAGCAGCAAAATGGAGCACAGAGAGAAGAAAAGCAAAGCGGACAATGTTTTTAAACACTTAAAAAGACAGAGGAAAGGTAAGAACAAGGAAAAAAAATAACATTGGGACAGGAATATGAATGCATTTCTCGCAGATTTGTTGATCTCACCTGGCAAGGAACAGGCTTGCTCAGGACATTCAAGCCCTCCTTCTGGTTATGACATGGGTAAAAGGAAAAGGAAAACTTTCCTACCCCTCTGTCCGTGTGCAGGTACAGGGACAGCAGAAGCTCCTACATCTCATCAAAGGCTGACAGTTGGGGCTGTTCAGCCCGGAGAAGAGAAGGCTCCAGGGAGACCTTAGAGCAGCCTCCCAGTACTTGAAGGGAGCCTACAAGAAAGCTGGAGAGGGACTTTTTACAAGGGTATTTAGGGAGAGGACAAGGGGTAATGGCTTTAAACTGAAAGAGGGTAGATTTAGATATAAGAAAGAAATTCTCTGCTATGAGGGTGGTGTTTGGATGGGGCTTTGAGCAACCTGGTCTAGTGGAAGAGAGGGAGGCAGAGAAGTTGGAACTAGAAGATCTTTAAGGTTCCTTCCAACCTAAACCATTCTATGATGATTCTATGATCCACCATGACCAGGTAGGGGACCAGGAAAGCAGACACCAATGCGGTGCTGGGTTGGGAGCAACCAGGTGGATCGCAGTAGCCCATTTGGAGTTTTTTCCCAGGCTCATTGAGGAACGGATGGTGGTATAGGCATCATTTTGGAGAAACACTGCCATTAACGAGGGGTTTTATAGATGAGGGCCATAATGTTTAATTGCCCTCAGCCAACGCTCTCACAGTTTAAAAAGGCCATTAATATTACTGGCTCAAACCCAGCAAAAAAAAAAAAATTGAAAAAAAAAGAAAAGACGCTGATGACTCCTCCTTCCCCCCTACCCCTTTGGCCTTTAAGCATCATTCAGATCCATAGGAGTGAGATGCAGCTATTGCCCAGCTCTAGCGCAGAGCTACCCATCAGCCAGGGGAAGCCGCTTCCCCCACACAGAATTTCCCCCCCCCCCT
>Ga0065711_1052334_pt1 | contig 10006 bp, 11 predicted proteins | sample Hoacrofraction12_FD_59098 | JGI IMG/M metagenome (GOLD analysis project Ga0065711, IMG submission 59098) | Hoatzin crop microbial communities from Cojedes, Venezuela - Epithelial fraction 12 v2 (version 2) | ecosystem: Host-associated > Birds > Digestive system > Esophagus > Crop | place... | reverse complement strand
GGTGACGGAGCCCTGGAACAGGTTGCCCAGGGAGGTTGTGGAGTCTCCTTCTCTGGAGATATTCAAGACCCGCCTGGACAAGATCCTGTGCAGCCTGCTGTAGGTGACCCTGCTTGGGCAGGAGGGTTGGACTAGATGACCCACAGAGGTCCCTTCCAACCCCTACTATTCTGTGATTCTGTGATTCCTGCTGGTAATGCGCTAAACCTCGGTAACGCAACACCGCCAAAACCTGAGCCCCTCCGCTTACCTGCCTGGAGATCCCCATCCCTCGAGATACCTCTGGGGTCTTCTACAGGCCTGGGCTGAGGACCTTGTGCTGGGGTAACTCCGGTCCGGTTCATGGCACGTGCAAGGTCTGCAAGGTCTTCTCACTACTGGGCAAGAAATGGCATTTTTCGTGGGCTTTGGTTGTGGGAAACTTGTAGTTGGCTTCAACGTTCTTGAGAGATGCACCTCGTTTCCCTCACATGCATATGTGGACACACATGCACTTCACTGGCATTCAAAGCAAGGAAACTCAGACCAAAAATCATCTCCTGTTTAACCTGGACATCAGAGAAAAACAATAAACAATTCTGAACAAGCAGAGAGGCTGGAAATGGAGTGCTGTTGCCGAGTGAGTCTTTAGCTGGACTTGTGCAGGACACCAAGGCTCTTGCTGTGGGAGCATTGGGATCTCCTGGTCCCCTGAGTGACGCCTTGCAGACCCTGAGCTTACAGCCCTTGTCTCTTGTCCCCCTGGGTATAAGGACCATTATCGCCAGATGAATCCTGCCGAAGTATCTGGGATAGGATTAGCTGTGCAAGGCAGGTGCTTTGGGATCCTGTTGGTGTCCTTGCCTGGCATATCTAGGTGCAATCCTCAAAATGTGAACTCAGAGGGACATGAGAAGCAGAAAATGGTTTGATACAACTCCAAACTGGAGTTTGCCATACACACGCGTGCCCGGGGACGAGGGGACCTCCAAGCTCCATCAGTGGTGGAGCATTTCCCATGAACGGCCCCGTCCGGAGGAGATCAAGCAGCGGAGCCAAGCCAGGGCCGTCATGGCAGCGACTGGGAACAAGACAGAGGCGAACAGCAAGCCCATACAGGCCTCCAGCGAGCGCACCCAAACACGTTTCACCTGCGGAGGGGCCCTCACCCATGTGGCAAGGTTCCTTTTATCCAGGTGGCTGGTGGATTCGGAGGCTTTTCCGCACTGGAGATATTCCTCGTGCAGGAAAGGGATGGAAACGATGCCCTGATGCGAAATCGCAGCTGTGTCCCGTAATGCTGGGCTTGAACTTCACCCTTGGGTCTAAGCAGGTACCGACCTTCTGGGAAGTGAAAGGGGAAGTCTTGCAACATGTGCAGCCCAGGAGATTGATTGGCAATGGCGTCCCGCAGGTGGCTCCATCCGCCGCTGAACCAGATTCCTGAGTCCCAACAGCAGCTTCGCACGGCCGTGCAGCTCTGGCTCGTACCCCCAGCCCTCAGGCCGGGCTTCATCATCTCCTGCTGCAAGTTCCTCCTTGGATTAGGTGGTTGTTGGAGCGCAGCCTGATCGCGACTGTTTGCTGAGCCCCGGCGCGTTGCGTACGCAGCCTTGAATAGCCAGACTAAGGTCACCTCTTCGGTCCAAGCCGTGAGTCAACGGGTCGGACTTTGCACGGTCGCATCCCATGGGAGAAGAGCACATAACCCAAGTTCAATGTTCACGGCTGGCCTCTTCCTAGACAAATAATTTAGTTGCAGAAATCTGTCTTTTTCAAACCCAAAAGAAGAAAAAATTCAGCAGATTTCCTTGTCCAGGCATCCAGTGGGGCCACTTCAGCAAGCTCAGTGCTCAGAAAAGCTCAGGTCTCTGCTAAGACCTATTTGCTATGGTTTTAACTCAAAATCCCAACCTCTGCATCCTCCCTCATTTGCCAACCTTACCGTCCTCAGCCCTGCCCACACCCGTCTCTGCCATGGGCAGGAGGCTGCTCTGTCTACTGCTTTTTTACTGCCTAAAATGGCTTAACCCATCCTCCTGTTGACCTTGATTAATTTGGGCACCTCAGTAGTTTTAGCAGGGTCGCTTAATCCAAAAGCGACGCAATCATTTGTGCAGTCACGTCGGTAATTATTAATACAGAACGGCAGTAATTATAAACCCAGCACAATAATTATGCGCTTTCCCCTCGTGATTTGAAATGGCAAAGAACAACTGGGTTTGCTTGTTCAAGCTGAAGCCCACAACATCTCCAGCTGTTGATGCTGAGGATGAAGGTTTGGCAGTTGGAGCAAAGCTAAACACTTTAGCTAACTTGGGAACAAACTCAGCTCTGGGATTTTATTCCCCATTCTGCCACTCACTTTGGAAGTCAGGCCCACGTTTTGGCATGGTGTCTCTGACCACTGGAGCTTAGGGCTTCTTTCCTCTCCAATCAGGATGTGCAAGAACCAAGGAAATGGCCTGAAACTCTTCATCTGGTTTTTCGGAGCCACACAGAGATGGTTTGATTTGAGCTCAGTTCAAGTCTGTGGCGAAGTTGCCAGGAGGGGTGGGGGACATCAGATAGGAGGAATTTCCTATGGCTTTTCTCCAAGCATCTTGCTATCTCTGTCTCCATTTCCCTAGCAATTACGCAGCAACAGAGGTTTTCATCTGAGGTTCTTTTAATCCCAGCAAGCCTTGGATAATGCCAGGAGTGGGGCTGTCCTGACCATGCGAGTCCCTGAGGCCACCTGCCTATCACCAACTGCTGCACCTTGTCTTTGCAATTCATAGCACAAAGTTTTCCAGCAAGGGATGACGTGACCAACGCATTTTCAAATGTGGTCACTACAAGGCAGGGAGCCTGCTCATCTCCAAACCAACTGACCACGCCAAACATCTCCTGCTAATGAGGTCTGGGCAAAGTCCTCCACCGTCTGCCAGGGCCAACCAAAAAGCCAACAAGAAGGTTTTTTTATCATCATGAGGCTGTTCTGGGTTATCCCAACAGCCACGCAGAGAAGTCAAAAGACTCCCACTGGGCTTTTTGGCAGAAAAGGGGACAGACCAGGAGGAGGCTGTGTCCCATGAGAACAAGGAGGTAAATGTCAAACTATTTCTTCTCCTGCCAAGAAGTATTAATTTCCTAGGTTTCCCCTGCGGGAAGAAGGAGTCAGTCGGAGAAGCCCTGGTCTTGATACAGTGGCACAGTCCTGGGGCTTCCAAGGGAAAAGCAAGAGACAAAAGTTTGATTCATAAAAGCTTGGGGAAGGGGGGGAAGGGGGTGGGAGGAGAAGATAATAATAATAATAATAATAACAATAATAAAAAAAATGCTTGGGGGTGATTTCATAACATCAACAGGTAATGTAGTCAATTATGTAGGCTTATTTTATTTCAGCAAAGTGCAGGTGGTGAGCTACATCTCATCGCAGGTGCTTTTCCAATTAGCTGTGCGTATTCTAGGTGAATAAATGGCCAAGCGCCAAACCTCCGCGCCACTGGCAACAGACTAATCCAAACTAATCCTGAGGACTCATCTTGCTTCACAATAAAGCAGCTAGAGTCTATTTTATTCATTATCTCCCGAAAGATCTCTCCTCGTCCTGGAAAAACAAGGAGGACTATTTCACATCGGAGGCCATAAATACACTTCACTCGGCATGCAGTAAGGGCTGGAAGACTATATAGCTGCTTAAATTCAATTGCTTATTACCATTATGTAATAGCAGATGAATATCCTGTTCTGCATTTGCTAAATGTTTTCTTTTAATAATCAACTCATATCCACATAATGGGCCAGCTTATGCAACCGGCTGCCTTATGAGCTCTTCAGGGAGACATTTGTTTTTCAGCATTGTTAATTACCAGCATCGGATCATTAAAATGTATTTATTTATTTTTGTTATTACAACTGGGCGAGCCCTATTGCTTAGGAAGGCATCAGGCTGATAAGACTGCCTAGCGTAGGCATGGTGTAGGCAGGAATTTTATGAGATAGCCCCCTACACACATACCTGCATCTACCAGGCACTTTGGGTTTAACGTGGAGCCTGGCTCCTCCTGAAGCGCCTGATGATGATGTAGGTATGGAGCAGATGGGCGGGAGAAATGGAGGACTGCCTTGGATCACCAAGTCATCCTTGGTGACTTACTCAATTTTAAGTTCAACCCAAGTGAAATCCAAGACCTCCTTTCCAGAAACATGTTCAGCCCTGTAGGATGGATTTCATGGGGCACCATCACCTGGATGCTGGGCATCCTTGTGACGGCAGAGCAATGCCGAGGGCTCAGCAGCTCGCTGGTAATTTGACTTCAGTAAAGGGCCAAAAATGCTCAGTTTTGACCTGATGGAGGGAACTTTACAAACCACCCACATCTTTTGATATTCTTTGCCAGACTTATGGTGTTTCTTAGCAAAATCTTCAGGGAAAGGAAGGTTTTCTTCCCAGGTTACCAAAGGAACTGACTTACCCTGTGATGAAGAAGGATGCCGATACAGGGTCTCGGAGGTCCTCAGGTCACTAATTCCCATTAATTTCACTGACAGCTCAGCCCCTTACACTGCAGACTTGTGCAACGTTGCCCACCAAAACACCTTAAGTCCTCTTTCTTTCAGGATTTACCCAAGCAGATCCCCAGCAACCCTACCCAGCTGCACCCAACTTACTTTGGACACTTCAGGAAGCCTCACCACTTCTTGAAGAACCCTTTAAAAAAGCCCCAAGAACCTCTTCAGGCTTTCGAAATGATGACCCCAGGAGCTCGCTGGGGTTGGGAGGAAGAGGAGCCTGCCAGGATGAGAGCTGCCTGACGTCATCCGGATCCGGTCCAGGACCATCAGACACCTGCTGAGCCTCCCAGTGTAATTCCACGGCAGCTGCTGCCCTAACCCACAAGTGCACAAGCGGGAACATGAGTTGTTTGGATCGCTTGCCTCCAACATTGTTCTGTGGAGTGTTTGAAAAAGACCTAATGAAATGTGACTCAGAAATAACTGACAAGTGCCAGCCTCACCTTCTTATTGTTTCATCAAAATGGGAAAGACAGTGAAGGAGAAGAGTCAACCTTCTCCAGATGATCTGCTGTCCCAACTTGCCTGCAACTTGCAGGCTGAGTGAAATGTTGACAGAGGGTTGACATCTCTGCTTGATTTATGGATAGCCTGAGCGGGGAGGGGGGGAAGAATTAAACATTATAAATCAGTGAGTAACATCCATAACCCTGAAGTGCTAGTTGTAAACAATACAAAACACCGGCCTAATTTTTATAAGTGTAATTTACGACCAGCAATTCCTTCCAAATGAGAAAATTCAAAAGGAAAAAAAACGTCACTTGTTAGAATATCATTAACTCAATCAGAGGAGAACTAAGCCAGCCATTGTTCCTAATGGAGGAAAGTTTCATGGGAGCTAATTGCTCCTGTGTGGTGCCTCTTAGCGTGTTTTCATTCAGCTGAGCAGAGACCTGTTAACGCCAGAGGAGAACCACGGCTGGAGGGAGACGGGCACGGCCGGACCCTCCATGCTGCCAAGTCCTTGGGGCAGCCCTCGGTACCACCCCGTGCTGGCTGGAAACCCGCTTCCAGGTGTGAAGCTGGCTTTATCCCAGCATCTCCCAGCTCCCTCTTCTCTCCAGGGAATTATTGAGAGCCTGGAACAGAGAAATTTGGCCAGCTAATGATCCGGTCTCTTGGGTGGTGGGCAGCAAAGGTCTCGAGGCAGTACCAGGTCGGCTACCTCCCAACAAAATCTAATTAATGTGGGTAAGCAAAATGTGCTAAGCATGTTTCCAAAGGCAGGAGTGATCCCCAGACTGATAATCAGGGGGTATTTTCTAGCTGGAGTTGCAGCTACTCCATGCAGTTTGCCAAACCCTGCTCCTGCCTGCTGACATGGTCATTGAAAGTCCCATGGCGAGGAGATGGCATAAAGTCACCCCAGAAATCCCGCTGTTATTTCTGCCAGGCTCATTGCTCACCATCAGCCCCAAATTCTCCCTCTAATATTCCCCAACTCCAGTGCTAAAAGCTTGTAGGTTATAGCTGCAAAACCAAACCCATTCCCCATGTTGTGAGAGGAGAGAATGAGAAATGGCCCCTTCCCGTCCCAAAGATCTTGCAGTGCAAATAGGAAAGCGAGAGATGCGGGGAAAAAGGGGCTGTTGTTCAGCAGACCGTCGCATCCAGGCTAAGCCAGAGGCAGATGCCCAGACAGTTACTCTCCCGTTGCCTCCACCAGCTACGGTTCAAACTAATATCTGATTTAATTTGCACCGAAGCAGATTAGGAGCAACCCCAGCGCATGCTGCAATGCCTCAGACAGCGGATGGGACAGAGCATCTTCATCCTCTGCACCTAGCTCTGAAAAACCACGCTGGCTTACGCCAAGGCCAGAGGCGAGCTGCCTGGTTTGCAGAAACACGAATCAAACCCCGACAGAAATCGCAACCCGGAGCCTCGCTCACAAGAGCCTCTTTGTGTTGACCCCCAGCGTTTTCACAGCAGAACTCGTCTCTGTGGGCACGCTGTTTGCCTTTAGGTGATTAACAGATTCCAGAGCGCTTGGGGATGGAAAGTTCTTCATAAATAAACAAATGGATCTAACAGAGACGTAATGAGGCTGTAATTAATTAACGTTCGCAGAACGCCGCAAGAGGCACGACAAAAAACGCGCTAGCAAAACGCGAGGTATCGCTGCAGAAAAGGTATTGTTGTTGGCACGCCGGGGAGCATTAGCGAAGCTCTTTGCTTGCTATCTGCTTACCTTCCATGCTGTTTCACAATTGTTATTCCCTCCTGCAGGGAAGCGGGGTGCTTAACCTGGTGATTTGCATGCCAGCGAACTGCTCTTTCATTAAGGGAGGCAATGACTGAGCGAGGGCACGGAGCAGGGAGGGCGGTGCTGGGGCACGGAGCTTGCACGTCGCGCGGGGTGTGCAAGGCTCGCCCTGGATGGAGACCGGCAGCGTTGCAAGAAGGGAGACCTACCAGCTCAGATGCGTGGCAGGATCTGGCCTTGACTCTACGATAAACATGCTGCCAGACCAGGGCTCGTCCACCTTCAAATTTGTGCTCAGGAGAGCAAACAATGCCTTACCAGGGAGTGCTGGGGCGTTACGACTCTTTGCTAGAGATGTCTTCCCCTCCAAATTTTGCAGACGGTCTTCAAGCAGCAAATTCAGCATCAAGTTTTAAGGGTTTGGCCCTGCTGTCCCTGAACCCCTGTTTAATTCTTGCAAGCTGCGAACATTTGAAGTCTTTTACAGAGCTCTCTGTAGCTTTGATGGCTCCATGATCAGACGTGAGGTCTGACAATTCTCAAATATAGAGCAGAAGATGTATAGTTTGAGGGTTATCTAAGCTGCACGTTAAAGTGCAAATAATCAGGATTCAGCTAATAATGACTAAATATTAAGGTGGGGGAAAAAACCACGCTCTGCGGAGTGATGTTCAGCATCTGTTCCTTTACACTGCCGGAGAATCTGTCCTTGTGCAATTCATAGGAGCACACATATTGCAAAGTCAAGATTAAAGATTTCCTACGAACAGCTATGACTAAATATTTCTTTCACCAGGAATACTTGGAGAGTGGATGAAAGCACCCTTAGCAGGCAAGTCATAGGCTATCGCTTTACATGCGTACACAGAGACACATATATGCATCAGCACTGAACGAGGGGGCAAGTGTAACCTTTGGAGAGTGTGAAAAGCCAAATAAATCTCTTTCCAGTGTATCTCAGAGGGAAGGAACTGAGACAGCAAGTTGCATTATAGACACCTCACAGATTGAGCAATGACATTTGTTTTTCTGGTAAGCTCTTAAATGCTTTGAAAGAGGTGAAACACGATCCATCTACAACATAAGCTTAGAGTCATCGACTCTAAAGCCGTCCTCTCAATTACACTTACAAACACCATTTTCCTGTACAGAATTAAGAGGAATGCCCATAATCCCTTACCCGTTGTAGCGCAGCGATGATACGCCATGTGGCCATACCCCCGTGGGCTGCCAGCACAAGCAAGTCTTCAGTGTGCAGGGTTGGGGACGGCAAGGAAACAACCCAAGATGGCACCAGAAATGATGTAGCACAAGTGGGTTAAGAGGGAAAACTCCACTGCAAGTGACGCTGCCGTCCACCGAGCCGGTTCACATCCCCTTGCTGGGTAGCGGGGAGTCCCACGTGCCAGCATGATCAAACTCTGCTGCCCTCCATCCCTGCCCATGCCACTCTTTGGGAGGGATCAGGTAGGAAGGCAAGGAGGAACCCACCTAGCTAAGCTAAATCCTGGTGGGCTGCTAAAGCTTTTACCAAGTTGCAAAGCCTTCAGTTCATCTTCCCAGCACTGGAAAGATGGGAAGCGGGCAGACGTACTGGGGAGGGAGCAGAGGACATCAACAGAAATGGTCAGAGGACCGGGGAACACAAACTACGCGAAGAAATGGAAGAAACTAATTTCCACTCATTCTCAGACTCCGACCTTCAAGCTGTAACAAACCCAACACCACAACCTCTCTTATTCTGGCTGCCATGGCAAAGATTGAAAAGAGAACCACAAAACCTAAGAGCTGCAACAGCTTTGTGGCCTCTATGACTCAAATGATGGGTTTGGATGCGTACCACACTGGTGGAGGACACCCGCTGCCTCTGGCCAGCCTGCCTGCTGGGACAGCAAAGCAACACCCAAGTCAGCTTCTGAACCAGCTTCACAGAGACCTGCACGGCTATATCCATCTTTTAGCCATGAACAGGCTCTTGTTTAAATTTCTCCTTGCAAGGCATCTTCCCACACGGGTCTCATGTCTCACCTACCCAAACAAGACTTTGTTTTTGGCAGGCTAGCCCCGGGAGGGAGAGTGGAAGACAGCTTGATTGCCAATATCTAATCATAATTGGGGATCCAGAAGACTACTTATCTTGGGAATTGCTTAATAATGCACTTAGTGTGTGAAGGATTATCATTGTGTGCAATTAAATACAGAGAGTTACACAGAGGGAGATAAGGATCCTGTGCAAACGGGGGAGAAGGAAAGTAATTGAGCTCTAAGCTTCTGCTCTGCCAGCTTCTCACCCAGATCGTCGCAAACTGTCTCAACATGCGTGCCCGGAAAGAGAGGGCTTGGAAAGTGGGAAGGCAGAGGGGGGGGAGCCAGCTGCGGGCACGTCACTCGCTCCTGCCCTATCTGTCCCCGCTCCTCTGTTTCCACCAGCGGTGCCCACAAAATCCGCAGGAAGCCCTGGAGTGCAACCGGGAAATCAGCGCAAAGGAACAACAAAGCCCTGGGGTGTAAATTACTTAGCGCTGTGGGAGAACAATTAAGCTCTGTGAGCGATTTCATCCAGCACTATAGCAGATTGCAGCTGGGAAGCGCAGGCGAGGTGTGACACGGGCACAGGGGACGAGCCGTGCCCCGACCCGGGAGGGCACCTCGGGCTGATCCCTCCGACAGCCCCAAGGTCTTGCTTTGGCTCAAGCGACAAAAGTCTCTGTCGCGAGATTGAAACCATCCCGAGGGTTTGCACGGGAGGTTGTTGCCAACCTGTGGCTGAGCATTTCCCGAGGGCTGCTAACTGTTAACGGGGGGGTGACATGAGACCCCCCCAACTTCTGCTGCCTTTGAGCAGAGCTGCCAGGCTGCAGGAGAATCACAGAATGGTAGGGACCTCTGTGGGTCACCCAGCCCAACCCCCTGCCCAAGCAGGGTCACCCACAGCAGGCTGCACAGGACCTGGTCCAGGTGGGTCTTGAATATCTCCAGAGAAGGAGACTCCACAGCCTCCCTGGGCAGCCTGGGCCAGGGCTCCATCACCCTCCGAGGGAAGAAGTTCTTCCTCCTGTTCAGCTGGAGCTTCCTCTGCTTCCGTTTGTGCCCGTTGCCCCTTGTCCTGTCGCTGGGCACCACTGAAAAGAGTCCGGCCCCGTCCTCCTGCCACCCACCCTGCAGATATTTAGAGGCATTTCTAAGGTCCCCTCTCAGCCTTCTCTTCTCCAGGCTGAACAAGCCCAGCTCCCTCAGCCTCTCCTCGTAGGAGAGATGCTC
>Ga0065711_1052333_pt1 | contig 10006 bp, 3 predicted proteins | sample Hoacrofraction12_FD_59098 | JGI IMG/M metagenome (GOLD analysis project Ga0065711, IMG submission 59098) | Hoatzin crop microbial communities from Cojedes, Venezuela - Epithelial fraction 12 v2 (version 2) | ecosystem: Host-associated > Birds > Digestive system > Esophagus > Crop | place... | reverse complement strand
TCTCTTCTTCAGGCTGAACAAGCCCAGCTCCCTCAGCCTCTCCTCGTAGGAGAGATGTTCCAGTCCCCTCACCATCCTTGTAGCCCTCCTCTGGACTCTCTCCAGTAGCTCTTCATCTTTCTTGAACTGGGGAAATCTTTGCCGGAAAGATTGGCAAAGTTCAGTGGGGAGCAGGCACATTGCAACAACTCTTGTAGGGCTTTTCTGGGGACCATCTCAGCAAGGACAGTCCAGGGTGGACTTTTCCACTGTCCCCAATTCTTCCAAGTCCCACAGGCTCCTTCACTGGAGACCCTTGGACTCAGATGAACCACTTGCCAAATTTCTTCTCCTTCTCATCCCCAACTAACCCACACTATGCACATCCTGGGTGTGTAAACATGGGAGTCTAGCAGTGTTTGTAGACCCCTTAAATCTCTCAACCCAAAATGATCTGGACCACTATGGGCACACCTTTTCCTCTACCGTGTGTCATATGTGGTATTTGTCTGAGTGTCTCGGATACTCCAGAGTATCTCAAGCAGTACTAAATACCTACGTGCAAGCAACTGAGTCATACCCATGGTACTGGGTCGGGGTGCCAGTGCTGTCTATGCACGTAATGCTTCTCTAAAAAAGCAGAAAGCCCTGCAGCACTGCTGCATGGGTATAGTTCAGACATTCCTGCTGATGCAGGCATACACCCAGCATTGGATCACAAACACTGCCAGAAGGATTTCTTGGAAGATGTTCCCAGGGCTGGGTGCTACCTGAGTTTTCCTATTGTATCAACTGCTGCACTCTCCTGGCTTCCACTTCTCTCAGGAACGCTCTTGAGGGCAGTCACAAGACAATCCTGAGCAAATTAGGTCTTTTGAGTGTTGCACCAGGGACTTTATAGTGTGATTGCAACTTCTTTGTACTGCTTATTGTTGTATTCACTTACAAAAGCTGCTAGAAATGTTGGAGATTTGTAACTAAGCTTTGTACCACAAAACAGAGCTGTTCAGAGATTTATGGGACTCTCTTAGGGTCACAGAAAAAAATGAGGTAAAAGGGCAGGACATTTATTGCCACTCAGACAGTTTAGCCCAGGTGTTTGCTGCAAAATAGGAGGCTTGCAATCTCATGTGATAGTCCAGCACGTGTTCTGTGACCATACACAAAAAGTACAGGGAACATCAGACAAGCTACATAGAGAAAATAGTCTGATACCGTGGTGGCTGAAGCATTTCTACAAGATGGAAAAAAAGGATCCCTGAGTCTCAAGAAGACTTTCTGTATTATAGTTTCATGACTTTTAATGTCAGATACAGATACATTCTTGGTAGCAAAAACAAGAATAAAGCCTCAGCCCAGTCGTCCAACCACCAGGTTAGAGAGCCCAGGTTTTGGGTCACATTCCTGCTCACTAAAAAGGTACTTTGAATCGCATTGCTGAAGCGGTAGAATATGCATATCTGGATGCTTCAATCTGAAAATGGATATGAGTTTACTTCCTAGAATTGAGGTCTACAAACCAGGCTATTATATAAAATTTCATGAAGGAGGAAAGGCAATGCCTCTTTCTCATGCCAGCTTTTAAATAAAACAGTATGGAAGCTGGTAGGGGAATTTGATCTTCATGGAGTAGTAGGCAGCCTTTGAAAACCTGTGACAAGCTGTAGGAGAACAGGTGAAGTCAGAAATTGCTGCAGTTGTCAGAGTAGAGAGATGCGGACAAGGAATCAGAAGAGAATGGATGTCTAGAAGGCAAAGGGGAAAAAAGGCTGACAAAAACAAATATAGGGAAGGGTCATGGGTTATGGATAAGTAGACCAAAGGAAAGAAACTAGAGGACTGAAAATAGCCATGTGGGAAAGCTGTTTTTAGGGTGTGAAGCCCAGGCAAGTAGACTTAGGTTAGACAAACACAGAGACTGAGACTTGCGCGGGTATGCAGAAGGCAGGAATGAGATGTATCTGAACAGAAATGATCACGTAGATGTGAGAAAGGCAGATATGGTTATGCACAGTCCTCTCCAGAGCTAGGAGCTGGCAATGGCCACTTCTCCAGTGCTAGCCAGACGCTCAGTGGGAAACTATGCCATCCTATATTCTGTTTACCCACATAAAAATGATCCCCTCTACTGCTATAGTTGGTCCCCGAGCTTGAGTGGTGGAGCTCTCTGCAGTGACTCCTAAAGCTTTACCCTGCAGGATGCTTGTTCTCCAGAAAACATGATTCCGGGCTTCGGAAGCATAACGGAAGCAGTGATCATGCTAGTGTTGTTTGTGTGCTGAGCACTCAACCATGGAATTTTAATTTTCTTTTTTTCTTTTGGTGAGCAATAAATATTATATGGATGCAATTATAATCTGTGGAGTTAATAATGGCTTTACATATCCAAGCAAGTCAATTTCCTCAGGAAAAGGTCAGGAAACAGGCTATAGTGTTACTTCTTCTGTCTTCTGCCTTTGAACAGGAAACGCTGTAAGACTTCTGTAGATCTCATTAAGCTTCCAAATTCAAATCCACATTTTTTAAAAAGTGCATTTTTGCAGGCGAGGTTATGAACTTTCTAATTAACCTGCACATACATACACACAGAGAAGAGGATGGCAATGTTTACCGAAATCAATGTGATTACAGTCCAATTTGTATTTCTATTATAAAGCTGTTTCCCTAATCCAGCTTCAAATAAACATCTGCTGACCAATTTTATGATTTAAATTCCGTGTGAAGAATAATCGTGTCTTTTTTTCTAACAGTAAACAAGAACAGTTTTAAAAAGACTACAACTTGTCAAGTGGCAAGCGAAGACAATCCTTATTTACTCTTACTGGGTGCTTTCGTTCTGGCAATAAGTAGTAACAATGGGGAAAAAAATATAAAGTCCTGTTTTAATAGCTTTACAGGGTGACAGCTGTGTGGAGAGAGATATCTGGGACTCGAGGATACTCAGTATTTCATAGGACTACCAGACTTAACAAGTAAAATCACTGTTATTTTAACATGGGGAAACTGCTTTTCTTCTACGGGGGGATACTGCTTTGCTTTCTTTGCTTAGCAAGTAAGATAGATCACTTTCATTTTGACATGAGCATACTGCTTTATTTCTACCTTGTGCTCAACTCTTGCTTTGCTATGGGTTGTACTTCCTAAGCTCTCAGTGCTCGGAGCCATGAGCTGAGCTTTCAGGCTCCCCATCCACTTTTGAGTGTTGCAGGGAACCACCTGGCCAGGAGCAAAGTGCCAAGGACAGGGGAAGAGAAAGGGGCAGCCTAGGTGAGGAAAATGGTGGAGCCAGCTGATTATTAGAGGTTCTTTGCTCACCGTCCTCAAGCAAAACCCCTTAACTTCAATCACGTACAAAATCATCTGCTTAGACAGCTCAAGCCTGGGCAGCAAAACCCTATGTGACACTTCTCTAATGATAATTGTGATGATGCTGCTCTATTCCTCCACTGCCAATTAGGACTGCAACTCCAGCTCCATCCAAAAGCTAAGCTACGCTTGGAGGGTACCAACAGGGCTCAGTAGGCAGGCAAACCAAGCAAGAACAATTGGACATGGCCAGAGCATGAAGTTGTGGGATGACATCCTGTCCTCTTCCTCAAACCCCAAGGATGTCACTAGACAGGAGTAGCACATCACCAGCCCAGTGGCAGCAGGCTGGCCCGAGCTGTGGGACTGCTGTCAGCACTGACTTGGTCTCACTGATATGCACTGTTTGATACACACAACTCTGTACCTCCTGCCACATCAACCATGAAAGGCATCACCTCCCCTGTTGGCTACAACTAAGGGGAGGGCTTCACTACCCTTTCCTGCCCCGGGACAGGTACCACCCATGTTCCTAGCACATGCTGTGGGAAATAGGACTAAAAAGGGACAAGAAATGAAGAGTACAAAAACCTTAGATATTTTCCTCTCTGTAGAAAATCTACATTTTCTTGATAACTCCACTTCTGGGAATCTTCTGGGCTTCAGCTTGACCTTGGTCTCTGAGCAATTAGCCAGCAGTGAAACAGCTTTGCTGCTTTAGTAAGCTTTACAGACACTGAAGGGGGGAAACTTAGTCACCTTCGGGAAGAGCAGAAACTCAGCTGCAGATTTGGAAATGCCAGCATTAGCCTTAGGCGCCTAAATAGCTATGGGGATCTGATCCTCAATTGCAGTTCTTTCCTCATAATAATAAGTACCGCTGCAGCTGCACCCTGCGGTCACTTGGAATGGCTGTCACTGCAATGAACACACTCACAAGCTCCAAGGGAGTTGTGGATTATCAGTGACTTTAAAAAGGCATTTCTTATAACTGTGTCCTAGTTTTCAAGATCCAAAGTTAGAGGGAAGAAAACATCCATTTCATGGTAGCATATGGTTGCTCATGAATATATAGCTCTTCTGTTTGCTTTGAGATCTTTGTCATGGAAGTCATAATACACACTTTTCTTACAGTAATGGCATACCATGAATTTCAGTGTAGTTTCTTGTGGAGGATCAGGTTAAAGACCTACTATCTGTGGTATCTAAATGATATTATTATGAGGGTGTTAAATTTGATAACAAAGTAGATACAAAATTAAATAGCAAGGCTTGAAATAGAAAACAAATCAGGCTTAATTACACTGCAATTCCTTAGTGTCATAATAGCAAAGTAATAATGCATTTTCATTTTAGCCAAGGGAATTCACATTTCATGTTAAAACAGCAGCTTGTCTCCTCTATTATGTCTTGGTTCTTAAGAGTTCAAATCACATTGCTAGTGAACTTGAATCTAGCTTTGGAGCTTCAATACATATTTTAAGTAAGTTACGTGTCAGTGAAGAAATGACTGTAGAATATTGTACAGTAAAATCAAAAGGTTGTATTTCTTTCTGAAAATGTGACACGGCATGGAAATGGTAGCACACTTCAAAACAGATTTGAAGTAGCTTAGAAAATCATACCATGTGGGCTCATTTTTGCATATCTACTGAATATTGCTGAATTTAAATGTCCACTCTGATTCTTCTCTGATTGTTCTGGCACTATATACATTTCATCAAGACCTAGTTGCAAAATCAACTGTGTATTTATAATTTATCAGAGTAGTGAGTGAACTAGATTTTCCCATCTCAGGAAATGCAGGGTTCCTTCACTCCACTGTCTCAGTGGGAGTTGTGGAAGTTCAGCACATTGCTGCGTCTTGTTCTTAATGCAATCTATTTGAGTTTTTGTTGATGTTGCTATTGTTTGCTTTACAAGAAGAAGATAAGTTTCTAAATTCTTGTTCAAACACAGCAGAATGATAATTTTTGCTAGCATCCTTGCTAATAGGGGTGCTGAAATAGCAGAAGCTAATGTGAAGTCAGATAGTCACACCTTCATAAATCATTCATATAGTAAGCAGCTGGTGGTGCAAAAGTAATAGCACCCTCACTGCTACCCAGCTGATAAAACCCTTTTGTCTTCAATGCTGAATTTCACTCAGATCTTCATCTAGTAGATAAGATGCCTACTGTCCACAGTGGAAAAGGCAAAGAGAAATAGAAAAACCCTGAAATATATGGTTAAAAACTCAATAATTAATTTGCTCTTATTCTCTGCTATCTTTTGTTGCAGTACAAAGCCTGAGCTGCTGCATTAGGTCAAAATACACAGTAGGAGATGGGTTGGGGGTGGAATGAGCCATTAGAAGTTCTTACAATCCACGTTGTTCATGCAAGTACAACAGATCTCAGTTGGCAGGTGGTCATTGACTCTTTTGCAGCCCTGGAGAATCTGCACCAGCTAGGCTTTATGACCATTTCACAGCCAGTGCATATACACTTTCAGGATGGAAGTGTGACTCAATGGACTCTAGAACCAGCAGCAAGGATTTAAACATAAATATCCTAGACTCATGCTGCTATGGAGCATGAAGAATGTGTTCAGCACCTATGCAGGAAGGTGCGGTTCGGAGGTAATGGTCCTCACTTCTCCTTTACTTCCATTCTTCCTGGTGGCAGAGACTTGGCAAAATTGTATGTTTGCAAAGACAGGAGAGGGAGAATGGGCCAGGGGATACAAAAGCCAGAAAAAGAAATAGACAAGTGTAGGAGTACCATAAATGCAGAAACAGCAAACACGATGGCAGCAAATGTTTGGTCTTCTACTCTGTTGCACATCTCCAGAAAGACACCATGACAATCCTTTCTTCTCTGTTTGAAATGGTCCTTAATTTCATTTAAACACAAATGTTTGTCCAGAAAAACATGCTACTTTCAGGATATGAGAGCCCCAGATACAAAGATTGTCCAGCAGGAATGCATAAGGAAACTTCTAGGGGTTATTGAAGTAAATATTGCTGACGCAGATGTCTTTTACACCTCCTCGGGGACCAGACCCTTTTATGAAAATTAAAAGGTTCTTACCTGCATGGAAAACACTGACATGCAGAAAGGGAGTGAATAGATGCCTTGAAGCTGTAGTCACCATCCCTCCTAACTGTGGCAGTGTATCAACTGCAAGGAAAATGCACACAAACTGATAGTGCTGCGGTCAACGAAAAATCACTGTAAACCAGCAGGCAACAAAAACAGCTATCCCTTTTCCCCTTCCCAGGCTGTGTTTTATTTCTTCCTTCCTGTGGTCTCACTTTCAGAAACTGCTGATTAAGAAAGCCCCCAAAAAATCATGACCCAAATGAAGAGGGGGAGGACAGGGAGGGGAAAGAACAGATGACATTTATGATTAAGAATCTCAATCACTCTAGCATAAATGATGAACTTACAATCATTGGCAATAGAAATTGTTGGCTTAACAGATGGCAAGCAGCTTCTGTCAGAGGAAACCATTTTGAGCATGAGCTTAATTGAATGGTTCAGATCTGTATAAATTAACATGTTTTAAACCTGTGCATATTCTCAGGTGGAATTTCAGTGTAATTTTTTAGAGATTTTCAGCTCCTTTCAGTGAATACTTGTTATCAGAGGTCAATTCCCAATTTTCAGATGGTTATATGTAAGAAAAATGAGTATACTCTCATCTGTCTTCAGAAAGCAAATGCTCGCTAACGCAAGCTGTGCTCTGCTTCTGGTGGTCATGATCTTAAGTGTGCTTCTTACAGAAATTCTTTTGTTTGAGCACTTCCTAGGGGCATACATCTGCCTATATGAAATTTTATTAGGTATATAATTTGAATGTTCAGTAACTGCTCTGCTTGAAGATATTGCGGAAAAAATTATTAAGCAATGATGTTGCTCTCCGGTAACCCTTTACTTGAGATTTTCAGTCTGTCGTGGATTGCTGTGTGTATGTGACAGGACACCAGTTCAGTCGAAGAAACTGTTATGGACACCCAAAGTATTCTTAACACCAGACTGAGGCTGTGCCTCAGCATAATTGCTAATGAGAACCATAAACAGATGCTGCACATTACACTGACATTTGCAACAGAAGTGTGAGCAGTGAGTTTCCATATATTGTCGTGCAAATGGTGCACTATTGTTCTGAGATAAAGTGAAGGGAATCCAAGACAGGTAGAAGAGCATGAATGGGATTTATTTCTTAGAAAATCTAAAGTAGAAAATGGTGCAAGTCTACTTAACTCATCAAGTTTATAAAAACTCGAGAGGATAGGGTGGTACAATTGTCAGTCCTATTTTCCACTGTTTTACACTGTGCGCAAACAATCCCTAGGCTGAAAAATTGCACTGAGATTAATATATAATGCAAAAGCAGAGTCAAAATATCTGTCAAAATCCTCGAACTTCAAAGAGTTGTCTCATTTCAGCACAACATCAGTATACCATTTCAGACCAAGTAAATCTTCAAAATGTACCTCTATTAGTTTTGTGCCCTGGCCTTCCCCTCTGCATATCTGTGAACCTTTTCATGAATTACCTTCCCAGCTGCTCTGAAGTCTATTTCTGCCACTACTACATCCCAAACACACAGTTTTCTATTATTTTTGCCAAGGTCAAAATGGCTTGGGCTAGGTATGACAGAGCAGGAAAACTGGCCTTCTGCCCGTAATTAGACATCAAGCAAAGAACCTTTTTGATGATGAAAATCCTCTTATTTCAAGGTAATTCATATTAATTGCAGGTGATGGGCCAAATTCCCTACTGGCCTAAGGCACTCAGGTTCCATCAACTTCAAGGCACTTGTGTGCACATCCATCAGTCATATATTTCTGAAGAGGTTATTGTGAGTTAAGTGAGAGTATTGATTTACAGCAAACACTTTGCTCTGTGGTAGCTGCCTCCATAGCTGCCTTGTTTCAATAGCATTTGTTTATTCTTAAATATAACTTTACATTTGTAAAATCAAATTGTAAACAAATTTGGCAAATGAGTTGTAAACTCACATGGACTTGATAATCTTAGAGCTCTTTTCCAACCTATGATTCTATGGTTCTATAAAGACTCCAGGCCAAATAACCCTCGGCAAAGGACTAAATACTATTTAATGTGGGGTTCACTAAAATTGAATCAGATTCTGTACCCAGTGGTAGGACAGATCCACGCATGTCAGTATGGCTAGCACGAGAGGAAAGTAGATGGTTGTGGCATGACTCCATGTGAGCCAGAGGTGAAATTACCTTGCTCTTTCTTTAGACCATGCACACTGAAAGACATCTGAAGATTGCAAAGGTCAAAAGCAAGATTTTTCTGAGTGCAAAAACAATAAGTGAGAATAAATGATCTCTTCTAATGGCATACACTCAGCATTGCTGTGTGAGACAGATTAATTTAAAAGGTTGGAAAATTAATCTCTCTCCCCACCACACCCTTCCAAGGGGCATCTTCTCTTCCAATTTTGCTTTCTAGTCCAGTAATTTTCAGCATATTTGCGGGTTACTGCAACCATCACTCAGTTTCTGCTGGCTCCCCAGAAAAGCCAGGGGCATTGCTTTTGGTCTGCATAATGCTCTACAATCAAGTCTTCTGCTCCTTGTGGGAGTCCACGGGTAGTCCCGCTGCAACCATCCCTTGCTGGCAGTGTTTCTAGCTCCTCTGTTGCCCCACAATGCCCTCTGGGAGCAGCTCCCAGCCAAGCCGTCCAGCTGCTCATGGGGAAGGCTGGACCAGTCTCATCCTCCTTGTGAGACCAGCTACTGGACCCTCTGTGCTGTGCTCAAGACAGTGTAAGCAGCCATTCTTCCTCCCTGCTGCCTAGTTACGCCTCCTAGCAAAACATAATATACGGAATATTTACAGTAAGCTGTGCCTAAAACCAGTTCTTCCATCTGTCACAGTTGTGAATAATGAGTCCTTCGTACTTCCACAGAGTTATACATTCAAAGATCTCCCCATAATTGCAGGTATTAATTAGTGTGGACACCTGGCATTCCACTGATGTCTGTGTTAGTCCCAGTTAACAGATGGGGAAAACAGGGTGTGAAGACATTGAAGGTAGATTTTACCACACCTAACGACAGCTATCTAAATATAAGACACCTTGTCTATTCTACTTAGATAGCTTCTGTCTTTAACCTATAGAAAGAGACATAGGCACCTCCAGAGGCCTACTTATCACACTTTTTCTGGGCTCCAACCTTGGCAAAAATCTAATGCCTGTCTGTGTTCATTGACTGTACAAGGACACCTTATATCAAACCTTCAACCAGACAGCTCCCTTTCAGATGTCTAAAATTAGATGAGGTGATTTCATACATGAGTTACCATTGGGGAGTCACTTAGTGAGCTGAACAGGGGAGCCCACGTCACAACTTTAGGCTCAAAGGGCAAGTGGGATGGCCACAGCACCTCAGCTGGAGAGCACAAGGGAACAGGGCAGGTCCCAGCCACCAACACCCTGAGCAGCACGCAGGGATGAAGAAATGTGAATTGTGAGGAGTTTGCACCTTTAGTACAGCTGCTAATAGCTAATCCTGAAATGTAGTCTTTGGAATCTGCTACATTGTTGAAGGGGGATGGGAATAAAACTGAACAGAAGAAATGCTGGAGAGCAGCTCTGCGGAGAGGGACCTGGGTGTCCTGGTGGACGACAGGTTAACCATGAGCCAGCAGTGTGCCCTGGCTGCCAAGAAAGCCAATGGGATCCTGGGGTGCATCAA
>Ga0065711_1052331_pt1 | contig 10006 bp, 10 predicted proteins | sample Hoacrofraction12_FD_59098 | JGI IMG/M metagenome (GOLD analysis project Ga0065711, IMG submission 59098) | Hoatzin crop microbial communities from Cojedes, Venezuela - Epithelial fraction 12 v2 (version 2) | ecosystem: Host-associated > Birds > Digestive system > Esophagus > Crop | place... | reverse complement strand
CAGCAGAGGGGTTCCAGCCCTCGGATCATTGCTGGGGCCTCCTCTGGCCCCACTCCCACAGCTCCAGCTCTGTCCTGTGCTGAGGGCTCCAGAGCTGGACGCAGGACTCCTGGGGGGGTCTCAGCAGAGCGGGGCAGAATCCCCTCCCTCGCCCTGTGCCCACGTTGATGGGCATGCAGCCCAGGTCATGGTTGGCTTTCTGGGCTATGAGCGCACACTGCCAGGTCATGTCTAGCTTTGCATTCCCCAGCACCCTCAAGTCCTCCTCGGCAGGACTGCTCTCAATCCCTTCATCCCCCAGCCTGTACTGATACCAGGGGTTGCCCCGACCCACGTGCAGGACCCTGCACTTGGCCCTGTTGAACCTCATGAGGTTCACACAGACCCACTGCTCGAGCTTGTCCAGGTCCCTCTGGATGGCATCCCATCCCTCAGGCATATTGACCTCACCACTCAGCTTGGTGTCATCTGCAAACTTGCTGAGGGTGCACTAAATCTCGCTGTCTACGTCATTGACGACAATATTAAACAGCACTGGTCCCAGTACAGACCCCTCAGGGACACCGCTTGCCACTGATCCATTTAGACATTGAGCCATTGACCACTACCCTCTGGATGCGACCATCCACCAAACAGTCCACCCATCAAATCCGTATCTCCCCAACTTAGAGAGAAGGATGTTGTGGGGGACCATGTCAAAGGCCTTACAGGACTCCAGACAGACGACATCCATAGCTCTTCCCTGATGTAGTCGCTCCATCACACAAGGCCACTAGGTTGGTAGTGCCCATTTTACACAGGACCTTTAGACCTCATGAGGAACTGGATGCCCGCTTCAGGGTTCCCTCTTCATGTCTTAGGGTGCAGTTGGTAAGTGCCAGCACTCCCCACTCTGTTTTGACTAGTTACTTCCATGCAATGCACCCTGAATTTTCCAACCTAGTTCATCTTGCCTTAGCAAGAAGGAAGAATTAACTGTAAAATAAAGATTCACTAAGCGATGCTAAACCATCTGACTTTTCACTCCAAATTCAGAAAGAAACTGTTACAAAGAGTAAAAACAAGTAACGCTGTCTTAGTGTCCGTCAGCAAGACTACTTCATGTCTGCACCCCTGTCTAGCTCCAAAAGCATCCATGTGACCACCCCTTCCCTCAGAGAGCTAACAGATCCAAATGCTGTAGCCAACGTGGAAGCTGACAACCAGCCTTCGCTCTGCCGCGGTGCGCTTCCCTGCGTCCCCGTAAGCTGTCCGTGGTGTCTCTTTCCTTCTGCCAAGTCTGCCTGTGCTCCATTTCATGCCCACGCAGCACCGATGGCTGATCGAGGAACTGGTGCCTTGCTACTCAAACCAGTTCTTGGACTGTTATCACGTTACGAGGAACACTTTACAAATCATAAGAAGCGTTTTCTCTTTATATATCCATATCCACATATCACTTACATCTTTAACACATCCTTAGCCTTCATGCACATCAGTCACAATATATTCTCATCTAAGTGACGAGATGTTCTGTTCAGGCACGCTCATGAAGGCCAGTTCCTCCCCCACGCCACATGCTTGCAGCTTTCCAGGAACCCAGTGTTACACGGCCCTTCTTCCCCGCGTGTCTCCCAGGATAAGGCCACTCGTTTTTCTGACGCAGGGTGCTTGGCCCGAAGAAGTCTTGGGACCGTGACTGCGGAAGGTTGAGCGCATACACGGAACATGCTCCTGGCCTAGGCAAAGGAGCGATGGCTCATACAGACAGACGATTTCATCACTGTCCCTGACCACATCCATGCCACTGAAGGGATCCTTTTTACAGTGAGACACGAGAGCCGTCAGAGCCCCTGCATAAAACCTTGTGTCCATGTGGGGTGCTGAGCAGGCCAGCAGCATGTACGGTGGTGGACCCCTCTCCTGGCTTGGCTGGCACATGCTGGACCCCAACACGTGCCAGCCGTGGGGCTGCGCTGCTTGCACAAAGCAGCCCAGGTGCTGCTCCACCATGGCAATGTCAGCCTGCAGCAGTGGCCTGGCCACCCACCCGGCCCCAAGAGAGGTCCCTCTGGAGACGCACACACTAACATCGCTGTCCTGAGACCCTGTGGCACGACTAAGCTTTCGCCTACACACAGCAACTCTCTCCCCCCTGAAGCTGCACCCAATCTGTGTGCCGGCCCACATGCTCCCCAGGTGTTGTCCAAGAGACTCCTTGCCGTAAGCCAGAACCATGCCAGGAACACCCAACAGCTTGGCAGCTTAGCACGGCTAAACCATAGTGTCAGAGGATCAAGTTCAATGGTAGTCTGCAACAAGTCTCCAAAGAAAACCTAGGGGACAAGAATGAGTCAGAAAGTGCCCTGGCATACGAGAGATGCATCTGGAAGGCAATCTAAAATGTTCTCAGACGAGCTCCCCTTGGCTGGCACTTCCCAGGTGTCCTCTTGGTCTTCCAGGGCACAACTGGGGAGATGGCGAGCACGATGTGCAAACAGCGAATCCTGCGTGAGACACGGATGAGGAACACGGATGAGGAACACGGATGAGGAACACGCTGCTCGAGCCGCTTCCCAGGCCGGGCTGCCTGGTCAATGCCTGGTCAAGCCCAGCTCTGCGCCCAGCGCTGCCTGCAGGCAACGGGAGCCAGCACGGCAGGCACGGCACGCGCCGGTGACACAGGACAGACACCTGTGCTTCAGGACTTCCTGATGTTGAAGGGCTTAATTTTAGGGCTCAGCCATGAATGTTGTACTAATGCTGGTTATTCGCATCTAGTCAGCTCTAAACTTGTTAACGGACCCTGTGCTTGATCTCAACTACTCTTTTGTCTCTGGCTAGTCTCTTCTCATACAAAAACAGAAGTTGGGAGGACGTTACAGTTGGAAAGAGAGCAAAATATAGCACAGAAAAGCAGGGACCATTCTGTCAGGAGCTCCCGACAGCCCAAACTAAACGCTCCAGAGCTTTCAGAAACCAACTTCAAAAACTTTGATCAAATCCCAATATATTTTCCAGGGGATAAACAAAAAAAAGTTCCTAATTGAGGACAAACCTTCTGCTTCTAGGCAATCTTTGTACAAAATCTCTGAAGATTTACAGCTCTTGGAGACATATTTTAATCTTGGCAAAACAAATCCAGAATTACAGCATGGCTGAGGCTGGAAGGGGACTCTGGAGGTTCTCTTGTCCAACCCCTCGGCTCAAGCAGGGCCACCCAGAGCGAGTTGCCCCAGACTGTGTCTGGCTGTTTTTTGATTATCACTGAGTAGGGAGACTGCACAACCTCCCGGGCACTTGTAACACCACATTTGCATCCATGCTCTGCAAAAGTAAGCCTTAGGTGGACATAAGGCAGCTGCAAAGTCTGACAACGTTCTGAGCCTCTGAAAACAAGAGTTTACAATGGGAACACATGCAACCTACAATAAAACCAACTCTGACTACCGTAAAGTTGCTTCTTTTAATGGTTTAAATACCAGGGTACAATCATCCATTGATCTGAGTCCCACAGCTTTCACAAGTACAAGCTCCTTCCCCATTACTTTATTTAATTCCAAGCTGTACTGTCTGTACCTACTTTGCAGGTGATTTTGAATCGTCACCACAGTGCTGCACATGTGTATTTTATCCACATACAGGGCAGTGTGAGATCTTTCTTTTTTTTGTCCTCTTCCCCTTCATCTGCTACTTCTTTTCCTGCCCCTGGGCAGGACTGTGCATATAGTGGACATTAACTAGCACACTCACGTACCTTGGCAGAGCTCAGGCCACAAAGAAACCATGTTCAAACCACTTGCTTTGAACTCGAAACACAGGCTATTTGGTTTTACCCAGATGCTCCTGGTGTAAAACAGCGAATCATTCAGGTCTCCAAAAAGCTCGTGTTCTCTGAAGATTAACTTGTCCACTGGCAGAGAACTGCAAGTTTTGAGGGGCTCCCTCTCCAGCTGCCCAAAGCATGTATTAGCTGAGAGATGCCCAGTGGACCCCAGGAACAGTCCCATCCCTAGTCCCAAAGGCAGCAAAACTGCAAAGTCCCTGCTAAGTTGAAGGCTCGCAGATTCTTTACCAACCCCAAATCCAGTACTCCGCGTTACACAGAGATATGGGCAAGTCACCTCAGAGGACTTTTATCATGTCAGTGCACTTACCGTGGCGACTGCATCGTCAGCTACAATTAGTCTTGGAGGCATCCGAGGAGTTGCAAAAATTCCTCAGAAAACATCTCACTGTTTGTATGCCAGAAGAAACCTTTCTGACCAACGCAGACAACCACCCAAAGCCAAGACACATAAAATCTGATAAAGGTTGCTGTCTTAATGCTGAGCCCCGTGCTGACGCATGTGCTCTGGGTAGCACAGTAGTGCTGTTCTGCTCGGGGACCCAGAGAGAAGACAGTGAGCAGGGGATCTCATATTCAGGGATTTCTACATGAGAAAAGACCACCATACCCACCCAGTTTGATCCCCTGTGCACACGCACACAGTGACTCACACATGAGCTGGATTAAAGCATATCTTGTAGAAAGATAACTAATCTCATTTTAAAGGCTTCAAGCAGTCCACCAGCTCTCCAGATAAACTATTCCAACATTTAATTACACTCCCTGCTAGGAAACTACATCTCCTCTCAAGTTTAAATTGCTCTAACTTCAGCCTCCACGCGCTGTGTCTCCTCCAGCTTCGTCACCCAGACTGAAAGGCCTCGCACAGCGCTCGCTTCTAGGCGCTGGTTTTCCAAGCAGCAGTAATCAGTAATCAAGTCACATCTCAATCTGCTCCTGCGAGCCCAACAGGACTCAGATGACTGTTGAAAGCAGGATACAAGGTTGCATGGGCATTTGGTTTGACACCACCGTAAGCTTTTCTGTGGTTTGTCTGTGAATTGTTCCTACAGCTCCGATAACCTTCTCTAAGCAGGAGCTCAGACAAAGCACCCTGGAAATGCACGCCCGAGAAGTGCCTCTGTGCAGAGACAGGAACTGCTACCGCACCCGGGCACGCTGCAGGCGTGCGGTGGCGGTGAGGAAATGACAGTGTACAGTGGAGAGCCACGGCAGTAAAGGCAGAGCTGCACATCCGTGGTCAAAAAGGACAGTAATTGCAATCATTCACTGGCAGTTTATCTGGTCTGCAGGCTCGTTCTGACTCTACAGAAACAGCAGGTTGGGTTCAGAAGGGCTTATTATTTCCTACTCGTCACCATGCGAGCACAGCCATGTCAGCATGCCCCATTCCCTGTGTTGTGCGTGGCGCTGAGGACCCCAGCCAGCTCCCGGCATTCACTCCATCTGCACCACGTCTCATGAGTCCTTGGCTCCAAAAACCTCTGAAGCACAGTGCCGATAACACCCTGACTGCAGGACACAACCGGGGTGCAGAGCAGGACTGGACAGAAACGAGGATGTGGTCACCCAGGCGCACTCTCGGTGGCACAGTGTGCAGTACCAGATTATGGAGGATTTCTGTTAGCAGCAGCACCATCAGCACTCCCTCGTTATCCCAAAGAGTGGAGAGCTACCTGTACCCTGCTGTACTAGACTGCTGCTAACAGCTTGCTGGCAAGAATTTGTGTGGAAACTGTCCAACCTGGCCAAGGACACCAATCCCAAGGACAAAGCAAAGGCAGGTCAATGCCCTGGGAAACCCAGGCAGGAAAGCCCTAAACTCAACAGCTCCTCTGGGCAGGGCGAGAGACCTCCCGCGGCAGGAGAAGCAGCAAGCAGCGTGGCATGAACTCCACGGGAAACCAGAGAGCCTCCCAGCCTCACCTCCTCCCACCACTCTCTGTGGGAGCTGCACCTCTTGAACTTGCACACAGAAGAATAATAATGAACAAGCCACTCACATCACTCCAGGGGAAAGAGAGGAGGAAAAAGGGGGCCAAGAAAAAGGAAAGAAACAGAAGAGAACTTGCCAGGGATGAAGAGAGATCCCTGGTTGAGATTTCCTTCGTTTTGAGAAACAACAGTGTCCCCCATGCACAGCAACTCATCAGACTTGACCGTTTCCTTGCAGGGAGTTCATGCCACCAGCTAAAGCCCTTCTACTCTTTCTTCTGTCCTGGCCACTAACCAGCGTAAAATCCCAACGGGAGCTTACCTGAGACCCGCATAAAAACGCCAACACCCACCAAAGGCTCTCCCAAAGAGTGGTGAAAGCAAGAAACTCCACAACAGCTTTTGCTTCCAGCTCAGCAAAGCAAGGCACTGCAGATGGACTGGAGGGAAGGACGGCCACCAGCTCTGTGACACCCACACCAGCCCTTACCTGTGCCTCCCGTCAGCTGTGTGCTGCTCCTCTCCTTCGCGAGCCCGTTGGCTTTGGGGCTAGCGCTGGGTGCTGCTGCCGTTGTCGCCCTGGGTAGCCTCTTGCCCGGTACCTTCACTGTAGTTCTCAGCAGATCGATTTCCTTCCCATGGACATTCTGCATGTAATCCTACAGCAGAGAGGCAGAATGCTTCAAAACCAGCCCTGCCCTGGCCCACCACTCTCAGCTCCCCTCCCATCCACATAACCAAAACTAAAACCCAGATCCACTCATCCGCATGGTAACTGGTTACAGACAGGCGGTCAGCCAGCGCCTTGGAGGTGATCTGGGAGCTCATCACATGCTGGTTTCTCTTGCACTACACTGAAGCCTCAGGTCAGGTGAGCTAGAGGTAAAAGACCCTATGACTTTCCCAGTGCCCACAGAAAGTTGTTTTCTGACAGCACAGATGCAAAGCCTTGACTCCAACCCGCCTTCTTCCCATGACGAGCTGGTGCCTTAGAACCGGCTCCGGAGAAGTGCCAGGTCGCAATTCCAGTGCCCAGAACTAGTCATCTCCGACACCAGTAACGTCGGGATGTTGCCATGGGCAGTCAGGTGCCATGACAAGCCTGGCTGGGGATCAGAGGTTAGATGGAGCAAAAGACAACGTAGGTGGCAGGCAGTGCTTCTTCCCTGTCATCCGTTGTCTTTTTAATCACAGCACCCAACTGTAACAGCTAATGATATAAGATGGTACAGTGTAAGTAATGGGGTACCTGGAAATTCTCTCTCACGTCACAGCTAGGATAATTCAAGCCTCAAACAACACAACTCAGGACACCTCCCTTTTACATTCACCTGCACAGCTTTACATTATTCAAAACTTGGTGTTTCCACCATTTCTCTGGTAGACTATTCATTATACAATGAAAAACTCCACTCGCAGACTGTTCATATCATTCTGCCCTGTCTCCTAACAGCATCTCCTCTTTCAGTCAAAATCAGGCTGCAGACCCCTAGCCTCTCCTGAGCTGTGTCCATCCCTGCCCTGCGCAGCTCTCCCCCAAGCCTTCCCGATGTGGCTTGGCTCTTCCTGGGGCTCATGCCCCAAGAAGAGCCAACCAATGTGACCCCCAAAGACGCACAGAGGGGTCTTGGGGAGACCTCAAGGGAGCAGGGACCGAAAGCTGAGCTAGAGACTCCGGGAGGAATTGTGACGTGGGTGCATCCTCCCCTGGCTCTCTGCGCTGGGGATATGCACTGAAATCGGGAGAGGAGGGGCAGCAAACGTCCAGGGCGAGACTGGCTGCTGCAGGGAGGCTTGGGCTTGCTCCAGTTCACAAGCAGGTCACCAAAAAAATTAATTCAGACCTGGTTCCTCTCTGCTTCCAAATCCAAGAAGATAAATACATGAACAAGATCAGTTTAGGAGTAACTGTTCTCCCAGTCCTTGGCTCCAAGAAGTGGGTGAATGGGGGCTGCATGGGCAATGCTCTGTGGTCTCAGGTGGTTACCCGAAAGGGTTACCACCTCTCAGCAGCACATCAACACTCCGGGTTGAACTTTTCTCCTTCCACAGACCCCTGTAGAGGCATCCAGTCCTCACAGCAAGCCCAAGAGATGGGGCAGCATGGCAGCACAACCTTCTGTGATTCCAACTTCTGGCTGACTTGACCTCAAACGACACGCACACACCCTTTGGTGCCCTGAGCAATCCCTAGATAACCAGCCCAACCAGACTTTGCTCCAGGCTGTTCCTGGTTGGGTGGGAGCCTGGTGGCACCCCTGGGCAGGGAATCTCAGAGGGGCTGGAGGATTTTCCCTAACTCAGCACAATTGCTGCGGTAGCCGGCTGCCTGCCGGAGAGAGCGGTCACCAGCGCACTGCTTTTATTACATGCTATAAAACAGCAATTTCTTCCCAAGCCTCCTCGCTAATTACCCAGCCAGTTCTCTCATTTCATTTTATTACTGGAATTAACAACGAGTTCAAAGCGTGGAAAGCTATTAAGATGTGTGATTAAGCCACATTCAATTAGTTTCTACAAACAATTTAATTGATGTTGCAGATAGAATTAACAGAAGGTGATTGTGTGAATGGCTCCACTGGCTGCAAAATGGGAGATGCTTTCTCTCTAGCTCTGCGCAGCACAGCACAGCCTGGCCAGTGAAGCTGGGCTGAACCACATACGCCTTCCTCACGAGCAGAAGCATTTACTCTCCAAGGCCTTGGGGAAGTGATAGGAAACGACACTGGTCTCTTCACGGAACTTGTTCTTTTCCTGTCATTGAACACACTCACAGAAAGGTAAGAAAAATACAGATGCAACCAGGAAAGCTGTGCTGAATCCAGGGATGGGGTCCCGAGGCACTCCTGTCTTCAGCAAGAACTGCTGCCCGCTGCTCCAGCTCCAGGCGTCCTACTTGCAAAGTCTCTGCAACCGCCGACCGTTCCAGAGAGGCAGCAGAGGTGGCACCTCAGGGCAGGACACACAGCTCCGTCGGACCCACGCGTAGGTCCAGGCTGGGAGTCAAGGCAGATACGTCTCCATCGAGGAGTCGCAGAACACTTGATTTCAGGGCTGGAGCCAGCTCACCAGAGCACTCTGTCAGCCTGTGACTGCAAACCCACAGTTTAACCCTGACTCCCAGTGAGGAAACTTCAAAGTGGAGCTGGAGGTGCCAAGATGAGATGCAGATCCAGAAACAGCTCGAGTGACAAACACCCAAAAGCAGATGAATAACCCCACCAGAAAGCTTTTGGTTGGTAAACTCAGAAGTATGACCCAGCCAGAGCCATGCTGTAATCTTCATCCGATGGGGCACAGACACTTCTGGGGTGGATACATCTACGGGAGGAGCAAGAAGAAGGGCAGGGCTGCCGACCCCTGTGGTACCCACACTCACCCCAAGAGGGACAGGGAGAGAACGTAACAGAAACGCAAGAGCAGTCTAGGCAGAAACTGCCCTGAATCATGCCAAGGAAAAGCCACTGGGAACACAAAAGCAGCACAAAAATGCTCTGGGGTTTGACCATCCTGCCAGGGACTGGGAAAGACCCCCTTCCCGCAGTGCTCAGCCGTGCTCTCAGGGACCCCTCTGCTGCACCCTGAACTCTGCCATCCCCCAGACACGCTGCAGTACAGGGAACGAGGCAGGGGAGAAGCTGGGACCTCTGCAGCTCAGGGAAGGAGCTTCAGGGTGCTGCGTGTCTCCTAGACTGACTGATGATCAGTGCTTGCTCTCGCAGCAGCTTACCTCACCATGTGCCTGCTGGCCTGAGAGCTGCTGCCACACATGGAAGTGGCAAAGCAGCACATGCCCTTCTTCGGGCTTTGTTAGTGGCCCAGGGTGTCCAACCCTAACTTGCTCTGTCATTCCATGAAGACATGGGAACTTGCTTCATGCCATGGGAGACAAGCCCAGTGACAAATGCACTGCAGCACCTCCAGATTCACTCTAGAAGATGGGGAGGAGAGGACGTAATGGGACATCCTCTTCTGGACCACCTCTTCCTCCAGGCTTCCTTCCTGCGTCTGTCCCCTCCAAGCAGGTCATAAGACAGATATCCAGAGGGAAGGCAAGGCAAGGTGGAAGGGCATTTGCTAATCAGAACAGCACAATGCTCACCAAAGCCCTTGTCAGCATCGCAGTAAAAAAATGTACCACGATGGTAGGTGGCTCTTTTTCCCAGTCCTCAGGGAGGCAATGACACAGAGGGAGCACGCAGACCCCCCCATCCTCGCAGAAGTCAGAGCAGGGCAGCAATC
>Ga0065711_1052332_pt1 | contig 10007 bp, 6 predicted proteins | sample Hoacrofraction12_FD_59098 | JGI IMG/M metagenome (GOLD analysis project Ga0065711, IMG submission 59098) | Hoatzin crop microbial communities from Cojedes, Venezuela - Epithelial fraction 12 v2 (version 2) | ecosystem: Host-associated > Birds > Digestive system > Esophagus > Crop | place... | reverse complement strand
CCAGCGACAGGACAAGGGGCAATGGGCACAAACTGAGGCACAGGAAGTTCCGTCTGAACATGAGGAAGAACTTCTTCCCTCTGAGGGTGACAGAGCCCTGGAACAGGCTGCCCAGGGAGGTGGTGGAGTCTCCTTCTCTGGAGATATTCAAGACCCACCTGGACGCGGTCCTGTGCAGCCTGCTGTAGGTGACCCTGCTTCAGCAGGAAGGTTGGACTAGATGACCCCCAGAGGTCCCTTCCAACCCCTACCATTCTGTGATTCTGTGATTCTATGAACAACCTTTCCTCACCTTAGCTGTGCTGCACCACTGTAGATCTCTGACTTGCTAAAGACCTCTTGCTCCTGATGGATGTGGGTTTGCGTATTCATGTTTATGAGAAACTCAGCACCCAGATTCCTCGTGTTTGTGCAGCATCCTTTGTCACGGCCACAGAATAATCATAGGTGTGCCCTGTCTCCTCCCCAGAGGAATGCTTTGCCGTTAAAAGTGTCACCACTTTGACTTCTGCTGGCACGCTGCTGGCTCAGCTGTTTCGAAACAAAGGTTGCAATGATCTGGCAATGAACTCACAGGGGCTGAAGCTTCAAGACTGAAGGTCTTCATTCTAGGCCATTGGTAAGAATTCAAAATAAATAAAAAGTAAAAATTACTTCAGCTATGATACTCTACATGGATTTCAAAAAAAAGGATTAGCCAGTATTTCAGCAAGCAAATAGAAACTAAATTTGCAATTATGCTATTCATTTTAATCTATGTATTGATGTATCTCTACTTGTGCATGTTATATATGAATGTGTTTTTATTCAGCACACACAGAAAAGCAAGCAATGTTTCATGCTGCCGAATATTTTTCTCTGTAGAATGCCTACTCAAATAGAGAATGTCTGGTGAAGAACAAGGGCTGGTCAGTGGCAACAAATACACGTTGTAGGAAGCGCACCATAGGTACCCAGCACCATAGGTACCAGCCAGTAGCACTGGCTTTCTCACTGACAGCTCTATGCCCTTCAGTGGAGCACCTAGCCTGCTTCATCACAGTTCATCACATAATAAATGGAGATAATAACCCTTAGTCCCACTGTAAATAGGCTGATGATTTAAGGATGAAAAATATATAAAATGACATTGCATTGCTTTTGCTCTCAAGGATTACAAAGCATTCTGCAAATTACAGTACAGTCAGCACTAAAAGCTTCAATTTCTAATGGTTCCATTTAAAAGCTTAAAGTACAACACTTGTACAGTGCGTGACCTATTATTGCAGTCACTGACATTTGGGGAAGTTCTCCCTTCTTTTCATATACAGTTTTGGAACTTTGCTTTCTCCAGCTGGAAAATATCCTAATTAGAGAGTTTATTTTTTCTTTAACAGTCCCCACGACGTTAAGAAAAAAAACAGCAGGGACCATATACTTAGACTAGGTTCAAGATGCAAGAACATGTCAGAAGCAGAGGAGGTGATGGCACAGTGCCACCTGTAAGAGAACAGTACATCAGTTACAAAGCAGTGAAAACAAGCAGAAAGCATGCCAACTTTGGAGAATTTTTTTGCTATGCCTTCAGTTTCAGGGCTATACATTAAAAAGTGTCTTGGCAATTACTCTGAAACTTCAGTTATGCCTCTTCATAGATACTTCAAAAGTTCTCTCTTGCCTAATAATTCAGAACACAGATTTTTTGAGGTAAAAAGATGACATATATAACATGCAGTCACTCCCTACCTGCTGAATGGAAAGAGCCCTGTGCTTGTTGGATCAGCACCCGTAGTCCAACATGAGGAAAATGTTGCACCATTTCTTTCCGTTTATGAAACACAGCTGTACAAAAGCCAGTTGAAGTTGTTTGAGACTGTCCCTTCCTTCCTTTTCCCTAGTAAAAATGTGTGAGTTAGGAAAGACATTGGGTGCAAGAGGTTACTTTTCCTTGGCCTATATATTTTTCTTTGTTTCCATATGGCTACTTTTATATGATAAAGATTGTCAAGTTTTAGCAGCTGCCTCCTAACAAAAGAACTATTTACATGGGAGTGTACCAAAGCAATCACTGTTTTATTTGCCACTGAGCCCATACTGTTCCCTATAAAACTCTAAAACAGGGTCAAAACCACTGCCGTATGATGAGGTGAAAAGGCATTCACTACAAACAGAAAACCTTACATAAATAGCTTGTTTTCAGCTTACTGACTGACCTGTTTTAATAGGTTTTGTGACAACTACCTGCCACTAATAAGTTATTATGACCTTGTAGAAGTCTTATCACATGAAAGAGGCAATAGAAGTTTAATATTTTGTTTTCGGTCAGTGTTAATGAGATCCCTAAGTCAGTATTGTGTTAGAAGCAGAAGACCAAAGAATGAAACAGCTCAGAATAAGGCTGATGAGTACATGATGTGTCCAGCTTTCCAGTGTACGGAGGAGCTGTTTTAATGCACTTTTCCAGGTGTTAGTTTCTTGATGAATCCGATCTCTTTATAAACTTGCCCTAGATCTCTTTATGGCTCTGTAAAAGTATAACATTTCCTCTGCAATTAGTCACAGTATTTCTCAGAGTGCTTCTGTAAATTAGGCTGTGGCATTGCCTGGTGGCGCCCTGTGAGCCCGGATGCTCTTCATGGGGAGCTGTTGGCACCTGTGAACCTGTTCACTTGTTCTGCCACCTGCGCCTTTGAACTCTCTCTCAACTGCCAAGCCGTGAGCATTTGTCACGCTTGTGTCTGTGCACTTTGGCTTCTCACTTTTACTCTGCATCAGCCTTTCTCCAACCGTGGTCACAATCTGTAGGATGTCATGAAAAGATTCAGAGGAGACTGCAAAATACTGAAAGATGAAGAGTTGGTTGGCAGCAGCTTGGTACTTCGCTGGGTGAGGAAATGAATACTTATGCTTGCATCCAGTAATGACAGCCTGTTCTTTCTTTCCTGACCTGGAGGAACTGAGCTTCTGCCAACTCAGGGGGAGCACAGGGACAAAAGGAGTTTCACAGGAAGGCATCTGAGACAGAAAAATAAGAACGAAAAAAGGGGATGGGGTGGTCAGTCTTTCAGAAAATTTGAGAAGAACAACTTTAAGTTTATGATGCTTGCATGTACCCCAAACTACTGAAAATTCCCTCTCTGTTTACCCCTTCCAAAACAGGAAAAACACTCGCAAATGAGAAACAACCATATTAATGAGAAATCATTTTCTATCTATCACCTCATTTCCTTAGTATACCTTATAGTCTCTCTGCCTGATAAAATAAAGCTCTGCATGGCAGGGTCCAGAGGCTGTAATCAAATAGTATTAATAAATCTAATAAATAGCACTAATAAAAAAGATCTAAAAAATGGATCAATAAAGTAGAAGTCATCGCAGTGATCTTGAACTATATGTTTATGACCTCATGATCTGAAAGCAGAACAGATTTGCCATGTTCACCAGTGATCACTCACAAATCCCTGACTATTTGGGGAAGTCTATAAACATAGTGATGGCGCAGTGACTATCTCCCACTCCTGGCATGAATCCATACAGTACACTCACAGAAACAGATAGAAAGTAGAGCACTATCGAGTCCACCACCCCTGTTGCTGCCTACAGCGGGATTTCCAGAGCTTTATGCAGCCTTGTTAAGAGTCAGCCTTCAAGGCAAGAAAAGTCCTGAAATACTAATAATCTTCCCATTAACTATACTATTTCATTTTTTGATTTTTAAATGCACTGGCTTCATTCACTTAAACCTCTCTATTCTTTTCATTATAAACAATAAAATGTAAGCCATCTAGGTACATTACAGAAACACATATCCGAGCATAGACCTTGAACCTTGAATAACACTAAACCTATCAAATCCTATTTTCTTTTCAAGTTTATCCACCCAGCTCACATTTATACTTCTCAGCTCCTCTGTCTTTTGATTAGTTTCAGTGTGTTTAACTATGGCAAGACCGTATCGCATTCTTTTTCCTCCCTTATCTCACGGTGAGCCGCTTGTCAGGATATATTTTGTTGCTTATGTGGCTAAGCAACTGATGAAGTGGCGTTGGTCTGTGAGGTTCTAGGGTAGAGCTCCAGCAGAGCTGAGATGGGGCTGTTAGTGTAGGTGTGCCTGTGGTCCCTCCCCATGTCCTACAGCACCTTGGGGTGGACGTCTGTCCTCAACTGGTGCCAGTGGCTGCATGAGAGGGCTGGCAAGCCCACACAGGCTTGGCGAGGAGGCTAAGCCCAAGCACTGAGCCCTGGCACTGCTGGTGACCACCTGCCTGTCAGTGGCACTAAAATATTATCCTCTTCTCTGATCTGAGCAGCCCAGATGACCCTGGCTTTCTCTACCCAGTTCTATAATAAGCCATCTTATTGCCCTAAGCCTCAGCGTAAACAGCATTGAGGTCAGTGCAGGAAAGCCAGAAAAGACAAATGATTAAACTGATTTCCATTACAAGGAGTTGACAGGAAAGTCATGCTGAATCCTTATTTCCGAGTCCCGCACCATACTTAGTTTGGCTTACAGGCTGCATGTGGGTAAATATTTACACAGGCAACTGCAGTTATAGATGATGTCCACATAATGTTTTTTTGATCATCATGGTCCCTTTCCTTCTCTTTCTCCCCCCTCCTCCCCAGTATATTTGAAGAACCTATTTTTACTCTTCTCTGAGCTGTGACAAATACATAGCTACTAGCTAGATAACTCTTGATTGTTGTTAATAATGGAATTTGAACATGGGCTCCATTGTAAATTAATAATTATTCTACTGGTGAAATGAGAAGATAAAAATGGGCAAATATAGAAATGCATTATAGTGATTGAGTGATTGCAGCAGCAGTTTCAAAACTACTGTATTCATGGGAAATGGAAACTTTAAATTGGATGATGGGTTGTGCAACACTGTAGCAGAAAACATGGGAAAAAAGAGAAAAATCATGTGAACCATGAATTGGGGCTCATATTTAAGAAATAAATGCTTCCTCTAAACCTGGAAGCCTGATGTTCAGAAACGTGGAGGAAATGTTGGTCTCCATTCAACTGTTGATCTCCTGAAAAGCAGATCCTCAGTTCAGCACTGAAACAAATTCTCATTGTCCAAATTATGGACCAAATGAAACAAAGCAGGATTGCCAAAAATCAAGAAAAGCATATAACACTAGCTCAGTCTGCATCGTAAATTGAATGTATCTATGTGAAATCACTAAATTTCTGTTTAAACTGTATGTAAACCCTGGCTCTGGATAAACAAAAGAGTAACTTGGAGGTCACCTTTTTCAGAAAGGAACAGAAAATAAAGAATGGCCTTGTTCCTTCCTCATGTCCTGCTCAGCTGTCTGGACTCTTCTAGCATCATTTGAGTTTGGGTTGGATGTTAGCTTATATTGTGGGTACCCAACTTGCCCTTATCCAGAATACAGTTCATTACAAATACTTGTGTATGCCTTCTTGTGTTCCAGCGAGTTTAGTAAGCAAATACTTCTTTTTCACTACAGCGAGTGCTCGGAGCTGAAATGAAGATAAACAGAAATGCCAGTCCTTTGTTAGAAGTTAAAAGGAAGAGAGGTAGCTCAGGAAGATAAACTCTCATTGTTATTATATCACCTTCTTCAGAAACTTATTAACTTAATAAATACTTGAGTGATGGGAGTAAATCTGTATTTCCATGGCATATGAATCAGTGAGAACATTGCTTTCCCAGCTGTGATTACATCAAAGGCAAAGCAGAGTGCAGCTCCCCTGCTGATCCATCAGCAGCAAAACTGCATTTACCTCGCTTATGTACAGCTATTACATCTTTCTCACCAGCAAGCCTTTGCGGTGTTTTTCCACTGCCAGTCGAATAGAAAGCGGGTATTGTGGCGATGCACCTTGGTGTCCAGCTCTCTCCCTATGTGGACACTATGCTGGGATGGCGTTCCTGTTTTCCTTACGCTGTGGGCGAGGCAAGACAGTTCTTGCTGCTCTGCCTGGCTGGCTGAAGGAAAAATATCTGGAGCACGTTGTTCCTCTGGGAAGTCTGCCTCCAGCGCTCTCCCAGGAGCCCAGCTCCACCTTTCCTCCTTTTTGGGTTGTGGCCAGGGGAAGGAGGCAGGGTGCGTGCCCAGCTACGTCCGTGCAATAACACCCAGAGGTCCTGCATGGGAATCTGGGTCCTCTTGGGCAGACACTGCGAAGATGAAGACTGATGCCTTCACTGCATATCAGGAGGCTGAGGCAGGTGTAAACCACCAGTACTCACCTGTTGCTACCCGTGCTGGGAAGGGGCAGGCGTAGAGTAGGAGCAGGCCTGGGTCTTGCAGGGTCTCTGGCTGACACAGGGCTGGGCCAGTGTCTCCTTGCATCTCACATTGTGAGGTGCGCTCGATTTCTGTCTGTGCATTGCAGATAGTGGCACATAGACCATTCTAAGCTGGTGGGAGAGAAAACACATATGGAAAGACAGAAGTAGCAGAATTAGGGTCAGTAAAGCTAAAAGTAGCTTTTCTTTCTAAGACTTAGCAGTCTTAGAAACAACAGCAAAAAAGAGCAAAATAGCATCAAATGACCAAACTGCTGTTTTATGGACTATCTGCCAGGCAATAACAAGGAAGGATGTTGTTCATAAAAAACTATAAGCAGACTTCCTTTTTAGGTAGCTATTCACAGAAATGCTCCCAAAGTTGGGAAATACATCTCGCATGACCAGCCAAATCTGCTGCTTTGAGGCTTTTTACAAGTCTTCCCTCCTTCAAACTTCAGTTCCTCCTTCCCTGTCTATTGACATGGCTGTAGAATCCTACTGTAAGGAGCATGCTGAATCTTTTCCATGTGCCTTCCCCTGCACTTTCATGCCCCCTTCGTACCTTGGTTCATTTTCATGTACAGAATATGCTTCATCTGAATGGGACAACAAAAACCTAAATTTGTAGCTTTATTTGTGGCATTAATTCTCTTGCGGTAATGCTTACAGAAATAGTTGTAAGCATGTAGAAGCTGTACCAAGCCTTGAATAGACAGGAACAGGAAAATTAAACCATATTAAATGTGTTCAATAAGTGTGTTTAATTAAACATTTTAAATAAATAAAGCTGGTCTTATAACAATAGACAAATTAGGATGTTTTCTTTCCCTGAGAGTACCTTTTAGTTAATTTATTTTTCAAAGCTAATGCTTTGAATTTCCAATGCAGGAATAATTTTGGTTAATTTAATGAAGTTTTTGTCTAAGACTGGAGTTGTTTAAGGAGGTGCAATCTGTTTTTTAAAAAGAACGAAGCTCCTATCTTACCATGAGGCAAGAGGATTTTGTTCCTGGCTTAGTCCATTAAGTTCCAGTGAAATCAATCCCTTCATGTGTGAATCATTTATGTAACATTGGTCAAAATGTCTGTGTTACACTGGCATCTTGATTCCAGTGTGACATATGGTACATGGGGAAGAAAAAATATCTTTAGATGTTACAGCACAGAACAGAATAACTCCAGATGAGAAAAGTTTTAGCCCACTTGTAGAATATGAATGGTCAAGCTCTAGGTCCAGACGAGCTTCTTTGTTTGACAGTGAATATGATCCAAAAGCTGCCTGAGGCAGGAAGACAATCCACTTACCAAGCAGTGGGAGGGAAGGCACTTCTAGCACACGTAATTCTTCCCCCTTGGAGCTAGGGGAAAGGTTTCAATTAGAGATGGGTGAACCTGGTGGTGTGAGGTTTTGCAAACCTCTCCAGCAGGTCTATTTTTTGCTTCACAACCATAGCCTAAGTTATTCAAACTCTTCTATTATGTAATTTAAGCTCAAGGCTAATTTTATCAAGAAAAACAGGCTATTTTTCTCTCTCTCTCTCTTTTGACAAACGTGGAACATATGTCATTATATACTGTAACTGAGAGCAGCACAACTGAATGTCTGGCAGATGTCACGCATGTATTGGACTTACATTTCAGTTGCGTTTTCCTTTCCTCCCCATCCTTTTGAGATAAGGTTTCTTATAATCTCTCTTAAAGGTGTAGCATAGAATAAGAAACATAGGGGAAAACTGGGTATATGTGGGAGAGTCATATTGAGGGAGCCCAACCACCACAACGCCCCCTCAGACAGGTTTCTGTGTGTGCAAGGCAGCTGTAGAAGGCTCTTCAAATACAGCAGTCCTTTGTAGGGGCTGGCTGGACCTCAGGGCTGTTTGAATAATCCCTGCGCTCCTGCTCAGCCCAGGCTCACTAACCATTACAAAAGCATCCAAGCGTTGCCCCGTGCAGCAGCCTAGCAAAGTGCATTGCCAGGACCTTTCACAGCCTCAGCCACAAAGAACACCCCTAAGTCGCTTTTACTCTGCCCAAATGCTTGCCTGTCCTGAAGAAGCTGGCTTACAGGGAAGAGGGAGGGGGGAAGAGGCAGGACTTCAATTTCGCTTGCTGCCTTTAATTTCCCAGCATGTGAACCAGTAAGTGAGCCCTGAATTTGAGTAGCAATACAGCTCTCAGGGAACCAGCCTGCCCACCCACCCTCTGGTACCTCCAGCTGCACTCAAGACAAAAGTAAAGGGGAAGTTACTTTGTTTCCTCACTTGTACCAGAAAACTGTTAACTGTTTACTGGGCTCTGTGGAAGGTTTTATTGATTCAGGAAACACCCACATTCTTGACAGCAGTTTCTTCAGCATTAATCATTGAGTTAGGTGTTATTTCATAACAGCATTGCCCAATGCTAAGAAATAAATCTTCACTGATGTGGAACAGCTGGACAGAAAATATCTCAGTGTTTGCAGGGTATATTTTATAAACCAGCTTGGAAAATCCTGTTAACTGATTTGGGGAGGCGGGGGGAGAAAAGGAAAGGGAAAGACAAGGAATGAACCGAACTCTGTATTAGCTGTTGCAGGTCCATCTGCCAAAGCTGTAATGAGATGCTTGTAAAGCAGTAATTGGCTGTATCAATGGTAAACTTCATTTAAAGTAGGGATGCATGGTAAAAGAATCTAGAAAGGATTAGTGTGCTAAATTTCTCTGTTAGTTTTCCAAAAAAAGTTCTGGTTGTCATGAGATAATTCAGAACTCATTTAGAACTGCTTTCCCAAAGGAAATATTACATAACTTGGCGTGAGTATGTTTTTCTGAATACAATACTTGACATTTGGGTTGATGATGAAACATGATCCCCAGGGCTGAACAGTCTCTTCAGAGCTAGGTTCCTGGATGTTGGTGACCCTCTCTGCCTTTCACTTTGCTCCCTTTGCGTTTAGTTTTATTTGTGGATATGTATTTGTTTAATTTATGCCCTCTTACTAACCTTCTGAATTAAGACTTTGTCCTGCCTGCAGACAGGACTTTTTCCTGGCTACAGCTGGTCTGTAAAATCACGACAGTTGTTCTCAGCAGTGAGTAGGCTGCGTACCTCAGCCTTCTGCAGCACTTGCTGGCCTGGCCCCAGCAACACTGCAACCTGCCCTTTGTGGTCTGGCCTCCAGGTGGCCATTGCCTTTTCATTCTGTCCAGATAGATGCAAGTCGCTAAACCACCCTTTTTTGCCCTAATCCTTAGTCTTACATGGTAAGGTTTTCCAAGTGGAATTAACAGTCTGGAGGTCAGATTGCAGTGAATTTCAAAGCTGCTATGTCTGGCAGATCTGATCTACTTTGGATCATTTGCTATAGCAATGCTATAGCAATGCTATCAGCATTTTAGTTCACTAATAGCCCCGAGGACCCAAAAGGCACTCCGCAGTTTGCAACATATTTGCAAACATTGCTATGCAGATCATCTCACTCTACAGCATTTCTTCTGATTGTCCCAATTACCACTCCCTGCAGTTTCTTGCACTTTTGTGTCATAATCTCTGTTTTCAGGGAGGAGTTGAGACCTCTCCACCATGAAGCTAACTTGATAGTACGTGGAAGTTTTCCTCTGATTTCAGGTTATTCATCCTCTTACAGATGCAATTTTTCTTGAGCTATAGCTGAGCATCATTTACATCCTCATTTGTTCAACCAAAGTTTAAAACTGCTGAGCTTCTGTCTTCTTCCTGTCAGAATGGGGAAAGATTTTTTTCCCGCTTCATTTAAAA